>Ga0307517_10001527_pt1 | contig 38539 bp, 41 predicted proteins | sample 23_EM_MG_FD_194515 | JGI IMG/M metagenome (GOLD analysis project Ga0307517, IMG submission 194515) | Populus trichocarpa ectomycorrhiza microbial communities from riparian zone in the Pacific Northwest, United States - 23_EM | ecosystem: Host-associated > Plants > Roots > Unclassified | place...
GGACATCCAGACCATCCCTACAATCGTTCGACTAGGCGACGTAAGTTACCCCCGTTTCCATTCATCGCTGTCGTAGCTTTGAATACCCTTCTTCAATGTGAAACAACTCTGATGATCTTCCCCCCCACTCCCTTCTGCCCCTAACCCTTCCCGGGTCTCGGTATTATGACCGTTTCGATGACGCGTAGGGCAAGCGGTTGGTGGATCATGGTCCCATCAAGGAGAAGTTGAAAGAGTTGGTCGAGGGGGACCCATCGACAATCCCTCGGATTGTCGATTAACTTTGGAGTTCTTGTGATGTCCATCCGGGACTGCTGAACCACGCCATGTTGAAGACGGGCCTGGACCAACGTATTGAAGTACAAACAGCCCATCGTGCATCAATCCTTGTATATCCTCATATATTTGCTCTCTTCATTTCATTCTCTGTTTACGCGTATCTTATGTATAACAGAATGCACCCATGCTCGTCCAGAATCTGGGTAGATTAGATCCGAGCCCCTAGACCTCCCGAAATCTCATGTACGTACGTGTGTGTAACTCGAAAGGATGGTTGGGAGGATTCCGATTATTGGCTATCACCAACTTGGGTATGGTCGAAGTCCGTGTTATCACATCTTTACTATTAAGTTGGAAATGAAATAAAACAAAACAAAACAGGACGCCACACAAGCGTGCAGGCAAACCTTAATTCAAGCCTCGTTTGCGATTGGAAAGGGCTATTTTATCGTATCGGGTGAGGTGATATCTACCCGTGATAAGGGAGATGTGGTCGAGTCCCTGGCGCGGAGATGAAATATCTGGGTCGTGGAAGCAGGGCCGTATACACGTCCTGACGTATATGCGGTATAGCAGATGAACGTTAACCTCCACCTTCTTCATAGGGTGTCGCTCCCGCGTACATCGTGTACGTTCCATGGGGTTGCTGTTTCCCAGATTTAATCTCTGAGGATCACGGGGCGAAACAAAAAAAACTGGACCACGTATGACCAAATATCAGAGTCATATCTTTCATCAACGGACAAAGAACGTTTTGAGGAACCCTAGAACGAGAGTACGTGAGAGAAAACTGAGACTCTGGAAGCGGGGTCCGTGCACCGCCCCTCCACCGACTCGCGGTGTTGCGGGACGGTGTTCCACCTTTGACAGCTATGGGTTGATTCCTCCATCTTCGGCCTTAACGGGGACCGAGAGTCAAGGAAACCAATACGCCAACGGCAGAATACCAGCGTGAACCCGTTTCAATTCCTAGCGGCAGAAGAGATCCCTCGCCTCTCTTTCGCGTGCGGACGGCTCACCCACCGGGCGGAGAACGGGATCGAATTACGACCACGAGCCCGAAAGCCGAATGTGGCTACCCTGGACCCTACGAATGGCTCGAGCGCGGGAACGGGGGGAAGTAATGGTAGCACTCAAGGCTCTCCCATCGAACGTTCGCGGGGTTACGGCATAGGCCCGGAAGAAATACCCCCCGGTAAGCCGACGACCCACGCCCCACGCTGAAGGGAGCCGAGCAAGAGAGTCTCCGCGCATGCGTACGTAAACGAATCAAACCACAAACCAGGCCTCCATATGATCCCTTGCGAAATTTGAGAACCAGTGCTCGATGAAAAACCAAGCCGTTACAGTAACCCACGACCCAAAACAGCCTGAGATAAAAGAAGGGGTTCTCATTGCAAACCGTAGCTCGATCCCGTAGCTGTCTTGTGTGGTCGAGTGTAGGAAGCAAGGTTTCATTTCTAGGGGATCTTCGGGGGCGGTGATTTTAGCATGAGAGGTGATCGATCGGTCGTGGAGAACTGGCCGGAAGCGAATTGCAAAACCATTACGATGGTCACCCACGCGAGAACCCCATACAGATCAGGATAAGAACCCTATGGGAACCAGTCTAGGGGGCGTGGATCGGGACCTCCTGAGACCGCGGGATTCAAAACGTGGGGCTACGTTTGGGTTATGAGCTTCCCACAAAAGCCTAGGAGCTCCACGAATGACATTCTTCGGGGAATCGGGTCAATAGTCGATTCGCACTTGGGGGGATCGCGGTTAACCCAGATAAGAAACGCGTCGCGGCTGCATGTGAACGGTTGACGTAGAATGTGATGAAGAGATCTCAGACGATATAATACCGTTCGCTTCAACACGTAAGTAGCACTCCTCACGCTACGCCGAACCTGTAGAAAGCGCACTACCGTCACAATTTTTTTTCATTTAGACCCTTACTGAACGGTGTTGCGATGTGTGCAATCGCACCTGTTTGATCGAAGTATGAGATTCAACGGATTTCCCAGTTGGAACAATAAAGGATACTTGGTGGAACGCTACCTGTACACAGCGACAGGATTTCCGAGGAAAAGGGCATAGGAAGTCCATCCCAAAAACATCCCCATTAGCTCGACCCACCCTAGCTGCGGTGGAGTGTTGGGAGTAATCCGGAGTCATGGTAGATACCCTTGTGAGCTGACCGTTGGGAGGGGGGTAAGGATCCCCTCGGGACGCTGTAGTCCGACGCCTTGAGAATAGGGCGGGATGATCATAAATAGGTGCTTCGATTATGGTTAAGTGCGGGGGAGGCTTCCCTTCGATCAAAGGTGGGGGATGTACCTGCGGTTGATCCGAGGGTGTAGACTATTCGGTTCCTACAATCTGCGCTCATTCGGCCAAGGCGGAGGTGTCGTGGAAAGCTGTCCCCGCGCGCAAGGGTCGGAACGAACTCCTCCTGCCCCGGGAGATGCGCCGCCGCGTGTGATACCGCCGAGAAACCATTGAGCGTGCGGATGTTTTGATACCAGAATTTTGTGCGGAAAACCCACTGGGGCGATTGAAAGGATGATAATGCGCACAGGAAAGCGACCGGACAGCAGGGTCAGGAAAACTCAAGCGGAGATCGGAAATTCGGATGGAACCGCATTACCTAACGCCCGTCGGTGAATCTGAATCAAGATAGAGAGAGCCTGACGACACCTGTGCCAGACTTTGCGGCAATGCCGTCGGGTTTCAAACAGGTTAGTAAGCTGTGCCGGAGATCACGGGAGAAAGGACGGTGCAAAGAAATATCCCAAATAGCTCACCGCTTAGCTGGGACATCAGCCACGTGTTGGCCCAATGGGTGGTTCTGGTCGGCGCCGGAAGACCATTGAGAGGGTCCCACTCGGGATCTCAACCCTACAAGTCCAAATTTACAGAAGTAGGTAGGAACCCATTGTGGAAGTGTGAGCGGGATGATGGGACGAGGAGGCCGGGCCCCATGATCAGGGGAGCGAGGTCGGTGATGCGAGTCACCTGGAGTGGCGATGCAAAATTCCTGACCCACACGGCCCGCGACCCTGCGACTACGTGTGCCATGCAAAGCGTCCCGAGAATGGCGCACCTTCAAACTAAGGTTAGCAGGACAGGGACACGCAGGCAGCACAAGAAACGAAGAGGAGGTCGTCAGTTTTAGTCACTTCGTAATATCCCACACCAAGTACTTTTGGAGGAAAGTCGCTCTTGAATCCGTGATGCAGGTTCGGGCAGATCAGCTGAGATGAGCTGGTATCATGTTGCAGCCCTGCACAGGGGCCACGACATTGGAGACCTTTACCGGGTTTGAAGCCACACATACAGAAAGGGTCTGGTCAAAACGAGGCGACCTAAACAAGCACTGCGATCATTGACCGGTATCGTTGGGGTCTCCTTGATGACGCTTTTTGGTTCAGTGAAACCCCGTCTGAAATCCCGCGAGCAATTAACAAGAAATTGGCTTGAATATGACAAGACGAGCGGATGTCAAGTGGCGACCCAAGTTAGGAGGATGACCTGTATCGGAATATCCCATCCACCTCCCCAATCTGGGGTTGAGAAGCAAATCGTCCAGCTATTTGCTTCCAAACTGGATTGATGCGCAGGACCCTAGGATGGTGATTTTCTCAGGCTGTGTCTTCCTTGTATCGGTCTTTCATTTTCGGGACGTGACTCTTATTACTACACACACCTAAACGTAGGTATGCGGAAATCCGCGATTCTCTTTCAATTTCGGGAGAGAGAGAAAAACGGCTCCCACCGATTCATCCCCAGCCTCATAGTGTTCGAGCCCTCCACTCTATTCCGCGCCCTACATCATATGCTTTCCATGTCGGAATATTGATCCTGACCATCGGTTCTCGATCACCATGGGAAATACTCCCCCGCTCGTTGGATCACTGGAACCCGCCGTGCCTCCCCGTCAACTCCTGCTGTGCTCGTATGTTTGGTATAAATATCAGACCGTCCTGGTTGCTGGTCAGCCATCCCGCTTTTCCATTGCCTTGGCCAATATCACCCCATCTTCCATACCCCCGCTAACACACCAACATGCCTGGAAAGCTCGCCTCTTCGTCTATGGTCACTGTGGCCCAGCATCGGACCGCCACCGATTTCCTCTCTGCTACGCATTCGCATCTCCAGGATGACGAACGATCTTCCGGCATCGTTTTCGCTCACGCCCTCAAGCGGTTACGGAAGGAGGCCGGAAGCGCTTTGACAACTCCCCGTGATGTCGGAGACTGGCTGCGTTTCCCTCACCATCGCGTTCCCGACGATCCCAATGCTTTTTGGTTGACCATCTGGTCAGTCGACCCCACCAGCAATACCGCCACACTCGACCTCATCCTGTCGTGTGTCGACTGGACGTTGGGCAACTACCCGATCTTCCTCTGGTCCCCACAGCCTGAGGATAAGACCTGGCTAATCCCACGGGTCACCAAGCTCACCAACCACCTCCTCGAATGTGTTCCTCCGGAACGCGTTTTCTCCGTTTTCGGAATGACCTGGATTGTCAAGGCGTTCTCGGAATACTGGACAGGCCTCACCGGCCATGAGGTCGAACCGGAACCTTTCTATGCGGCGCTATTGAGCCATTGCACCAAAGCAACCTTTATTGACTCAAGTTCCCGGCTACCTGACGGTCACGCCATCCGCCTCGCCACCAAGCCGGATGCCGAATCAATCGCTCAGCTTTGTAAGGAGTTTGGTGACGACTCTGTGAGTTTCTTCCCTCTCGACCGCCCATCCCTGAAGAAAATTAGAATGATCCTGATACTTAAACGCCAACTTCAGGTTCACTTCCCCATGACCTTGGATCAGGGAAGGATTGAGGCTCAGGAACTGATTAAGAACGCCCAGGTATGGGTTTATGACGTAAACGGCCAATGCTCGACTGTCTGCGCCGTTACAAGATCCACCTACAACGTCTCCTGTATCACCAAAGTATACACAACCCCCAAGTTTAGGAGGATTGGCTGTGCAGAACATCTTGTACGACATGTCACGAGAGGGTACGCAGCAGTTTGTCCGGCTTCGGATATCAAGTGGCTCACCGTAGTTGAATAGGTTGCTCTTTGACGTGAAGAGGGAGGCCGTGACGCTGTACGTTAGTCACGGGAACAGCGCCCAGCGCGTTTATGACCGTGTCGGTTTCGTTGGGCTGTGTGGTAAAGAAAAACCCGCGGACGTTGAAGACTCGCTTGAGTTCGGATTTGTCGGGACCGCTCGTGGGCTCTGGTAGTTGTGCCCCCTTCCACGAGTACAACGCATTCTTCAATTCACGACGAGCATCGAAATTCACGCACCTGTTCCCCACCCCCTCTCGCTATTCTTATTTTGCCGTTCTCGGGGGCCGCCCGTTCTTGTAATCGTAACCAATGACCAGCATATGCAAGGCAGGATTGTCCTCTGTGGCAATAGAGTTTTTCTTCGATTCAGTACAAACACGCAGTGGAACAAGTAGTGATCGTCCTCCACGTATTATTGTTTGCAGCACCCTTCCGCTCACGGCCTTTCGAGAGCGGCCGGAACAGCCGTGTGCCATTCAGTATGTCAGGAACATCTTTGCGTTACTTCGGGCTTCGGAACCACCGCAGCATAGAAATTACACCATCGCTGGATGTCATCCGCGATATACGGAGTGAGCCTAGGCGGGTGACGTCAACGATACCCTCAAAAACTGTATTCTGTTGGGCTGTGATCGCATTGAGCTCGGTATTGCGAGAGAGTTGGCTTTGTCCTCGTACGCAGTGTTGGACCGGCGTTCGGGAAGTTGAGCCGTGGGGACACGCCATGAGCTGAGTGCCACGGTTAGGCAGATATTGGTCACGGCAACTGAGGTTTTCAGTGAGGCTGGTATACCAACTGCTACCCTGTGTTGTACATCTCAGCGTATGGGCCCAAGAACGGATTCGATGTCCCAGGGATGGCGACAAACACACAAGAACCTACAAATGGTATTGGTCGCAATGGCTGTGGTTGGGGGAACTGATCGGTTATCCGGTCCCAGTCCTCGTGGTCTGCGGTATTTGGTCACTCGTCCATTGGTCCATTCACGTCCATGAAATGTGATTGATTGAGGGAATGATTGTTGTTCGTTGGCTGACAGCTGGAGATTTGGTCAGGGTCCGGTCAACGGTAAGCGTTGAACACCAACGAGCGAAAACTTTTCGAGGCCAGGTATGGGGGGGGAGAAGGCCCAGAGTTCGTCTCCAATTCCCCCGGAGTCGTACCTAAGCTGATCGGGGACTCACGAACACTGATGGACGTGCGAGCATGCTAGCGCAGATCAGCATGGCGAAACTGTGGGGTTTGCATCCGTTTCAGACTTGCCTCCACCTCGAAACCGTGAAACCCCATCCAAGCGCAAGGGGCGCAGAAGACCGGGAATGTCCCGCCTGAGTATAGTTGGGGTGATATTTTAGAAACCAATGGGCACTACAGCCGCCGCCGGTGTCCCATGATCAGACCCTCGAACAAAGGCAGTTTGCGGCAGTTTGGGGGATGATGTGAGGTGTTCGACCACGCAGGCAAGGAACAAATAAATCTGTCGCCACCTGGGAGGAAATGCGCCCAATCCTCTCACTGTTCTCTCGAACAGGCGGGCTGAGGTTCTCGACCTTGGGATGACGTCACCAGTGGGGATCGAGAACACTCCCCGATCACAGTTGCACGTGCATGCGGCAACCAACTTGGCACATCGAGCTGATGAACCTGACCGTCCGAGCACTTTTTTGGTTTCTGATCGCCTCCGCTGCCACCTCACTTGTGTTTGAGAGATGGCGAGGGAGAAGTGCCGACCAATCCTCTGCATTTCACAATCCTGATGATCCAGGAGATCCTTCATCTCTGGTCACCCACCGAAGATCTCACATCGGCGAAGAGTACCGAGCTCTTGATTCGGTCAGAACTTCTTGGAGCGGTGATGAAAAGTCTGGGGTGTCTGCGATTATCCTCAATTGGAGCAGATTTCAAAACGTCGTCTTGATCGTTTCTGGCTTGTGCGACCCTCGGTTGCGGGATGTGATCGCCGAGGTCGTCGTGTGGAACAACAGCCCTCGGAAGATCTCCGCCGAAGTGAGTAGCGGAACCGAACGCTTCGCCACTTTCGCAATATATTAAACCCACCCCACCGTTCCGAACTAACCGTGCGCGGATGTTAGGAATTTGACGTGTCGTGTGCTTCTAGGCTAAGGATCGTGAATTCGGCAGAGAATTTGTATTTCCAAGCAAGGTTCATGGCGTGTTCCAACGCAGCTTTCAAATACTGCTTCATCCAGGTATGTCGGATCTAGTTTGTCTCTTCCATCAATGGCGGGAGGAGTTGAGGATACCTCGCAAACTTACGATTCTGCACCGGGATGATAGGATGATGATTACCTCTTGAGACCGGAGGTCATCAGGACGTTAGTGTCTGTCCCCCTCGTGGCCTCGTAGCGCGAGCTATGTGCCCCAGAGACTGATATCCCCTTCAGGTTACATTCGCGCATCAGACTATCTGAAGTTCTCAAGTCGATTCACCTGCTACCACCCCATGAACACCTGTCAAGCTCTGCCCTAACGGCTCACTCACTCGACGGCCGAGTTCACACTCGGTTCGCATGGCTTGGTTATGGGACGATCATGCATCGTGAACTATCAGAATCGTTCCTGTCACTGATAAACGACCTAAAGTTCAGCGATGAGGAGAGGAAAATGGCAGATAACTATTTCACCATCCTTCGTAACGACTTCACAGAGATTTGGCACGGCCAGGGAATTGAGCTTTATGGTGGCCAACCATTCACCGTCGGTACGGAAGGTGAACAAAGGAACAGGTTGCATATCGTGAGCACGTTTCACACGTTTATTTGCATCCACTGAGGAGCAGTTCCAGGGGAAGGCATTAGGGTACCTCGACGAGTTTCTTGATTCTGCGAGGGATCACCCCTATGTTCTAAACGGTACACGGAGTAGCGCACCTCGGGACACCATTCATGCCGTTTGCTTGAAACGACCGTGTTTGCTATCCGCGTCGCTGCCTGGGTCTTTAAGCCACCACGCTCACCAAGTTGGAATTGCCAAGGATTTGCTTCCTATGGCCTCGAACTCCTCCAAAGCGGTAAAATCACTGGAACACGCATTATTTCATGCTGTAGATGCAGATCCAGGGACGTACTTTGAAAGCGAACAAGGTAGCCCCCTCTAAAGTTGTAGTTCCGAGCTCTGGTTAAGGGACTTCAGACGCACAGGCCGGGGACTCTTTCACGTTGGACCTGACTGGTCAAGTTGGGCTGCTGCCACCAGGCACGAAACCCGAGATAGCTTTCCTCGTTGACGCAGCGACTGGGAATCTGTTGCATGGGGTCCATGTCGATCATTCTCCGGATGAACGTCAATGGGTCAGCACAGCTTAATGCTCCTCGAGCAATCTGAATTAATGTTTTCCTTAGTCTCCGCCTGTTACCCAACCATCCTGCCACAAGCTTACGGAACTGCATGGAGGAAGGTTGATGGAATGTTGGTTCCGTTTGCACGGAGAGGTGTCTTTTGCACAGTATCTGCGTATTACACTGAAGAGCTCGAAAGAAACGATACGCTGGAGGATATATGAGATTTGGGCAATGGCCTCCTCTGCCTAATTCACAATGAATATAGCCTAGACTCTTGTAGCTGTAACGTCTTGCGGACGTACAATTGGCGTCACCGAGCGCCTGGGCATCCATGACCATCACACGTGACAGCTCGCGACTAAGATCTCTCGCAAACTCCCCACATCTACTCTCGTAGTCCGCTGGCAATAATGCTTCCTACCCTCCTTTACGCCGCGAAGCTCAAGACTAACTCAGCACGGGTACTGGCAAAGACGACGAGACGTGGAATTTCTGTACAGGTGACGAGAAAACGCATTTCCGCGGTTACCCCGCACTGTTTCGGTTCTGATGAAAGTCACTCCCGAAGAGCATTTTGCACGGGTCGCCCGAAGCCAAGAAGGCTGGCGAAGCTGAGATCCTGCAACACTCCGCGATTGTCGCTAGGGGAAAATATGTTCACGGATTTGAGAGTGAGTCGTTAGAGCCGTTTCTTCCGCCCCACCGTCGAGCCCGGAGCTAACGCCGCGCGTCATCGTCTGATAGCCCACAAGGTCAAACCTGACCGGGCTGAGGCTTACAAGGAGGCTGCGTTAGTACCCGTTGTGTAACCCACCGTTGCACGTAGTTGATAATCGTCTCGTCAAACGCAGAGGAGAGTACTACACCGGACTTATTAGCGACCCTGAGCTACAGGTCAAGCTTTCGGGGAGCTGGGAGACATTGGTTGGTGAACAAGACACGTTCTGTGAGCGAACAGTCCCCTATCTCCACCCCGTCCAGCGGTGGACTCAACTTTCTTCCGCAGTCCATATCCTGGAATATGAGAATTATCGCGGTCTGGATAAGGCAGCGCAACTCATAAAGGCCTCTGAGGTAAGCGGGTCTGCCTCTATCGCAATCGCAACCGGGATAATGACATCGCCTTTCCGTTTCACAGCATCAAACTAGATACAACCGAATGCTACCACATTTGACTTCGCGTGCGTTGCAACTGAATCAGGAGTTCGCATTCATGCCCACGGCTCCGCCGCACAACCACGGCGGCGTCTTTGAACTCAGGACATATCAGGTATAACCTCACTCAATAGCCTGCTTGTCGCTCGGTGACGCTGGGTTCTGACGACCGATTGGCCAGTTGAACCCGGGGACTCTTCTGGAATGGGAGAACGCATGGTATGTGATCCTCGAACGTTGCCGAACGCTCGATTGACGGGGGATGATCGCACTTACCTATATAGGAGAAGAGGAATTGAGGCTCGCCGTAATCTCATCGCTCCGATTGGAGCGTGGTTCTCTCAAGTTGGCCGGTTGCACCACGTTCACCACATGTGGCAGTTCCCGTAAGTGCGTACTCGCGCGATTTTACACTGGTTTGTTCACGGGTCGCTCGTAAACGGTGGTTCGTCTCCGTCGGACAGGGACCTGACAACCCGAAAGGAGACGAGGCAGAAGGCCTGGGAAGTTGATGGTTGGGCTGAGACAGTGTCAAAGGTGAGAGGACCCAAGTGCCCGTGATCCACGGAAAGCTTAACGTCGTCAACGAAAACAGACCGCCCTGCTCGCGAAGTCGATGGACGCATACATTTTGACGCCACTCCCCTGGTCTCCGTTGAAGTAGATAATCGCCGCACAATTCCGATCTCATGTTGCATCATCACACGCGTCCCTGTCAGAAGTAGCACAATATTTCCGCCCTAAGCGAGAACCAATGCGGACCGACCTGCGTCATGATCTTCGCAGCTGAGTAAATAGACCCCGCTGGGCTTTATCAAGTCTAGCCAACGCGATTCCGTTCCCTGTTCACCCTCCCAAGACCATTTTGCACTCCTCTTCCACTGGTGCAAGATGTCCCATCCAAATTCTGACATTTCCGAAGATGAGGCCGCCTCGAGGAAGAGGAGAAGCACCCGAGGTCGGTCAAGCGTTTTGCTTCCGCCTCGATCTTATCCTGATCGTTTACCCCCATGTCTCAGCCTGCGACCAATGCCGAAAGACCAAGAGCAAGTGCGAACGACTCTCAGACACTCTATGTACGAACTGTGTCACCATGGACACTGGTGAGCCGTCCCCACGCTTGGTACCCCAGATGTCTACCAGTGCTCACATACGTCATAGTCTGCACTTTTGCAGGTTTGTTGGCGATCCTCAATGGTACTGCCTCCCACATATTCACGCTTGTCTGTCTGCAGGCCCCAGCTACAAGCGTGGACCACCCAAGGGTTACATCAATGCCATTGAACAACGAATGCAACAGTTCGAGGCTCTAATCGGCGTCATATTGCAAACAAGTGATCCTCGGGCACTTGGTCTCATTTCAGACCTTAAGCAAGACGAACTTGCGAGGTCAATCCTGAACCGTGTCGATATCGGTAGATTCGTACGTCGAACTCGTTTTTTCCGCTCTTTCCGACCGCCCATAGGTTAAACCGGTGACGTCATAGGGTCCCGCCGGTCGGGGATTCCATACACATGGCGAAAAGTCTCCCAAGGAAAACTCTCGGTCGGCTCGGCGACAATCGCGAGTAACACGCGAGTTCGTTTCAAACGAAGGCTGGTGTTGTTCTCGTATTCTCCTTTATGTCGTGGAAGTAAAGGGATTTTTCTTGCAGACTGCAGCGTCGTGTTGGCACCACCCACGGTTGAATGGCAGGATCGCCTGTGCAAGCATCTAGACCTCCATCGTTCGCGCTCATCACCCGGTAGCGGTAGTGAGACAGCGTATTCAAGAGCAGGTTCCGTCAGCTCACCGGGATCACATTCCATCTCCACCGAGGGTTCCGGCCACGCCCATCAACGAAGGAGGCTTGACTCTGATTTTGTTGGTTTCTCCGCTGAACCTCAAGCGTGGGATGGGATGTACACGATGGACTCATCGTCAAGCGATGATCCTGCCCACGAGGACGGATTCAAGGCTTTCGGACAGCTTTCACTGGATGGGGAATCCCAAGAGGTGTGTCGATGATCGGCTGTGCACTGATTCAAAAAGCCTCATGGTCTGACGTATAACCTCGTCCCCTCATTCACCCCTATTCGGCCCGCCCAGGTTCGCTTCCACGGCAAAGCTTCTGGACTTCACCTTCTGGGACGTTCGGACCGCACTGACCACCGAAATGAAGGTAGGGCTTTTTGTTGGGCTCCCGCGCAATGTTCGCCTCCATTGTTCGATTACTTGCTTATTCGCTGGTGACAGGCGGTGTATGGCACCTACCAAGGGTTTGCAAATGGCCCCGCGCCAAAGACGATGTCGCGCATTTACTGCAAGAGGAACATGACGTCGCAATGCCTCCGATGCATGTTCAAGAACGCCTCGTCAATCTATACTTTACGTATATGCATCCCTCAATGCCAATGATCCATAAAGCGCAGTTCCTGGCAGATTGGAAGGCGATACGCAATGGGTGTGTAAACGGTCCATTCCCTCCCCTTTCTCCCCCCTCCCCGCCTTTGTTCCATGTTTTTCGCGCCTTTCATAAATGGCTACTGATACATGTTTCCACGATGAAATTCTGATAGGCACGAGGACTCACCGAAAGATACATCGAAGGCCAAACAGAACGTCTCGAAGCTTTTGTTGTTGTCGATGTTCGCGATAGCCGCGAGGTACCTCGACGACGTTGATACAGTCGTGAACAATGAGAAAGAGAATGGAACGACTTATTCGACCGACGCCCAGAAGATCTTGAGTAAGTGTCGCAACCATCCAAGATTGTACAGTCCTTTGTTCTCATGGAGTCGAACCACACAGACAAAGTTTACCGCTACAGCAGGACGTCCACCATTCAGTCTCTCCTATTGCTTGGAATCAGAGAATTCGGAATTGGTATGTTTCAGTTCTGTCAGTATTCATGCCCGGAGTTAATCTCCGTCTAGGTTCGATGGAGCAAGGATGGCTTTATATGGCCATGGCCAAGGCAATGGTAAATGCGACGCAATCACTTCGTAATTTTTACGATTCGTTGACCGCGGCTTTGTCAGGCTCTTGATCTTGGGCTAAATCGATCGGCGGGAGACTGGAAGGTGGGCGGGAAGAATATCTTGTCTCCGGCCGAGATGGAATCCCGAAAACGGATCTGGTGGGCTTGCTGCATTACTGACAAGTAAGCCTTTCCACCCATTGCGTTTTCAGACGCGTACTTACAAACTTACATTGTCCCTCTAGGTACTATGCTATCTACATGGGTAGGCCGCCCCTTCATTCAGTGGTGGCGCCGCCTCGTTGACTCTGGATGTCTAGGCCGCAATCCAATCATCCGCGAAGGCGATTTTGATACACCGCTCCCAGATATGAACCAGGCAAGTTTCACATCTTGCATCTTACTCAATCGCGTCTGGAACGTTATGTTGACCTCATTAATATAGGACGAAGAGACAGAGATCTGGCCTCCTCCTGCCCATCAGGGGATCGATCATGCACCCGGCCCGGCGCTTATTTTCAGTTGCTTCAGGGCCTGGGCGTCGTTGTGTAAGTTTTCCTGTAGCACCTCTTCACCCTGGTCTTTTGGTTTTGATGATGCGCGGATATAGCAATCATCATTGGATCCGTGGCAGATCGTATTTACCCTGTTAAGTCTACGAGTCGGATTCCACGACGGACGTGGTTAGCTCGGTTGGAAGCTCAATTGGATCAATGGTACTACGAGCTTCCAGAGGCCTTGCGGTATGAGCCAGCCAGCAAACGGGTTGTTCCACCACCGCATGTCTTACGTCTTCACACCACCTATTGGTCGACGGTGCTTCTTCTGCACCGTGCCTTGTAAGTCCCCCGTTTTCTCCTGTTTATTTGCCGATTTGATCAAGTGAACGCATGTTCGTGTGGTCGCAGTATTCCAAACTGGAGAAAGTAAGCAGTCGTGACCCAACGGGACGGATCTTCCGAATTTTCATTCTGACATGAAATTTTAGTTCATCGAAATGTTCGGATCCGTTTGCTTTGAAGGCATTTGATTTGTGTCAGACCGCAGCTTCTCGCATATCCACCGCAGGTAAACATCGGCTACTAAACAACACCTTCTGGGGTCCACGTTTTGACCCTTTTTCACAGTTGAGTCCTACCGGGAAAAGTATGGTTTGATACGGGCCTCGCCGTTTCTCACTCCAGCCCTCCTGAGCGCTGGGTGGGTGTCAAAATCTTCCGAATGAATGTATCTGATGGCTGATTTCATCGAACTTTTGCCCATAGAATCATGCACGTCGTTACCCGTAAGTATATCTGTCGTGGGTATAGGATGGGGGTTCTGACGGTTGGTTTTTGGCGACATTACAGTGAGCCTTACACCGACGAGCATACCAGCATCGTTGGGACTACAGCAGTGCCTGTTAGCGCTAAAGGATTTGGAGGTGCGTGTTTCGGGTTGATCTCGATTTGGGGTGTTAAAGTTTTTGATGATTGGGTTGTCGTTTTAGAAACCGTGGCCGGCGTCCTCGCGGTCTTACGACTTGTTGCACGGCGTGAAATTGCAGTTTGACAACTTGCATGGATTCACATCATCTGGCAATCAAGGACGTAATAAGCGTCCGGCATCAGACGCATTTGAAAAGGACCAGCGATCGGAAGTTTCACCAAGGGAGGCGATTGGCCCGCCGGTCCTCGACAGCAAAGTGGCTGCCGGATTTGGGGACCACGTCGGAGTGCAGGACCTCAGTAACCAATTGATGGCCCACATTCTTGGTTTAGACGTCAATCCGGGTGTTGTTGACTCGACCAACTCGTACTTCCCTGGTTATCGATGGTGGCCCAAATCGCCCCAATTCAGTGATCAGGGGGGTGGAGTCCAGCCACAGCCAGAAGGGTTTTTGGGCGACTCGTGGCCGTTGGATACGTCGTATCTGGGAATGGATCCGAGCTTCGCCAGTTACGAGGCGCAGCCAATGAGCGTCGGCGGCTTCCCTTATAACATGGTGCCACCCCCGCAAGAAGGGCTCGCACAAGACAATATGTTCTACACTCTCCAGGACATGGTGTAGGGGACGGTCGAGTGGAAAGAGTTGAGAGTAGATACTGCTATGGCTACAGTGTACGTATACCGCACTGATTGGTGTTGTACTTATGGTGTAAGATGGGAGTGTGTATCGATATATAATTATTTGTTTATGGAAAGTTTCCCACAAGATGGGATCTGTTGTTGATACGAATCTAGAACATGGATCTTTTATTGTTCTTTCCACCTGGCCGGCGTGCACATTGATCTCGCTGGCTTCTGTGTATCACTGTTTATCTCAATCAAATAGGTCCGGCGCCCCTTTTGTTTGTTTGTCGCATTGACAGGGGGCCGTCCATCGATTGATCAATGGGCTGCCTCAGGTTTTTAAGGTTTCTGATTCGAACGGTCTGGTGGCGGCTTGCCTCTTTCATCGACCTCCCCTCATGGGGCTTGAGAGGGGCTGCTGCCCAGTATTCGGCTAGTTGTCGCATGCCCTGCCTTTCTCTCCAGAAGCCGTCGGCGGTATAGTCTCTTTTTAGATGAAAGGTAAAAACGTATTTTCATTTTCCGACTCCTTTTTTACCCCACCCCGACCTTTGGCAATTGCCGGGACCACGCCCTGGCCTGTAACCAGCCCAGCGGTCCCGCATATCCGAAACGGAATAAACGTTACATTTTTCCGAATCGGTCCATACGGATCTTTTGAAATATGGATCACACATTGGGACCTACTGATCCTTCGAAAAAAAAGAAACGTGTATTGTCTCCGTTGCCGTCCAGAAAAAGACTGAACAAAGTCCCCCAATGTGCCCACTTAGTCTTCCTTTCCCCGCCATCTCCTTCCCCCCCTTCCCGTCATGTCCCTGAATCGAATACTGAACCATCCTCAGACACCCGCACCCAGGTACGTTTGTCCACTCTTCTCCGCCCCGCCCCGGTTCCCCCCTCCCCCCTCTATGTCCGAGGTGGCTTTTGGGTTGACAGGTTATCTCGCTTAGGAGTAAAGCCGACGACCAATCCTCCTCCCCGGTCGACTCTTACTACTATGCTAAGCCTGAAGTACCCGGTGAGCTCTAAATATATGTTCCGGGCGTTTCAGGGGACGCTCATTAGGGTCACGTCGCAGAGCACAAGGAGCATCCTCATTGTCCATCGAGCTTGCACTGCCTGCGAGATACGGACGGCAGGCCGCCTCACACCCTCCCCGTTATCCTCAGGTGTACTATCCTGGGCAGCCCGAACAAAAAGCTCACGATCCGTGAGATATACGCCGCCATGGAGAATAAATATCCCTGGTATAAAACCGCTGGTAACGCGTGGAAGGTATGTAACACGCGGCGGCAGTCCACACCATTGATAACATGTGCTTATTCTTTCTGCCCTCTCTCTCCAGCAATCTGTCCGACATCATCTCTCGCTGAACCTCCTCTTCGAACGGGAACCTCGGCCTGTTACGGATCCCGGAGTCGGATCGTATTGGACTGTGAACCTGGATGCCCCTCCTGGCACCAAGCGTCCCAGGAAGCGTGGTCGCAAAGACGCCAATGATGAGTCGGATCCTGTGCCGCCGCCGAGAAAACGAGGTCGGCCGAGGAAGTACCCAGAACAGGAGCCGATGGTGTTTGACCAGCCGCCGATGACAATGTTGCTGGTCCCAGCTGCTGATGGCTATCCCCCCGGTTGTCAGCTCCCAACGTGGTCCGCTCGTGAGGGCAGCAGCACAAAGACATCAGCTGGCGAGCCGAGCACCTACGGCGATGACGACGAGGTTATGTATAGCGATGTGCCGCTGGAGGATCACCGGGTATCAGATGGCGATTACGACGATAGCGATGAGGAAGACCCCAGGGACAGGCAGCCACCCTACCTCCTTCGGCCCGTGTCCAGGTCGAGTAACCCGGGGCGTGATTCTCGAACGCCACGGAACCAAAATGCGCCTTCATATCATTCCCCCCCTCGGCCGGCGGGACAGCAGACGCAGCAGCCACAGCCACATCATCACCATATCCGTCGACCTTCCTCATCGTCAAATGGACCGAGTGGATACGTTGATTACGATATCCGGGACAATTCCGACCATCGGTCTGTAATCGAGAGGCTGCAGAGGGAAGTGCAGTCCCTTAGACAACAGTCCGCAGACGCGGTTTCGGTGTCTGTTAAGATGTCGGATCAGTTGGCTGAGGCCCATGCTGAAGCATCGAGGGTCAGGGCCGCGCTCCGGAACATGGAAAACAAATATGAAGAATCAGAGAGGAGGCGTAAAGAAGCCGAACTCATCGCTGATCAGCAGCAACGGCTTCGCCAAATCGCGGAGGCATCACTGCAGGACCGACGACGACGTTGATAAGGACTGTTGCATCTGTACGATACCGTAGAATCTTTTTCTTCATCTAATCCCCCCGCACTTTGTACCATTCTTAGTCATCGTTTTCTGTATTTTTTGAGCCTCTAGTTTGGGAACCGTTTTGCTGAATTTGGAAATTCGATCCGCCCTCAAATTTTTCCCGTGCGAGAAATTAATTTTGGTTTTTGATTCCATGTCTGCTCGTCTCAAGACGTTGTGGGTAACTGCCTACTCCTCACCCCCCTCTTCCTCGGCGAGCAGCGCGACGATTTGCTGACCAACGCGCCCTCCAGTTATGATAGGCAACGGGTCATTGGACCTTTACACACCTCTGGCCCTGTTGGCCTAACCCCAGATGGCACAAGAGTGATCACTTGCGTAGGAGAACAGCTTGTCCTAACCGACATCCAGTCCGGCAGGGAACTCTGTCGCTTCCCTGGTGTACGTCTTATTCTCTGTTGCACCCTGACCATGCATTCGCCATGAGTCCGCTCACCGGTGATGTTGGTAATTTTTCATATGTGAAGGACACGGAGCCGATCAGTTCACTCGCGGTATCTCCATGCTCGAAGCACCTCCTCGTCTTTTCAGGATCACTCGCCCTTCGATTCTTCACACTCCCCATACCCCAGCCGTTCCAGACCAACTCAGATGCCAAGAACATTGTTCACCCTGACCGCGTTATCTCGAAAGCGCACGAGGCACCAATACATGTATGTAAGGTTGATCCCACGTCCACGTATCTCGCGTCTGGGTCTGCAGATGGGGTGGTCAAGGTCTGGGACATCCACCGGGGTTACATCACACATGTATTCAAGGGTCACGGGGGTGTGGTCAGCGCATTGGCGTTTAATTATCCCCGAGATCCCTCGTCAATCGCAACAGGCGACATCAAGATGCAGCTCATCACCGGGTCTGTCGACACCAAGATTAGAATATTTGACTTGGGTGCTGCTGTTGCGGTGTCTAGTGGTCGTCCGAAACCGGAAGCTGTCCTTGAGGGCCATGTCTCGGTTCTCAGGGGGTTGGATGTCTCCCAGGATGGAAAGTGGTTGCTCAGCGCCGGCCGCGACTCCGTAGCGCTTCTCTGGGATATATCTCCGTTACGGGCCTCTAAACCTGCCGGCAAAAGGAAAGAGAAACCTTCGGAGCCCCGGTTGGTGAAGACGATTCCTGTGCTCGATCATGTGGAGGCTGCGGGGTTGCTCCTTCCTGAAGAACGACTCGCCGGGCCTTCAAAGAACGCTACACCTTCAGGCTTCCGCTTTTTCGTTGCAGGAGAAAGGGGTGTGGTCACGATTTGGGACACCAACAAGAACGTCCCTCTGTTAACCCTTGGAAAGGAAAAACCGAACGATGAAGACGAGTCGAGGCAAATTCTCGACGCCGTGTGAGCTGCCCTCCTTTTTCTCCCTTTTCCCGCGGGGTTGTGGAGAACTGATTGTCCATTTTTTGCATATTCGTCAAAAATTCCCAGTTACCTCCCAACCAACTCTACCATCGTCTCGATACACGCCGATCAGAACATCCTCTTTCACTCCTTGTTTGATGCTTCACTTCACCGCCAGTTCATCGGGTTTAACGACGAAATTGTCGACGCCGCCTTCCTCACCACACCCCCAAACTCAAAAAATAGGGGCCTCGACCCTGCACACAGACCTGATGATCGACTGGCCGTCGCGACGAATTCGTCCTTGATCCGCATTTATAACACTTTAGGTCTGGATGCGCGTCTGCTAGAGGGTCACAACGACATCGTTCTCTGTCTTGATTGCAGCAACGACGGCACCGTCCTGATAAGCGGCAGCAAGGATTCTACGGCACGTATTTGGGCTCCGATTTCGGTTCCCCCATCATCACCAGCGCTTTCCGGATCAAGGGCGGCAACCCAAATCGGGAATGACAATGACTCGCTTTCATTAGCGTCAGCGGGGAACTTGTCCAACGGCCCAAACGATTGGCAGTGTGTCGCTATTTGCGACGGACACGGAGAGAGCGTTGGAGCGGTCGCAATGGCGCGTCAAATTCAAAATGCCTCCGGGGAGGACGTTGACGATCATGAGAACGGGCGGAGTATCCGTCTAATATTTACGTTCACCGGCAGCCAGGATCGAACCATCAAGATGTGGGACCTTTCCGGCGTTTCTCCTGTTGTCAAGACTTCTCATCCCCCGCTGTCGCCAAACTTTGATTTTGACCCCGAATCTCGAGGAAACGGGGAGACTCGGAGTTTAGCAGCGCCCGTCCGGTGTAAGAGCCTGTTCACCCTCAAAGCCCATGAGAAGGACATCAATTCGCTGGACGTTTCGCCGAACGACCGTTTCCTGGCGTCCGGATCTCAGGATAAAACGGCCAAGGTTTACGAGATCGAGTATTCAACCGCTCCGGTTCGGGGAAGCTTCAAGCTGATTGGAACTTGCAAGGGACACAAGCGCGGGGTCTGGTGCGTCAAATTCGGGCGACACGAGAAAGTGCTTGCGACGGCGAGTGGGGATAAGACGGTGAAGCTTTGGAGCTTGAGCGATTTTACTTGCATCAAGACGTTCGAGGGTCATGCCAATTCTGTCCTGCGGGTGGATTTCCTGAGCGAAGGGCAGCAACTGGTGAGTAGTGGGTCCGATGGATTGGTGAAGTTGTGGAATGTTAGGACGGAGGAGTGTGTCACAACAATGGATGGTCATGAGGACAAGGTGAACCAATTCTGGTCAAGTTGCTTTCCCCATACCGACCGCCTTTCATAGGTTTGGGCACTGGCTGTCGGCCAGGATGAGAAGACGATTGTTTCGGGAGCCGCAGACTCTGTTATCACATTCTGGGAAGATTCAACGGAGAAAAAGGAGATGGAGAAGGAGAACCAACGGGCCGAGTTGGTCTCAAAGTTTGTATCGCTTATTTCATCTTTTGGGGCCCGCCACTAACCAAGCCCATTCTTCCAGAGAACAGGATTTCCTGAACTACGTCTCATTGCGCGATTATCGTAACGCAATCCTATTGGCGTTGGCGATGCAGCAACCCGGTCGCCTTCTTTCACTGTTCAAGTCCGTCCGTGGCGGTCTTGACATAGAGGGGCTTCGTCAGTCTAAGTCGTTCACCGGGAGTCCAGCGGTGGACGAGGTGATAAGGACTATGTCCGCCGAAGACTTGATTACGTTGATCAAGTTTGTTCGGGACTGGAACTCCAACGCGAAAACGAGCGAGATCGCGCAGGAGATTCTGTATGCGATCGTCAAGCTCAGATCTGCGGAGGAAATTATGGAGATGTTCAGGCCCCAAGCGGCTCTCACTGGGGCGGAGCAATCGACTGACGCGACTGGGGGACTAAAGGAGATCGTGGACGGTCTGATGCCCTACACGGAACGGCATCTTGCGAGGATGGAGAGGCTGATTCAGGAGAGTTACGTTGTCGATTTCCTGCTCGAGGAAATGGACCAGGGGATGTTGTGCGGCGGAGCGGATCTTATGGAAGTCGATGCTTGACGTGTGTTGCGAGTCACAGCTCGGCTCGGTTATGTCTCAAATGCAGTTGTTGCTAGATGCCGGTTGTGATTGATACACACCTGCCACACGTGTTGTGGGAATTTGATGTCATATAGCCATCCTCGAGAAATTTCCACGGGGTTTCCTAGAGTCCGGGGTGCTCATCAGGCATCATAAGTAGCACACTGAACCTTGGAAGTTCCAGGTTTTTGGCGGCGGTTTACGCGCGCAAACGTGATTCATTGTAATCCAATACCTTGGGGGGTAACAACGTTGGAATCACATAGTATCGTGAACGAGTACGGTGAGCAACGGTATTTGGCCATAAATGTACCGGAGTTGCCGGACGATGGTAGCTGTGGCCGACACCCATCGAATCTCACGGACACGCGTAATCCTCCGTTTTTCAGTTCTGCCAGTCGGCAGAGTTGGGTGTCGACTGGATCCCATCTACCGCCGAACCTGCGGAGGCGACCTGCCAGTGACTTCCCTGACGAACAGAAAACTATGGTGATTGCCTTTATGCAAGGGATGGTTTCGAGGGACGTGAAGAGCTGGACGATGTATGGATGGCATTCGGATAATTCCCTCAACTCGAGTTTGAAGGTTCGCAGTCGCTTGCAGGGAGAGAGATCGACCGACCGACCAACCTCTATCGTTTCTAGGGCCTTCTCGGGCTCTAGATTGACTTTAGAATTTCCGATACAACGAGGAAGAGGGGGGGACTCACCGTAGAGGGTCAGGCACTCCAAGGTTGGGGCGCAGGCCACGAAGAATTCGTTCAGGATGGAGACGTTCTGCTCGAGTGGAGCCCCCCATTGGTTGAGGAGGAGGAAGGTAAGGTGTAGACGCTTGAAGCGGAGTGGGAGGAATCGGAGGTGTGAACAAAAGTCGTCGGCGAGGGTTAATCGACCGCGCCCTCGAAGGCTGGGGGAAGGTGTGGGGATGTCGTATGGCGCACGGTCCGTGGTACTGATTGCTTCCATGTGCAGGTCGTCGAGGTGGGGAAAGAGATAGATAAACTTGACCACAAGACCGGGAGAACACTGACTGTCCTCGATTCGGAGAGATCGTACGCTCGGCGCGGAGACGGAGAAGTTTGACACCACCCAGAGGTGTCCAGGGTCGCGGAGCGTAAGCTCGTGAAGAGAAATTTCTTCGAGCTTCGTGAAGGAGGTGAATATTTCTGAGGCCATGATGTAATTTTCTGGGTCGTCCCCGGTTGGTGGGTCGTGAAACATGATGTCGAAGAGGACGACGAAGGTTCTGATGTAGGATGGGATTATAGGATGTGCAGGTGTGATTGTCCGGTACCATTGATGGAAGCAACGGTGGTTGTGGAACACCACCGTGCGGAAGAGTAGGCGTTGGGACTCGGCGACAAAAGCGCGGGAGATCAGCGAGAAGTTGCAAAGGTCACGTTTATCTCGGAGGTGGGATGCGATCGCACAGATCGTCTCTTGTGGGAGCTCGCCCATCCCAAAAACACAGCGGTGAGGGTTACGAATTGAAGATTGTACGGTGAGGTTTGTTTCCTCGCCGTTCCGCTTGTGGGTTGCTACGCCAAGTGTCACCGGAATTTGCCGGGCGGTTGACACTCCGGGCCCTTGCGACCCGTAGTAACATCCCGTGTCTGTCAGTTGGATGCACATAATAATTCCCCAAGCCTTGCCCCCTCAACAGCGTTGAACAACAGAAAAAACTCTCCTACTTTAAGATCTGTGATCAAGATCTCGCCCTCTGCGATTTTACCCTCTTCCACTAATAGACGACGGGTGACTCCAGGGAGACACCCAGCTTGGAGGGATGGGGTTACCCATCGACCCCCTCGCCAGAAGGCAATGTTACGGATGGAGGTCTCCATCACTTGACCGTTTGAACGGTACAGTACGACATCTTCAGGCGTTCCGGGTTCGAGGCCGATGGCTGGTATACCCACTCGGGCTCGAGCGAGGTCGTATACTTCACGGCGAGTGGTTTTGGTGCTTGTGAATACGGAAGGGGATGTTGGCTCTGTGTCAAGGTACACGGAGATGGGGGGTTCCGATATCAGCGAGGCGGAAGTTGGGTTCAATGTAGCGATAGCGAAAGGATCTCTCGACATATTTAACTTCGGGACGGGTGTGGACTCAACCGAGATTTTGCCATTTTGTGAGAGGGTGATGCGGACCTACGATACGGTGAGTTTAAATATAAAACCGCGTTACGCCTTTGCTGAGCACCTTGTAGGGTTGACCAAGATCCTTGCCTTCCAAGGATGCATCACAATGACCCTCAAGCCAATCAAGCGTGAGCTCGGGGGGTGTGGCCCAAGAATGAACCTTGGTAGCTGCGATCAACCGGTCCACTGTATACGAGAGGAGAAGGTACGGTGATTGTTTATCATTGTTACGAGATGTATTCCACTCGGCTGAAAGTAACACCTCTTTGTCGTATCGAAGGGAAGAGATGAGTTGATAGTCGAGTTGGTCCCCTGGCATGGGGATTGATCGTCGGCTGCGAGCCGGGGGGAAGCTGTGGCACTGGATTACACTGGAGCGGCCGATTACTTTGGGCCGTCCCTGGGACAGTGTGGGTTGTATTGCCAGTGTGAACGAAAGACTCCAGGGGAGGCGGGCTTCCGTCAGGCACAGAAGTAGGGAGAGGCGTAGCAATCGTGGGAACGTGTGGATCTTCTGTCCTCGTTGACCGGTTCAGTCGCCGCAGTGCTGCGCTCGGCTGTTGGTTGTGGGACTGACACGGACGTGTGAGGCCGAGGCTGCGGTTGTCATCGGTCATTCGCAACTGCGTGTGCATTGGAAGGTGCCAATGCGGCACACGCCTGTATCAGAGCGAACTGGCTGGGTCTCTCAGGGATATGAAGAGTTGGAGAGTCTCTCATCCCCTCATGGTCATGTAGACACTGGTAAGGACACACCAGTGTACGCGCCACTGGTTTGGAGATAGGGGGATGATCTCGGGAGCGCGCGACCCGCACGTGACAGGGCACGGGTGTGACTAACTGCGGAGCGGGCAGCTTGCGCACTCCTCGACCCTTACTTAACACTCTCATCTCCTCCTCCTCTCCTTCTCCTTCAACCATGTTTACCGTCAAAGCCTCTTACAAACATGAGACTCGTAAATTCTCTTTCGACTCTGACTCTTTTCCATCCTACACCCAGTTGCACGAGCAGGTACGTTTTTGTTCCGTACGGTTCCTATTCGCGATTCTTATCTCCCCACTTCCCAGCTAACTCGAGTCTTCCCAATCACTCATTCTTTAATCCTTTCTCGCTTGTTCTTCTCTCCGCATTCCACAACCCCCGGGACCATCCTCATCGCCATTCGAGTCGCCAATGCTGACGAGTTCGAGCGTTGCACCGCCGTCTATCGTAACAAGGCGTGGCCTGGTGCTTCGTTGCGTTTTGTTGTCCTAGAAGATAATACCCGTTCTCCTACGGTTGGCTACTGCTTCGCAACTAAGCGGAAGAGCGACGACAACGAGACCGGGGATGAACCCTCCCAGAAGCGCCAGAGTAGTTCCTTCTCTCCCATGTACCCCTACTACTTGCCTACGCCTCCGCCACACCCGATCTCGACCCCTCACCGAACCCCTATCCCTTCCCCGTGGGCCACATTGTCTCAGCGCTCACTCCCTACTCCACCGCAGTTCTCTATTCCAATCCCGCCCCCTCCTATTCTCTTCCCCCAAGTTCCCATGGATGTTGATCCGAACCAGTCCGCTCAAGCCACTCAGAGGCCACCATCGACCCACTGCTGTGATGTTGCCAAGGCAAGGGCTGATGTTCAACGCGCCGCAACTGACTTCATGAACAATTTCGATGAGACCATGACCAGGGCCTTCGGCCCCAACTACAAGCAACAGGGCGCTACGCCGGCTTCTTCGGGTCCGCCCACGCCCCGAGTCGTTATCGATCATGAGATGGATGCCCCACGGCCTGTAGAGTTACCCGTTCACATAGGAGTCGTTTGCGACGTCTGCGAGTCGACTATCCGCGGTGTCAGGCATAAGTGCCTGGACTGCCCTGGTAGGAAACGTTTGAGCTCTCTTTACTTCCTATTGCTTACCTCTCTGCAGACTATGACATGTGCACTCCTTGCATCACAAACAGGAGAGGTAGCCATGCGATGACCCATCAATTCTTCGAAATCGAGGAGCCTGGTCGCGTCATCGTTCACACCGTTTTCAGTGGCGAAGGCGAGAGTGAAGCGGACCGGCCCTCTCCTCCTTCTCGACCTCAGGTTCCGGAGCCCGAACCCCAGCCAGTCTTGCACAATGCTGTCTGTGACATGTGCGACTCTCAGATTTATGGCGATAGATATGTGCGTGAGCTTCCCTGTGGACGCGTCCTATTATTCACATTGTTCTAGAAATGCTTGGACTGCCCTGACTATGATACGTGCAGGCGGTGCTTCGCGTAAGTGGCCGTCATTCTCGTTCTCTTGACGACGATACTCACCGCCTCCAAGGATAACGCCTGAGCAGCACCCACACAATTTTGTCAAGGTCGCGGACCCTCAAGCTCTTATCATCAAACACCACCGTCGTGAGCAACACCCCGCCCGTTGCGACGGTTGCCAGAAGAAGATTATCGGAACTCGTTATAAGGTGTGTCACCCATCATACCCGTTGCAGTGATTTGTTGTAACCCTTGGCTTAGTGCATGATCTGCCCCGATTATGATCTGTGCGAGAAATGCGAAGCTCACCCAATCCCGTTCCATCCACCTGCGCACCACATGTTGAAGATGAGGACTTCCGCTGTTCCCCTCCCTCACCGCTCCGGTCAATCTACTTCTGTTCCCATCCGATCTGTTCCCCCATCATCTCCAGCTCAGGCAGAGGCGATTATTCCAGTGAATGTCCCTTCGTCCACCACCCCACCGCCACCACAGCCAACGGTCATTCACGTCCCCGACGGCCCCCTCATCCCAGACTTGAACGTGCTGGTTGAAGAACCTGCGTCCTTCCCAACCCCCACTGTCAAACCTATAAGCGTCCCTCCCACAGATATTCCAGGGGTTAACTCCCCGGGGAGGGAATCTAGTATCCCTGGGACCTTTGTGCCAGATGATGAACCATTTTTCAGAAACTTGGACCTTGAACGTGGGCTCGGTGACTTGAACTTTGAGCGGGACTTCGCACAGTGGTTCAATCCTGCATCTGACGCGAACTCCGTCACCGTGGTCGCTCCACAGCCCACCCTTGAGGAACCTAGCGTCATTGTGGACGTCGAGCCAATCGTAGAGCCTCAGGTTGCCCCCCTTTCTCCTGCCATGTCTGAGAAGGCCGTCCAGCCCGTATCATCCCCCGTCCCAGAGCCTCCACTCCGAGCCACGTTCATCTCTGACAACAACATTTCCGACGGACACCTGCTCCCACCTGGTGCCGAATTTGTCAAGTCCTGGAAGATGCTCAACGATGGTGTTCGCGACTGGCCGGAGAACACTCAGTTGATCTTCGTGGCGGGTGATAAGTTGGTGAGCGATGAGAATGCCGTGGTCAAGGTTGGAAAAGTTGGTGCTGGTGAGGAAATCGATATCTGGACCGGAGACATGAAGGTACGACCATGTTCGCCAATGGTAAGCTGTTCGCTAATCATCTTTTATAGGCTCCTGAGGCTCCCGGAAAATACGTCAGCTACTGGAGGTTGAATGATGGAAATGGTAATCACTTCGGACACTCGCTATGGGCCGAGTACGTCGCACTTTTTCTGCCTCTTTCGAACCTCTACTAAACACTTCACCAGTATCACTGTGGCCGAGCCTCACAACCCCTCCGATGAGGAAGGAAGCATCTCTTCCTCCTCTTTCATCATCATGCCCCAGGGCGCTCCCGAAAGGACTTCCGCCCCTTCTGTTGGCCCCGTCCCTCTCGCTGCCGCCGTCACCTGCGCCACCACCACCATTGCTGCAACCACTGACACTCTTTCGGACGTCGGAAGTGAGGATTCGGACTTGTCCATCATCGATGTCCCCTCCAGTCCATCCTTGAGCTCTGCACATTCCGATGCCTTTGAGGATCCTCATGAGGAGCCTACTCCTGCTCCTCATGTTCCTTCTCAGGGCGGCAACAGGGGTGCGACCCCTAACAGCGATTTCGTGGTCCTGTATGAGACCGAGACCGATGATGATTGAACGGCGACCGAAGTGTTTTTGGCGGTGATTGAGGTCCCCCTCAAGTGTTTTAGCCCTGTTTTGACCCTATCCATGGTGCATCAGTTTCCACGGCAGCGGAACCGCTTCGTTATCATTGGCTCCTGACTCCTTCGTTCTTGTGTTCTTGTATCATCATACATATCATCAAACAAATTCATCTCCCCCTCGTGGCTTCGCCCGCAATCCGACGAGCCACGCTTTCTTGTCTTCCGTCCTTTGTCGTCACATTGTACAATAGTTTGAACCCCTGTCCTTTGACCCTCATGATGTCTGCGAGTATAGTGCTGAATACATCGAGATCCATTTTCCATCCCATGAACGTTTGTGGCATGTTCCGCACATCCCAAACCAGACGGTGCCTCAGGCTGGGGGTTGGTAGGCACTTCAGCGGGAGGGTCCTGAAGCGGCGCAGGGGCCACACCCTCAGTCCCCCCCCCTCGCACGTGTTAGTCGCCTCCGATGAACGGGAGACGTTAGGAGAGGGGGAAAAGCCATGTCGTGTGTGGGGTGAAACCGTCGAGTCGGTCGCGACGTCGTTCCTTGGATGGACACCGATTGCAGTCCGGCCAGTAGCTGTGGGAGTTTATGGCTGGTGGTCATCCAAACAAGGAAGTGCGGCCAGAATCGACTCGCTATGGTACAAGACTCATGTAGTCGCTCGGGTTATTGCTAGGGGGTGCCTGGTCAGGAGGGATGCGTACACCTAAAAGTTGCGGTCAAAACCCTCCTTACCGACACGCAAGAGACGAATATTCAACACTTGCTCCGCGGACCCTTCTTCCCATACGCGCCCCGGCAATACCTACCAAAATTTTCTTCGCGTCCGCAGTGTCTTGGACCAGATTCATCCGTTGGTCAATCGTATATTCAGGGCTGATCCAGTTAGCCCCGTCCGTTGATACCAACAAAGGCGCCGTCTCAGTAAGCGGCGTCGCAAGATCCCATGCGGCAATCCTTGGGAGCTGATAATCTGAGAGGTCAAGAGTAGGAATACCACCAGGGTACTCTTCAAGAACATTGTGCTGGACCCACAAGGTGGAGAGCGAAACGAGGGATTGAGGAGGACGACACCTATATGAGGGAAGCGAGTTTACTCGAGAAAGCGAAGCGTGAAATCCCACCAGAGAATGGGGGAGTGAAGCCAAGTAGGAGCATCGCGAACCGCGAGGGTTATATCATCCCCATGTTTCCGCCTCAGTGTCAGTCCAAAACACCCCAAGTTGCAACAGAATAGGAGTCGTGAACGCGTATTTGTTGCCGACCAACTTCCAACCCACACAGAGTGGCTCGAGCGTTCGGTGTCGCCACAAAACCCGAGGCCGCTTTGGGAGGCCATTCCCGCGGTGCCCGTCACTCGTTGATGATGGGAACCTGAGCGACTGACTTCTCGATCTAGTGTTGTTCAATCAGGATTACCTCAAGGTAAGCGACTTCGTGGCAATCGTGGCGTCTCCAAACCAAACCATGGGGTCGTTGCGGGGTACACATGTAGGACAAATATAGTAAGGGAAACGGGAGGACAGCGCGGGATGCAGAATAAACGAGAAACGGTGGGACAACATATATGGAACGATGCGTGCGAGTGGAGGGGGTAGATAAAGGAGGGAACATTCTTGGAGAGGAAGAAAGTAGGGATATTAAAGAGCGCAAGGGGAGACTGGGTGAAGGGACTTGCAGGAGGACGCATTTGGAGAACCCGACGCAACCGTCAATGCTATCCCTGAGCTCAGAATGGAAAGTTAATCAGCGCAGGGAGTAGCGCCGTTCTGCAGGAGCTCACAGTTGAAGTCCAATTGACCAGAGGCAACCTGGTAGGTTGTTTCCTCCTCGATTTGCTGCAGGAGTTTTCTGCACGCCCCCAGCTCCTGTACGGCTCCGAGCTTCTCAAAAGTACCGGCGGCGTGCAAAGCCTCAGACTTAGCCTCTTCAAGCCTGTGCTGTGCGTACCACAACCTTGCTTGCAGCACCATCGCGCGACCCAAATTATATGGAGTGTTGGCCGCGTGCGCCTTGGCCCGTTCAATGTGATCTTGCGTGTCGTTGAGCCTGCCTCCGTTGAGAAAAAGCTGCGCCAGTGCGTAATGAGCCCAAAACAGCTCATCTTGCCAGTCGGAAGAGGACGCGATCTCGAGGACCGTCTCGAAGCGGCTGATGGCCTTCTTGTCCTCGCCCTTGGAATAATATATATAGCCAAGAGCACGATGAGATCCGCAGAGCCGATATTGTTCGCCTTTCTCTGAGAGGATGTTGATCGCGTGGGATGCGGCTTCTTCTGCGGCGTCGAGCTGTTCGTTTTGATGCAACGACTGAGCGAGGGTGTTCAAACACCATGCTTGTTGCACCGTGTCACCGAGTCGTTCGTATGCCCCCGATGCCTCCCTCGCCAGTTGTATCCCTTCCTCGTGGAGACCCATTTCCTGGTTTACAATAGCTAGGTTTCCCAACGTTCGAGCGACCCATTGGTCACTCCCCCGCGCTCTCCAGAGCTTTAAGGTGTGAGTAAGGAGCCGTTTGTGCTCCGTGCGATTTCCAACCGAGTCAAACAACGAGGCAAGCTCAAGCAAGCATCCAGGCTTGGAGTGATGATCATCTGGGAGCCCCTCAATCTTCGGCCTCAGCGTGGTGAGCCGCGTTTTGTGCCAAACGAGGTGGTTCATGAAATTGGCGCAGGCTTCCCAGACCTCGTCCGAGTTTGCGTCGATGGATGTGAAGACATCGAGCATGTGCTCGACGTTTACATCCTCTGACATAATCCATCGTGTTTCTCCGAAGTTAGGCTTTCCCGGATCAGGAACGACTGCCATCCGGGTGAAGTAACATTCTTTGGTCGTGCAGAGCAGTGGAGACGACTTTGGGTCCTTGGGACGAAGATAATCCTGGAGTGGTGCGAGCATCGTGACGAACCCGTTGGTTCGGTATGTCAGAGAAAGGATGCAGAATTTGTCGAAGACATTCGTTCCGTTGGGGATGGTAGGGAACAGCCAGTCGACGTTGTTCTCATCGACACCTTGCGGGAAGAAGGCAATAATTTCGAGGAGCGCTCGGGCGTCAGGGCCAAGTTCTTGGAACATCGGGGAGGTAATTGATAGTTCGATCGTTGCGGCGAGGCTCTTTTTATGCTCTGTTTGCAGCACACTCGTTCGTCGTCTCTCCCATTCCCTGGTCAATCGGTCTGTGCCCCACTTGTTTTGATGTGCAACTGTGGCCAATAAGGTCACTGAGAGCGGATGGAAGTCGAGTTGTTCGAGGATGTTGTTGATGAGGTCTGGTCGATCGTCATTGTCATAGATACAGTAGAAGGTGTGACAGGCAGCGTCCTTTGACAGGGTAGGGATGTCCAGGCGTTTGAAATCCGGGGGAGTAGTGGAGATACGGGATGTGATACAAATGAAGATGTTGCTGAACCGACTCAGTTCCTCCACGACGGCATAGATCTCCGGAGCATCTGTTCCCTGAGGATCAAGAATAGACTCCGCGTTATCGAGGATTATGAACATCTCCCTTGAGGACAGGAATGGCCGCATGGGGGTTAGATCCTCGGGGTTTTCAGCGCCTGCACCGATGACATTGGAGAGCCGGCGGAGGAAGTGAGGACACGAGGGGGGGAACTGGTCACAACGGATGAAACGACGGTCATCGCCAAATCGCTGTTTGATGCGGTTGTCATGTAGGACGGTCAGAGCAGCGGTCGTCTTGCCAATTCCACCGGCACCGACGAGAGCGACCGGAACGAGGCTCTCTGCGAAACCAACAATCTTCTCGATCAGCTCGTCGCGCCCAAAGGAGGCTCTCGGTGGCGGGGGCGGGGATTCTCCAGGTATACTATAGTAGGATATAAGACAATGGGTCCATGATTGTTTAGATCGCTGACCTGATTTGAGTCTATGCAACGGTGGGTGGTTGTTTGGTGATGGATAGAGCACGAGTGTCACTCACCGATCGATGCTGACCATCGGTCCCTTCCTGGCCTTTCAGCATGTTCCGGTGAATGTCAGAAACGATGGCATGTGTGTCTACAACACCTTGATGAACGTCGGAAACGAGGGTGTGGGTGTTCACGACGCCATGATGAATCTCAGAAACAGTCACATTTGTATTTATCGCAAGTTCGGTCTGGGAATGAAGAGTTGATAATAGCCACACGGAAACGGTGGAACGTACGTTGAAGACATGAAGGATCCTGATAAGGTCCGACTTCCAGGTGGCGATTGTTTCCTTGTCGAGCTTCGCATGGAAATGTTGAGAAACGACATTTCGTTTACTCTGCTTGATGATCTTCCTCTGGATCTCCGCGACAGCCCTGAGGACGGACCGAAAGCAACGTCGATGAGGTACTCAAAGTGTGCACTGCTGGTGTAACTCACGTCGTCAGCTGCTTGATTGCCTCGCACACGGAGTTGTTGAGGTCGTTCAACTTCTTCCCGCTCAGTCCCCGGTCGAGGGTGGTACAGACGTCAGCGCAGGCCAGCCCAAGTTCGACGTAATCCGCCTGGTTGATCATTGAGTCCTATAGGTGCATCTCAGCTTGTACTCGATCAACGCAAACCGGAAGAAAACCCACTCTGGTCATTGTGAGGATAACGCTGACGGAGCCAAAAACAGCATTGGCGGGCGTAATACTTGAGATTTCCTTCGCGAGGTTCATGGCTTCGATGGCCGCATTCAACACTGAGATGGCGCCCTCCTGCTCCTTCGGTCGTCGGTACTTGGCTTCCATGGTCGGAGCTCAAAGGTAGTTGCAAGAGAACTCGGCGGCGTGAAGGCAGTGTGAGGGAGGTCCTAAACCCAAGTAGAGATGAGCGCTCGTGTAAATAGACCCATTTAGTGATGAGTCGACTCGAGAAAAGAGTGTGGTCCGAGTGTGGAGTGAGAACGAGGGAGTGAAGCTAAGGAGGACATCATGAACTGTGAGGTCCCCCTGTCTGTTGATGTCAGTCCAAAACGCCCCGGGTTGCGAGGAGTTGTAATAGAATGAACGCGTATGTATTGTCGACCAACGTCAAGCCCTCTCGGCGAGGCTTGCTTTGAGAGGTATTGCTATTGGGTGGCAACAGCTTCGGCGGGTGATCGTCACTCGTTAATGTGGAGGGGTTCCGTGCCAGAACAGCGACAAACTTCTCGACCTGGCGTTGGTTGTGAAGAGTTACGGTGTTGGTATGATTGCCTGTGCACCACCCCACGATTCACGAGAAAACCCATCGTACAACAATAAGCGAGTACACAAGCAGGGGTCAGCATCCCGGTCACAATCAATCAAAACCCTTCCCACTCCGCTGTTTCATCTTCTTCGCCTTCTTGTGGGTTTTCTTCCCTGGTATCTGCATCGCTTGCATCCGTGCTGCGACCTCAGCCGCACCCAAGGGCCGTCCATCGTCGCCGATCCCGAACTGATGTGGGAACATCTTCACTCTCGAAAACGCTGAGCCGCCTTGATCTCCCCCACTCTGAATAAACGGTTTCGAGTCTCCGCCGAACGCGTTCGATTCAAAGAATTCGTGGTCTAGGGCGCTCACTCTCCTCGAACCCCTCGAGTTAGAGGTGATTACTGGATTTGAGGGAGTGGACCCGTCCTTAGTGGTCGCAGGGACGGAATTGGAAGGGATGAAAGTGACAGAATCTTTCCCGACTCGTGTTATCGGCGCACGTTTCTTCCCAGCCACGCGTTCCAGGGAGATTTCCCGCGTCTCCTCGTTGAAGTCTACCGAGTCTACGTTGGGTGGCGGGTGGCAGTATAACATTTTTGCGTTGACGTAGTCTTTGAGGATGTACCGAGCTGCACGGGCCTCGTCTGGTGTACCTTGCCCGGCTCGGGTGAATCCTCGGGCAACTGCGACAGGAAGTAAGCGGCGGATCATATCGGTTCAAAGATATAAGGTACCTGCGTAGGTAGACAGAAGATCTTCCGCACGCAGCACACCATCACCTCCGTCCTCCACACTCTTCACCTGTATATCCAAACCATACGTGGCCTCAAGAACCTCCTTCATGATCCTTTTGATGACCAGGGTGACCGGACCCGTGTACTCTCGCATCTGGTCGATAGGAAGCACGCCGTCACAGACCAGGGAGGCTTTGGTTGTCGCGAATTGCGGGAAGACCAGACCAGGGCAGTCGCAGAGAGTTATGTTAGATGAGAGGTTGATTGTTTGGAAGTGCTTTGTCTTTCCCGGTGTCGAAGAAACGCTGACTTTCTTTTCGCCGATAAGAGCGTTGATGGTGCTGGACTTCCCGACGTTGGGATAGCCGACTAGACCAACTACCAGTTTGGTGGGATGATTACCACTAGCATCTTTGAAGGCTGGAGGCGAAAAAAAAAGTTAGCTCGATTAACTGATAGGCTGATGCCATACTGGTCAGATCTGGCGCCACCCGGAAGAATAAGGTTTCCAGTTCCAGTACGGAGAGCACCCGTGTTCGGGGATCGCGAGCATCTTCTGAGTCCTCTTCCACTGGCAGTGGGAACAATTGGGCGCTTTCTTGAGCGTCAGGCGTCTCGTCTTCTGGGGTTTGTGGGCCATCCTCGTCATCACTCCCACTAGACTCGTCGTTCCCAGCAACTTCCTTCTCCGTTTCCCGTGTCTTGGCTAGTTCCATTTCACGGCGCAGCTCTTGGAGGGCGGCGGCGTTAGCAGCAGAGAAAAACGCATATGTAATGTTTTGTTGGTCGAAATAATCCGCCCAAAGTCGCCTGTTCACTGCTCAGCGTGGCTTGGGTTTCAAGGATCGATTGCCTACCGTTGTTTCGCCGTTAGAAGATCGGATTTATTGATGAGAAGGAGATTGCGCCTGAGGCCACCCCCGGTCCCCTGTTCGCCTTCGGGGCCCTCGACATCCAAGACATAGGATTCTAGATCCTCACATCGAAAGTTGAGAGGGTTCCGGGCATCAACGATTTGCACAACGAGGTGTGAACGCTCTAGGACTCTCCATAACTGGCGCCAAACCTCTATATTCCTTTCGAACGGAGTGAGGAGAAATTTGTCTCGATCCTGGAGCCTAGACAAGTCAAGATACAGAACGTATGCCAGAGGTGCAGAGTACGGACTCAGCCAAACCCCTTCTCCAGTCAAGGAAGGCATCTTTCTCTTGTCGATCTAACTGGACGGGGGTCAAGCCCCGTTTCCAAGCCGGCCGCCGTGGAACTCGGAGTCGTTGTCGGTTTTCAGCCTGTTTCTCCAATGCGGAGCGCTCGTCTTCCTCGCTGAGTAAGTGAGGGTTGTGGCTTGCGACGGAGGGCGTGCTGACAACCTTGACGTTCCTTCGTTCTAGCGTTCATGTCGGAAACATAGATGGTGTTTTTAAGAGACATCCTAACCTGCGGTGAATTCAAGACCGGCCAATGTAGCAGTGTTCAAAAATTCATCCAAGTCACGTTCTTGAGTCACTGATTTTAATCGGCTAGAGTTGTCAATGTCTGTCGTATACTGACGGGTATCGGGGGTGTAAGTGTACAGCTCAGCGGGTTAAGGACCGTGCCGACTCACGAGACCAGATTCATGACGCTCCCGCATATCTTTGACCTGTTTGTTGATGATCGCACGTCCCAGGCCGCTCGCATTATTGTTTCGTTTCGGTGGTGCCTAGTACCGACGCAAGGGGTCACTCCTGAGAGGAACCCGGGGGAAAATCTTCCGGAGGCACTCACCATGACGGAGATGAGATAAGGAGAAGTAAGGCAGAGTGCAACACGTGACCACAGGTGACCCTTGTTGGTCCTTGACTCCCACCGACACTGACTCGGACTTTACTTAACAATTGGGATGGTCTCCGCGATTTTCGGAAGCTCGAACAGAGGCGCGACCACCACGTGGAGGCAGCCGTCCCCGGCAGAAATTCCGTCTTCTCCATCCAGGGTATGTGCGAAGTTTGTCACAACCACCAAGGACGGAGGGAAGGAGGGTGCGTAACGGACCGACGCATCGGGGATTGACTAACCAAACACCCTCGTAGCTCTGCTCCTGACACTTGATAAGCCGGTGGTCATCGGACGGAATCCCGCGCAGTGGTACATTCAGTCCTGAGTCTCGTTGGGTGCGGGTAATTGATATGTTCATGCGCCAGTGGATACGTGATACCGGATCTTGTGGTGTCCAGCATCCAATGCAAACTTTACGCGTATGTGTACTGTGAAACACGTCAATCGAGGCGCATATATTCACCCTTTTGCAGTGTCCAGACACACCCAGACTGCTTCGTTATATCCTGTCAAGTAAGCCCTTGCAACTCTCGTCCTCCGTATCGCTGATGCGCCACCAGGACCTGTCAACAAACGGTACCCTCCTCAACGGCAACCGTATCCGTAAGACGTCCGTCATTCTGATGGACGGGGACATCATCGAGATACCATCCTCACAAAGTGCGATTCCCGTTCACATCTACACTGGCTCGTTTTTATGCCCTCCCCAGAGTTCCAATGTGTGTTTTCCTTCAAGACCGCTAGGGAAAAAACACATATATTCGAACCGACGCCCCCAATCGAGATCGCTCAGAAGGTATTGTCTTCGTGTTCACCGGCCAACCTCCCTCTGATGTTTGGATAAGACGATCGGGAAGTATACAGTCACATCGCATTGCCTTGGGAGCGGAAGCTTTGCTACAGTCCATCTCGCATTTGATCGGGTTAATTATCGCCAGGTGGCTTGTAAGACCATCAAGACAAAGAAGGAACGAGAGGTGAACAAAGTGTACAAGGAAGTTGGGATCCTCACTGGCTTAGATCACGTAGGTCCCTCGCCCCGGGAACTCCACCGTTTTTAACTGACTGTTACTCTATACATCTAGCCAAATATCAATCGCGTATTTGACCTCGAACAAGACGGCACATTCCTGTGGGTCCCACCTTACAACTGAGGTCCGCGTTGGCTCAGATGTTTCCTAGGCACATATTTCTGCAACTCTGTACGGGCGGTGATTTATTCAGCTACATCATAAGTCACGTCAAGACATCGTACCGGCTCTGCGAAACTGAAGCGAAGTATATTATGTTTCAAATACTCGTCGGAGTCAAGTATTTACACGACAAGAAAATATCGCATCGAGGTGATGACTTTTTTACCCCCGTGATGAGACCCTGCAGGCTAACGGACTTAACGCAGATTTGAAGGTATCGATCCCAGAGATCACTCCACATAGAACTCTCGCTCACGCTGGAGAAACCAGCCCGAAAATATCCTGTTGTGCAACCCAGGTACTTATCTCGTATAAATTGCTCTTGTTCGTGCTGACAGACACTCCCAGGTCCATACCCACAAATACAGGTATTGGTCACTCATCCATTGCATCGCATGATTCGTATGCTATGTATTCTACAGATCGCAGATTTCGGGCTCGCAAGACCCAAGGCATACCAGGAAACTCTCAGTAGGTACTGTGTATTCACAGACTTCATCAAACCTAACCTTTTAGACGTCTGTGGGACCGTGAGCTATCTGCCGCCTGAAGGGATCCTAGCGATGGACGACCAAAAGCTTGGATATGTGAGCACGGGAATGCCCATGCGATTACCTCACGAACAATTCGTTCCAGGTTGGGATGCCGTCCGACTGCTGGAGTGCTGGAGTGATCCTATACATCATGCTCGCGTGCGTCGCTCTTCCTGGCCATTTTCCCCTGTAAGTCTGACCCCACTGCGTACAGGGGCTACCACCCCTTCGATTTTTCGAGAGGATCCTCTTGCAAATCCTGGTGGCCCTCCGATAGCGTTGCACCGTCTCAGAAGACCGCAGAGTCCCAAGTGCACCCTGTATCCCAGAATCGGTCCCGATCCGAATGGGAATCTGCCTCGACCTCTGAGAAAGGCGAAGGCGTGGTCAAGAAGCGCATCGTAGACGGTCATGTGGACTTTCGCGATAGGATCTGGACCGAGGAGGTGAGTAAGGAGGCGCGAGAGTTGGTGACGATGCTTTTGGTGTACGACTACCTTGAACGTACGACGGTATACGGCGCTTTGAGGTCTATGTGGATCGTTCGGGACGAAGATGCTCTGAGGGATGCGTATCGAAAGAGGATATCGACGGTGCTCTTCTGATAATTCTCGTCTCCTTCACTCTTGACTCGCCCTGTTTGCTCCCTGGCTTTTCTGTGTTCTGTTTTCCCCAATCGTTAATAAACCGTCTCATGTCACCTTGGAGGAACGTGGTCCGAGAAAACATCCTAGGCATGTATTAAATTTGTACATGAATACGGCATAGGCTGCGATGGCAAGATTGTGTGAAACTAGTGGGCCGTACGGAAAATCTCGCGCGGCATCCGTACTGTAACCAAGGATCATGTCAACAGAGGTATTAAAGACGGCCATGGAGACACCCTCTTGCAGCGGTATTTCTGGTTGGGATGGGTTGGGTCAGTCGAAGGTGTGGCGCCCACGAGCCCCTAGACACCCGCCAGTTCCAGGCGGCCAATGCTCACGATACCAAATTGGATGCAGTACTCATACGCGGGGTTTGGAGACTGCTCTTGAATTTCATCAGTACGGCTGCTATCTCAGTGGTGGCGTCATTGACCACATCCATGTCGAAATCGAATTTCACATCCGTGGTTGTATTTGTTTCCTGTAATGGTTCCATTCCGTACATCAGCAATCGAAACGTAGCAGGCACAGCATTTTCTTCACCATCAACACGGGTCGGGGGGATGGTTTAAAGAAACCTCGGGAACGCCCCGACTGTGGATCCAGAGGGAGTCCCGACGATTCGTTCATGGTTGGGATGAGATGGTTGCGGGTCGCGGTCGCGGCTGGATCATGTAAGGGACTCCGTCACTCGCACTACAAGAAGCAAAAAGAGTTCTACAACCTCCGTCCTCGTCGGCGAGGGCATAGTTCAGTGTTTTCTGACTCTGCTGGTCTTTCCGGTTCTATCTCGTCAGCTGAAAATCGTCGAAGGTTCGAAATGACATCGTAGTGCAGCAATACAGATTCTGTGTTGGACTTTTTGGAGTAAAGTCGATGGCCCAGTGTTTTCTCCACGGAGACACGGTACCGACTTGGAATACAAGCTCCGCAACGATGCCGAAACCATCTGTATCGTCCTACAACCACTGAATACGAGCAGAGAATTGTTACGAGCGCGGCACGCACCGAGGGTAAGTCGTGAACCACCACGTCTGAACCACCGCTTTTCTGGCTGAGTCGGAATTATTTCCAGAGTCGTGATTTCCAAGCTGACCAGCACCCGCTTTGATGATTTTGGGGATGAGACTTCTCCTATAAGCAGCGCAATAGCGAATAAAGGCGCATTGGTTGCACTCGCCCGGGATGGTGGATCCAGGCGTGTACACCGGCCCTTCGGTGTGCCGCTCTCCCCACAGGGAAAGGGAACCGGAAACCACTGCTGAGAATTCGCATCACATGCGCAAAGAGCTATGTGGGTGCGCGACCACCGCAAACTCTTGAGTGGGACAGGAGCCGGTTTATGGTTGTTATCGTGGTTGACCCAAGAATCGTAGTGTTTGTCGGTCTAGTTCGGGTACAAGCATAGCGCCAGGTGCTGCAGAAAATTTAAGATTACGTCAGCGAGAAGTCATACCTAATCGTGGATGATGCTAGGGAATAACTACGGGGTCGTCGATGTCCGCTCCAATTCCCCTGACCGCATTTGTCTGGTGTATAACCGGGTGGTTGAGCCCCGCTATGGATAATGTGACCAACATCCAAGGGCTCAAAGGTGTGGAGTTCTAGCAGAGGATACTAGAAGGTGGAAACGGACTTCGCGAATGCAACCCACGTCGCCCAGTCCGGTGCGTTTGTAACTGTAGATTGGTGCGGGTTCCCTACCGCTAAGTTCAGAA
>Ga0307517_10001528_pt1 | contig 38524 bp, 19 predicted proteins | sample 23_EM_MG_FD_194515 | JGI IMG/M metagenome (GOLD analysis project Ga0307517, IMG submission 194515) | Populus trichocarpa ectomycorrhiza microbial communities from riparian zone in the Pacific Northwest, United States - 23_EM | ecosystem: Host-associated > Plants > Roots > Unclassified | place...
CTGGCTATTTTTATCAGCTGCCTTGGCTTGTTTGGTATGGCCTCCTTTATGGCCGAGCAGAGGGTTAAAGAGATAGGTGTGCGTAAAGTATTAGGTGCGTCGGTATTCAACCTTTGGCGGTTATTGTCAAAAGATTTTGTGGGGCTAATTGTGATCTCATTGGTGATTGCCACACCGGTCGCTTACTATGTGATGCACCGCTGGTTGCAAAACTACCAGTACCGTGCTGAAATTTCTTGGTGGATATTTGGAGTAACCGCAGCCGGAGCTATCATTATCACATTGGTTACAGTGAGTTACCAGAGTATTAAAGCGGCTTTAGCCAATCCTGTGAAAAGTTTGAGGAGTGAATAGTCAATTGTCATTGGTCATTAGAGTTTAGGATTTAGACATTAGAATTTAAATTATGATACGAAACTATTTAAAGATCGCGTGGAGAAACCTCATCAAGTATAAAGTTTCTTCTTTAATCAATATTGGCGGGCTGGCTGTGGGTATGGCCGTAGCTATGCTGATCGGTTTATGGATATGGGACGAATTGTCATTCAACACATACCATAAAAACTATGACCACATTGCCCAGGTAAAGACGCGGCTCAAGGATCCCCGTACCGGAGAAACCGGGGTAAATAATTCACTACAGGTTCCATTGGTTACCCAGCTAAAAACCAATTATAAAAACAATTTCAAACACGTGATCATGACATCGTGGAATGTGGACAACATCCTGTCGGCAGGTGATAAGAAATTATCAAGAACCGGTCTGTATATGGATGCGGACGCTCCCGAGATGCTGACATTGAAAATGGTCCACGGCTCATGGGTAGGGCTTAAAGACCCCTACTCTATCATGCTGTCTGAGTCAACCTCAAAAGCTTTTTTTGGCGACGCAAATCCTGTAAACCGGGTAATGAAGATCAACAACAAGTTTGATGTAAAAGTTACCGGTGTATATGAAGATATACCGCTGAACTCGCAGTTTAAGGATCTTAAATTTTTGTCGCCTATAGCAATATGGATCGCTGATAATCCCTGGATAAAACAGGCCGTTAACGACTGGCAAAATCATTTCCTGAAAATTTATATAGAAATAAACCCCAATACTGATTTTGCAACTGTTTCTCAAAATATTAAAGATGCCGAATTAAAAAACCTCGGTAATCTTAAAGAACAGGCAAAGCTAAATCCACAGGTCTCCCTGCTCCCGATGAGCGACTGGCACCTGCACAATTATAAGCGTGGTAAAGCAGATACCACAGCCCTCCAAATGTTGTGGCTAATAAGCATTATTGGTGCATTTGTATTGTTGCTCGCCTGTATCAACTTTATGAATTTAAGCACGGCCCGTTCAGAAATGCGCGCCAAAGAAATTGGTATCAGGAAAGCCGTAGGTTCGATACGAAGGCAGTTGATTGGCCAGTTTTATTGTGAATCGTTTTTAATCGTAGTACTTGCCTTTATTGTATCGATGGTTTTAGTAGCACTATCCCTGCCCTGGTTTAATGACCTGGCGGGCAAACTGGTTAAAACGCCCTACCAAAGCCCTTATTTCTGGATACTAAGCATCGCGTTTATTTTTATTACGAGTATCATAGCAGGAAGCTACCCCGCATTGTACCTGTCTTCTTTTAATCCTGTTAAAGTATTAAAAGGAACTTTCAGGGTGGGACGGTTAGCATCCATTCCCCGCAAGATTTTGGTGGTAATGCAATTTACAGTATCTGTCGCTTTGATTATTTGCACCATTATTATTTACAAACAAGTCCAGGTTGCCAAAGACCGCCCGGTAGGTTATACCCGCGATGGGCTGATCATGATCGAGAAAAAGTCAAGCGATTTTGATGGAAAATACAACATCCTGAGATCTGAACTTAAAAATACTGGAGTAGTGACAGAGGTGTCGGAATCATTTGGAAAAGTTACCGAGATAGCTTCAGGCAATGGGGGATTTAAGTGGAGAGGCAAAGACCCCAATCTGCAGGACCAGTTTGGTACGCTGCCCGTAACTTTTGAATACGGGAAAACCGTTGGCTGGCAATTTGTGAGCGGGCGGGATTTTTCATCGGCATTTACGACAGATTCATCTGGCATGGTCATCAATGAGTCGGCCGCCAAATATATGGGGTTGAAAAATCCTGTTGGCGAAGACGTAAGCTGGAAATTTCAGGACCAGCCGATAAAGTACTATAAAATTTTAGGGGTTGTAAAAGATATGGTGATGGAATCACCCTATGAGCCGATGTATCCTACTGTTTTTATGGTCAAGGGTCATGTAGGTACGAACCAGATAAATATAAAGATCAACCCAAATGTTAGTGCCAGCCAGGCTTTGCCCAAAATAGAAGCAGTTTTCAAAAAGATAATCCCATCGGCTCCATTTGAATACAAGTTTGCCGACCAGGAATATGCTGCAAAATTCGCGTCCGAAGAAAACATTGGCCGGCTTGCGGCTGTGTTTGGCGGCCTTGCCATTTTTATATCATGCCTTGGCCTGTTTGGCCTGGCTTCATTCGTTGCCGAACAACGCGTTAAGGAAATAGGTGTACGTAAGGTGTTGGGTGCAACGGTTATTAATCTTTGGAGCATGCTATCGAGGGATTTTGTGTTGTTGGTTATTATATCCCAGCTTATTGCATCACCGATAGCTTACTACTTTATGCATAATTGGTTGCAGCATTACCAATACCGTACCAATATCTCCTGGTGGGTATTTGCGGTGACCGCATTAGGCGCTATTGCGATCACATTACTAACAGTAAGCTATCAGAGCATCAAAGCTGCTTTGGCTAACCCGGTAAAAAGCTTGAGGAGTGAATAGTCATTGGTTATTAGAGCTTAGGATTTAGACATTAGAATTTAGATTATGATACGGAACTATTTAAAGATCGCCTGGAGGAACCTCCTTAAAAACAAATCATCGTCAGTTATCAATATTGGCGGGCTGGCTGTGGGTATGGCTGTGGCTATGCTGATTGGTTTGTGGATGTACAGTGAGTTATCGTTTGACAAGAACATTCCGAACCATGACCGTATTGCACAGGTGATGCAAAACCAGTGGATAAACAATGAAACCGATACATGGAGCGCTCAGGCTTACCCCATGGGCCCTATCCTTCGTTCGCAATATGGAAGCGATTTTAAGCATGTCATTATGTCCTCGTGGACCGGCGGACACGTCTTTTCCATCGGAGATAAAAACCTGAAAATGAACGGCAACTTTATGGAACCGGGCATTATCGATATGTTGTCGCTGAAAATAATTAAAGGCAGTAGTAATGGGTTGAATGAGCCGAACTCGATATTGCTTTCCCAAACGGCGGTCAAAGCCATTTTTGGAGATGCAGACCCGCTGGAAAAAATCATTAAAATTGACCATGATGATGTTCTGACGGTTAAGGTAACAGGAGTTTATGAAGATCTACCTGAAAACTCATCCTTCGGCGATATGGCCTTTATCTCTCCGTGGCAATTGCTGGTAAAAGACCAGCATTATGATACACGCTTTAATAATCCCTGGGGCGCAAGCTGGTTCCAGACTTTTGTTCAGATAGCCGATAATGTTGATATGAACAAGGTATCGTACAAGATCAGAGATATTAAGATGAAGGACCTTCAGCACACCCATAACAGCGATGCACGATTTAGACCTGTTATCTTCCTTCACCCAATGAATAACTGGCACCTGTACGGCGACTTTAAGAATGGTGTAAACAGCGGCGGGGGCATCCAGTATGTGTGGCTGTTTGGTATCATTGGGATATTTGTACTGCTGCTTGCCTGCATTAATTTCATGAACCTAAGTACAGCCTGTTCCGAAAAACGTGCCAAGGAAGTTGGCATACGTAAATCAGTAGGCTCAGTGCGCAGCCAACTGATCACCCAATTCTATTGCGAATCATTGGTGATAGCTGCTCTTTCATTCCTGTTCGCCATATTGTTTGTGCAATTAAGTTTGCCCTTTTTTAATGACGTAGCCGGTAAAAAAATCTCCATGCCCTGGAACAGCCCATTATTCTGGCTGTCCGGTATAGGTTTCACTTTATTCACAGGACTTATTGCAGGCAGTTACCCCGCGTTGTACCTGTCATCTTTTAACCCTGTTAAGGTACTGAAAGGCGCCTTCCGGGCAGGTCGCCTGGCATCGATACCACGTAAGGTATTGGTAGTGGCGCAGTTTACCGTTTCAATTGTCTTAATAATTGGAACCATCGTCGTTTTCAACCAGGTGCAGTACGCCAAAGACCGCCCTATTGGCTATAATGTGAACGGCCTCATGCTCGTACCGCTGCAGACTGACAACATTACAAAAAAATACGATGCGATAAGGAATGACCTGCTAAACAGCGGCGTAGTTGCATCAGTCTCAAGGTCGCAAACGCGTATAACCGACGGTAACTCCACTAACGGCGGCTTTACATGGCAAGGTAAGGATCCTGCCCTGCAGGAAAATTTCAAGAGTTTAAGTATCTCCCCTGAATTTGGCAAAACTGTTAAATGGGAAATAAAACAAGGACGCGATTTTGATCCGGCGCTCAAAAGCGACTCATCCGGCTTTATTATCAATGAGGCATGTGTAAAATACCTGGGATTCAAAAACCCAATCGGCCAAACCATTACCTGGATTGGCAATGGGAATTATAAGATCATTGGCGTTGTAAAAGATATGGTCAGCGAATCGGCTTACCAGCCTGTAGAGCAGACATTCTTCTACCTGGGCTCCTGGTTGAGAAATGTAGATATCAGGCTCAGTCCCAATACAAATGCGCATGATGCTATTGATAAGATCGGGGCTATATTCAAGAAATATGATCCATCTACCCCATTCGAATTCAGCTTTGCTGATGACGACTACGCAAAAAAATTTGATAATGAGGTGCGCGTAGGCAAACTGGCCAGTTCATTTGCGGGGCTTGCCATTTTCATTAGCTGCCTTGGTTTGTTTGGCATGGCGTCATTTACGGCCGAGCAGCGTGTAAAAGAAATTGGCGTTCGTAAAGTGCTGGGCGCATCTGTTTTTAACTTGTGGCAACTGCTTTCAAAAGATTTTGTGGGTCTGGTAGTTATTTCCCTGGTGATCGCATCGCCTGTGGCTTATTACTTTATGCATAAATGGCTGGAAAATTACACCTACCGGGCGGCTATGGGCTGGTGGATCTTCGCAGTAACCGCCGCCGGGGCATTACTAATAACCGTACTTACCGTAAGCTACCAAAGTCTAAAAGCGGCAATGGCCAACCCGGTGAGAAGCTTAAGATCGGAGTAGCAGTGGCAGTTTGCAGTAGCAGTTAGACACCAATGAGCTAATGACCAATGACTAATAAACCAAGTTATGATAAAGAATTATTTTAAAATTGCCTGGCGGAACCTTATAAAGAATAAGGTTTCGTCTTTAATTAATATCGGTGGGCTTGCCGTCGGCATGACTGTGGTAATGCTGATCGGGCTATGGATATATGATGAATTATCCTTCGACAGGTATCATAAAAATCACGCCCGCATTGCACAGGTGATACAAAATGTAACCAATAACGGCGAGGTGCAAACCTGGTTCTCCGAGCCTTATCCGCTGGCTGCCGAGCTGCGTAAAAACTATGCCGACTTCAAATCGGTAGTGATGTCTACCAGTATAAGCGGCCATATCATTGCACTCGGAGATAAAAAATTGACCAAAAGCGGCGCTTATATGGAAGCCGGTGGTCCTGAATTGTTCTCGCTGAAAATGATAAAAGGCGATAAGGGTGCCCTGAAAGACCCTACATCTATCATACTTTCAGCATCAACAGCAAAGGCCTATTTTGGCGATGGCGATCCGATTGGCAAAATGCTGAAGATCGATAACGGGACAAGCTTAAAAGTTGCCGGCGTTTACCAGGATCTGCCTAAAAACACTACGCTCGCCGATCTTACCTTTATCGGTTCATGGGACCGCTTTGCCGCTGATGCACAGCTTAATCAGATGAAAGAGCCCTGGAGGCCTAATTTCGTAAATATTTATGTGCAGCTAACTGATGCAGCTGATTTTCAAAAAGTATCCTTAAAGATCAGGGATGAAAAAATGCGACATCTATCCGGCCAGGTAGCCAAAAAGAAACCTGCTCTGTTCCTGCACCCTATGAGCAAATGGCACCTGTATGATGAGTTTAAAAATGGTAAAAATACAGGTGGCCGTATTCAATATGTTTGGTTATTTGGTATCATTGGTGTGTTTGTGTTGCTGCTGGCATGTATCAATTTTATGAACTTGAGCACTGCACGCTCCGAAAAACGTGCGCGCGAAGTGGGTATACGCAAAGCGATCGGGTCACTACGCAGCCAGTTGATCTATCAATTCTTTAGCGAGTCGCTATTATGCGTGGCATTTGCGTTTATCATGTCTTTATTACTGGTACAATTGAGTCTATCATTTTTCAACCAGATCGCGGATAAGCAAATGACCATCCCGTGGACCAGTGCTGTATTTTGGGTGGTGAGCATCAGCTTTTGTTTCATCACGGGAGTTATTACCGGCAGCTACCCTGCATTTTATCTATCATCTTTTAAACCTATCAAAGTATTAAAAGGAACCTTCCGCGTTGGCCGGCTGGCTGCACTGCCACGTAAAATATTGGTGGTTGTGCAGTTCACGGTTTCAGTAGTGCTTGTCATCGGTACTATCGTAGTATACCGCCAGATACAATTTGCCAAGAACCGCCCAGTCGGTTATGATCGCGGGGGATTGGTTTTTGTCACCATGTATTCTGACCAAATTCATAAACATTTTGATGCCATTAAATCGAGCCTGCTTAATACCGGCGCAATCACTGAAATGGCAGAATCCGGTTCGCCGCCAACAGGTTATTCAGGAAGCACCAGTGCTATTGAATGGGCAGGCAAAGACCCTAACCTGAGCGTTGATTTTAAGCAAAACAATGTTTCCTATGACTATGGAAAAACTATAGGCTGGCAATTTGCGGGAGGACGTGACTTTTCAAGATCATTCCTGTCCGATTCAGCCGCAGTGGTTGTTAATGAAGCCGCTGTACGTTTTATGGGGTTAAAAAATCCGCTAAACTCAAACGTCCATTATTATGGCAATAGTTTCAAAATTATTGGCGTAGCGAAAGATATGGTGGTCGAATCGCCATATACACAATCCAATCCAACGGTGTATTTTTTATCCAAAGATCCCAGCAGCTTTGTTCTGGTGAAGATCAACTCCAAAATGAGTACACACGATGCCATGAAGAAAATCGGCAATGTATTTAAAAGCTATACTCCTGAACTGCCATTCGATTATCAGTTTGTAGACCAGGATTATGCCAAAAAATTCGGCAACGAAGAACGTATTGGTACGCTGGCAAGCTCATTTGCAAGCCTGGCTATTTTCATCAGTTGTCTTGGCCTATTCGGAATGGCTTCGTTCATGGCTGAGCAGCGGATCAAGGAGATAGGGGTGCGCAAAGTACTGGGGGCGTCTGTATTCAATCTGTGGCAATTGTTATCAAAGGATTTTGTATTACCGGTATTGATCTCATTGCTGATCGCCTCACCGTTAGCCTGGTATTTTATGCACGGCTGGCTCAGGAATTACGACTATCATGCTGACGTAGCCTGGTGGATATTTATATTGACGGGTATAGGCGCAATGGCTATTACTTTATTAACAGTAAGCTACCAAAGTATAAAAGCAGCTTTAGCCAATCCAGTGAAGAGTTTGAAAACGGAGTGAGAACAGAGTTGGCAGTTTTTAGTTAGCAGTTGGTAAAGACAAATGAACGAGTGAACAAATGAACTAAAAGTCATGATAAAGAACTATTTAAAAATCGCGTGGAGGAACCTTATTAAGAATAAAGCTTCTTCTTTGATCAATATCGGGGGGCTTGCAGTGGGTATGGCTGTAGGTATGCTGATCGGTTTATGGATATGGGATGAGTTATCGTTTGATAAAAACTTTAAAAATTACAACCGTATTACCCAGGTACTGCAAAACAATACGATGAATGGGGAAATAGGCACCGGGCATAATGTGCCCTGGCCGATGGGTGACGAATTGCGCAAAAGTTTTGGCAGCGACTTTAAATATGTTACCATGGCAACGTATAACAACGGCCATATCCTTACCCATGCCGACAAGAAGCTAACAAAGAATGGAACTTATTTTGAGCCATCTGCGCTTGAAATGCTGTCAATTCAAATGGTTAAAGGAAATAAAAATGCGCTGCATGATCCTTCATCCATCCTGCTGTCAGAGTCAACAGCCAAAGCCTATTTTGGTAATGCCGATCCGATGGATAAAGTGATGACGGTTGATAATAATCAGGTTGTAAAAGTAACCGGCGTTTACAAAGACCTGCCTGAAAACTCTTCATTTTCAGGATTAGATTTTATCTCGCCATGGGAACTATTTTCAAATTCTGCAGGGCTAAAAAAAGAGGCGGATACATGGCGTTGCAATTGTTATTTTACCTATGCCCAGGTAGCCGACAATGTGGATATAAACAACGTATCGGGGAAGATCAGGGATATCAAAAAAGATAAGGTCAATAAAATTGAACTGAAGCAAAAGAACCAGGTTTTCCTCAACCCGATGAAGAACTGGCATTTGTATTCTGATTTCAAAAATGGGGTTATTGTAGGCGGGCGCATCCAATATGTTTGGCTATTTGGTACAATAGGCGTTTTTGTATTGCTCTTAGCCTGTATTAATTTCATGAATTTGAGCACTGCCCGTTCTGAGAAGCGGGCAAAAGAAGTAGGTATTCGCAAGGCTATAGGCTCATTACGCAGCCAGCTCATCTACCAATTTTTAAGCGAATCGTTATTGGTGGTTGCATTTGCATTTATTTTTGCCATTATTCTTGCTCAACTCAGTTTGCCCTTCTTTAACGAGGTAGCCGGTAAAAAAATAGCAATTCCATGGAGCAGCCCTTTGTTCTGGTTAGCAGGTGTCAGTTTTAGCCTGGTAACAGGGCTCATATCGGGCAGTTATCCGGCACTATATTTATCATCTTTTCAACCGGTCAAAGTATTGAAAGGAACGTTTAGAGTTGGCCGCTTAGCAGCTATTCCCCGCAAAGTGCTGGTCGTAGTTCAATTTACGGTTTCCGTTGTATTGATCATCGGGACAATCATTGTTTTCCGGCAGATACAATTTGCAAAAAACCGTCCTGTGGGCTATAGCCGTGCCGGCCTGATCACTTTACCAATGGTCACCGGCGACATTCATAAACAATTTGCTGCGGTGAAGGACGAGCTTGAACAAAGTGGTGCAATTATTTCGATTGCAGAAGCAGGAAGCCCCACTACCGGGAACTATTCCAGCAACAGCGGTTTCGACTGGAAAGGCAAAGATCCGGGGCAGGCTGTTGAATTCCCGAACATTGATATTTCTCCTGACTACGGTAAAACGATTGCCTGGCAGTTTACAGCCGGGCGTGATCTATCTGCCACATACCTTACCGACTCACTGGCGTTTGTGATCAATGAGAGCGCAGCCAAATTTATGGGCCTTAAAAATCCTGTCGGAGAGACCTTAAAATGGGATGGTGTATCTTACCATATTATAGGTGTGGTTAAGGATATGATTTCCGAATCCCCTTATTTCCCGGTAAGACCAACCCTTTTCCATTTGTTAAAGGGCGGCGGTGATTATGTTATCCTGAGGATCAATCCAAAAATAAGCACGAGCGAAGCACTGGGTAAAATAGAAAAAGTTTATAAAACATATAACCCTGCACAGCCATTTGAATACCAGTTTGTGGATGAAGAGTATGCAAAAAAATTCGGTGACGAAGAGCGAATCGGTAAACTGGCGTCCTCATTTGCTAGCCTGGCAATTTTTATCAGCTGCCTGGGCTTGTTTGGTATGGCATCCTTTGTGGCTGAGCAACGCGTTAAGGAAATCGGCGTACGCAAAGTATTAGGAGCATCAGTATTTAACTTATGGGGAATGCTATCAAAGGACTTTGTAGTGTTGATTTTTATTTCACTGTTAATCGCATCACCAATAGCTTATTATTTTATGCACAACTGGCTGCAAAATTACCAATACCGCTCTGACGTGGCCTGGTGGATATTTGCAGTAACCGGCGTTGGAGCTATGACGATCACCTTACTTACCATAAGTTACCAGAGCATAAAAGCCGCTTTGGCCAACCCGGTGAAGAGTTTGCGAAGTGAATAGTCATTGGTCATTAGAGTTTAGGATTTAGAAATTAGGATTTAAATATTATGATAAAGAATTATTTAAAAATTGCATGGCGTAACCTGTTAAAAAATAAAGCGCACACCTTTATTAATGTTACCGGCCTCTCTGTCGGCATGGCGGTTGCTATGCTCATCGGACTGTGGATATGGGATGAGTTATCATACGACAAGTATTTTCAAAACTATAATCGCCTTGTGCGGGTAATGCAGCATCAAACTTTTAATGGCGAGCGTGGTACGCAAAATTCGATACCCCTGCCTTTAGGGCCAAAATTGCGCGAAAACTATACCGGCTCTGGCAAAGATTTTAAGTACGTTGTGATGTCGACCTGGACACAGGGCCACATACTTGCTTATAAGGACAAAAAGCTAAACCAGTCCGGCAATTACATGCAGCCTGAAGCACCCGATATGTTCGCTTTAAAGATGCTGAAAGGTACGCGGACCGCTTTAAAGGACCCTTCATCCATCATACTATCGGCAAAGCTGGCCAAGGCAATTTTTGGCGATGCCGACCCGATGAACCAGGTGGTTAAGATCGACAATAAAAATCTTGTAAAAGTTACAGGGGTATATGAAGACCTGCCACGTAACACCTCATTTAACGATATGGCCTTCATTCTTCCGTGGGACCTATATGTAACTACTAATACATGGGTAAAGAATGAATTATTCGAGTGGGGCAATAACTCATGGCAGATATTTGCCCAATTAAATCCAAATGCGAATATCGACCAGGTTGCTGCACGGATCAGGGACTTGAAATTAAATGCCCTTACAGCGGCAAATGATAAGCTTAGTCTTGGTTTTAAGCCGTCGCTTTTTTTACACCCAATGAATAAATGGCACCTGTATTCCGAATTTAAAAACGGGGTGATCGTTGGCGGAAATATCGAATTTGTATGGATGTTCGGCATCATCGGCACTTTCGTGTTGTTACTCGCTTGTATCAACTTTATGAATCTTAGTACAGCACGGTCTGAAAAGCGGGCCAAGGAGGTGGGAATACGTAAAACGCTGGGCTCATTGCGCAAGCAACTGATCACCCAATTTTTCAGCGAATCGCTACTGGTATCGGTTTTTGCTTTCGTATTTTCCATCATACTGGTGCAATTGGCACTTTCGTGGTTCAACCAGGTTGCCGATAAACAAATGACCATACTTTGGTCAAGTCTGGCGTTTTGGATCATCGGATTAGTTTTCACCTTGTTCACCGGGGTAATTGCAGGCAGTTACCCGGCATTTTACCTGTCATCCTTTCAACCGGTAAAAGTGTTAAAAGGAACTTTCCGTGCTGGACGTTTAGCCTCTTTACCACGTAAAATATTGGTGATATTACAATTTACGGTTTCAGCTACTTTAATTATCGGCACTGTTGTGGTTTTCACCCAGGTACAATTCACCAAAAACCGCCCGGTTGGCTACAGTCGCGAGGGCATGATCCAGGTGTATCATCAAACGCCTGACATTCATAATCATTTCGAGGCGGTAAAATACGATCTGATGAAATCGGGCGCTATATCTTCCATAGCCGAGTCGGGCAGCCCGATAACCAGTATCTGGTCTGACCAAAGCGGGTTCTCCTGGCAGGGCATGGCCCCCGGTTTACAACCCGATTTTGGAGTGGTTCGCGTTAGCCCGGATTTTGGTAAAACCATTGGCTGGCAAATTAAAGAGGGGCGCGATTTCTCAAAAGAGTTTTTAAGCGACTCGTTGGGGCTTATCGTGAATGAGGCAGCAGTAAAATTCATGAGTATGAAAGATCCCGTTGGTCAAACCATCAAATGGGGCGGAAACTATAAGATCATCGGCGTTGTAAAAGACATGGTGATGACCTCGCCCTACGAGCCGGTAATGCCAACTGTTTTTAGCCAGCTTAAAGGGGAAGGTGACGTCACCAACGTCAGGCTGAATCCGCGCATGGGAACCAGTGAAGCGCTGGGTAAAGTAGAAGCTGTATTTAAGCAATATGATCCGGGAAGCCCGTTCACTTATGAGTTTACGGATACCACCTATGCCAAAAAATTCGCAGACGAAGAACGCACCGGTAAGCTTGCCGGATTTTTTACCTTCCTGGCGATCTTTATCAGTTGCATGGGTCTGTTCGGTATGGCATCGTTCATGGCTGAGCAGCGCACTAAAGAGATCGGGGTCAGAAAAGTTTTAGGTGCGTCCGTTGCCAATTTGTGGGGATTGATGTCAAAGGAATTTGTAGTACTGGTTTTCATCTCGCTGGTGATAGCAACGCCAATAGCGCATCATTTCATGTCGGGCTGGTTGTTGAGGTATAAATATCATGCCGACCTGTCCTGGTGGATTTTTGTTGCTACCGCTGTAAGCGCAATACTTATTACACTGCTAACGGTAAGTTATCAAAGTATCAAAGCTGCTATGGCTAACCCGGTGAAGAGTTTGCGGAGCGAGTAGGCATTGGGCATTAGAATTTAAATTATGGTACGCAATTATTTAAAGATCGCCTGGAGAAATATCTCCCGTAACAGAATTTACACCGTCATCAATGTACTTGGGCTTGCATTGGGGATATGTGCCTGCATTGTAATTTACGTCATCCCCAGTTACGAACTGAGCTTTGATACTTTCCATCCGGATAAGAATCGTATTTATCGGGTTATTGGCGATGCAACAGAAAGTACGGGGGAAAAGCTTCATTGGGGCAGACTTCCCCTGCCCCTGTCTTCGACCGCTCGTCAGGAGATACCAGGATTAGATGCTATAGCGGGGATATACCCTTATAACGCAAAAATAAGTATACGCCAGGCTACAGGTAAACCGGCAAAGTATTTTGACAACACAGGAACCATTATTGCCGAACCACAGTACTTTGATATTTTTAAATACAATTGGCTTGCCGGGAATGCTGCTACTGCGTTAACGTCCCCTTTCACAGTGGTACTAACGGAGAGCAAGGCACACCAATATTTCGGCCTTATCCCCCTGGATAAAATTATTGGAAAGGAAGTGATTTACGACGACTCGCTTAAGGTTAGTGTATCAGGTATTGTAAAAGACTGGGACAAGAATACTGATCTGGCTTATACTGATATTATTTCATTCAGTACTGTAAAAAACAGCTTTTTAAAGAATAACATCCCCATGGATTCTTGGGGGGAAGGTGATATGTCAACATGGGTTTTTGTAAAACTATCTAAAGGCACAACACCGGCACAAGTGAATGGCAGGATGGCTGACCTTGTTAAAAAACACGCTGATCCAAAAATGAAGCTAACCCCCTGGCTTGACCCCTTATCAGATATCCATTTTAATGCAGACGTGATAGAGAACCCTATAAGAACAGCTCACTTGCCCACCTTATACGGTTTAATGGGGATCGCTTTATTTATTTTGATTCTCGCTGTTATCAATTTTATAAATCTGTCCACCGCACAATCTATCCGACGGGCCAAAGAAGTTGGTGTGCGAAAAGTATTGGGCAGCAGTCGCACCAGTTTAGTTTTTCAGTTCTTAACAGAAACTTTATTACTTACTGTTTTTGCTATATTGTTGGCTGTATCCTTAGTGAAACCTGTTCTTACAGCATTCAGTGCATTTATTCCAACCGGAGTAACATTCAATCTATTCAATCCTTCCACGTTGATTTTTTTAGTGCTGGTTACTGTGGTAACTTCATTGTTTGCCGGCCTGTATCCTGCAAAGGTATTATCATCACACACGCCCGCACTAAGTTTAAAAGGTGCAGGAATACAAAAAGGCAGTGAAAAATGGATGCTGAGAAAAGGATTGATCGTATTTCAGTTTACTATATCTCTCGTTTTCATCATTGGCGCAATAGTTATTAATAGCCAGCTTAGGTATGCACGCAATAAAGACCTGGGCTTTACTGCGGATGCCATTATCACAGTTGAAACACCACGCGGGGATAGTCTTTCTAAAATCAGGGTGGCGGCGGAAAAAGTCAAACAAATACCCAGTGTAAACAGGGTTGCCCTTGCTTGGGCTACTCCCGGCGACGCACGGGGCATGAGGATAAAATTTAAAAGTACAGACGTGAAAGAGATTGAGACTGGCCAGGTAGATGGTGACGAAAATCTGATACCTCTATACCAAATAAAGGTACTGGCCGGAAGAAACCTTGCACATTCAGACAGCGTGAACGAATTTGTTATAAACGAGAACTTGTCCCGCTTAATGGGATACAAAAAGCCGGATCAGGCTATTGGCAAAACAATATATTGGTTTAATAAACCTTATCCTGTGGTAGGCGTAGTGGCTGATTTTCATTCAAGTTCTTTACACGACCCTATCATTCCTGTGTGCATCATCAATAGGGTAGAACGAGAGGGCACCCTTACCATCAAGTTAGCTGCAAAAGGCAAACAATTCAATAATTTAAAGGCAACTCTTACACAAATTAAAAAAGCATGGAAGTCTGTATATCCTGCAGGGACTTTTGATTACAGATTTTATGATGAGTCATTAGCCAGGGCTTATCAAAAAGACCAGCAAACGGGTATGCTGATGAATACTGCTATGTCCATTACTATTTTCATTTCCTGTATTGGACTTTTCGGACTGGTTCTTTTCACTGCCGAAAAAAGGGCAAAAGAGATCAGTATACGTAAAATATTGGGAGCCAGTGTATCAAATATTGCTACCATGCTAAGTAAAGACTTTATCGAACTGGTATTCATAGCACTTTTAATAGCATCCCCCATAGCATGGTATGTGATGAGCAAATGGCTGCAGGGCTTTGCCTACCACATCAATATCAGTTTATGGATATTTATGTTAGCAGGTTTAGGGGCGATTCTTATTGCATTTATCACAATCAGCTTCCAGGCAATAAAAGCTGCGATAGCTAACCCGGTGAAGAGTTTGCGGAGTGAGTGAATTAGTCATTGGTCATTGGAGTTTAGTATTTAGAAATTAGGATTTAGTATTTAAAAAGCATGATAAGAAACTATTTCAAAATTGCATTTAGAAATTTCTGGCGGCACAAGCTGTTTACGCTGATTAATGTTATGGGTTTAACGATAGGCATCAGCGCCGCACTTGTCATTTACCTCATTGTGCATTATGATTTTACTTTTGATAAGCTTCATAAAGATGGCGACCGTATTTACCGGGTAGTAACCGATTTTTCGTTCTCGGGCTCACCAGGGCATAATCAGGGTGTTTGCGGGCCATTGCCATGGGCTACTAAAACACAGGTGACAGGTCTTCAGCAAATAGCACCTATATTCAGGCTTTCGCAACCGAATGTAACGGTGCCTAATGGCAATAAAGCATCATCCCGTTTCAAAATACAGGATAACGTTATAGTTGCGGACAGCGATTATTTCAAACTTTTTGAATATAAATGGCTCGCCGGCTCGGCCAAATCTGCCCTGAACGCGCCATACCAGGTGGTACTTACTTCCGAACAGGCTGAAAAGTATTTCCCCGGCGCAAGTTATGAGCAAATGCTCGGACGTACAGTAGTCTATGATACTTTGAAAACTACGGTGAGCGGTATCGTGCAAACTATCAAACAGAATACTGATTTCACTTTTCACGATTTTATTTCATTTCCGACAGCTTTTTCAAACCCCTCACTAAAAGAGCAATTGCGTTTGCATAACTGGGGAGGTACAAGTCCGGAATACCAGCTTTTTGTAAAGTTAGCCCCTCAGGCCACAACTGTGCATATTGAGGCACAACTGAACGGTATAATGAAAAAGAATAACAAGTCCAGGCCGGGAGTAACGGAAGTATTTGCATTGCAGCCCCTGGCCGATATTCATTTTAACGCAACTTACGGAACTTTTAACAGCCGCGTCGCTGATAAAACAACCTTGTATGAGTTATCGGGCATAGCGCTTTTCCTGCTCCTTTTGGGATGCATCAATTTCATCAATCTTACTACAGCCCAATCGGCCCAGCGGGCCAAGGAGATAGGCATACGCAAAACCTTAGGCAGCAGCCGGAAACAACTGGTGTTCCAGTTTCTGAGCGAGACATTCCTGATCACGCTTATAGCTGTTATCATCTCGGCGGTTATTGCTCCTGCTGTACTCAAACTTTTTGCAGGCTTTATTCCGCAAGGCATCCAGGCTAATTTACTTATGCAGCCCAACATTATTTTGTTTCTTGTTACACTGGTGATTGTTGTTAGTATTGCTTCCGGGTTTTACCCGGCACTCGTCCTTTCCGGCTACAAACCGGTCTCGGCAATAAAAAACCAGGCTAATGAAGGCAGCGGCAAAACACGCAATGTGTTGTTCCGGAAATCGCTTATTGTAACCCAGTTTGCTATTGCACAGTTTTTTATCATGGCAACCCTCCTGGTGAGCAAACAGGTTTATTACGCCGTTCACAAGGATCTTGGCTTCAAAAAAGATGCTATTCTCATCGTCAATTCGCCGTGGAAAAACAGGCAGGAACATTTGAACCAGGTATTTCTTAACCAGGTTAAAGCCATTCCGCAAGTTGAACTGGTAAGCATGGGCCGAGACGCACCTACGTCTGACGACTCCCATTCAACCGAAGGCAATTATAAGGACGGGAAAAAGGAAATCAAGGTTGAAAACCTGGGCTTGAAATTTGGCGATGAGAATTATATTAAAGTCTATCACATCAAGTTATTGGCAGGGCGTAATCTTATGCCCAGCGATACGTCAAAAGCTTTCCTTATTAATCAAACTCTTGCAAAACAGCTTGGTTTTAAGGACCCGCATGACGCCGTTGGCAAAGTGATCAGCAATTTTAATGGTGATACCAATATGCAAATTGTCGGGGTAGTCGCAGATTTTAACCAGGAATCAATACATGCCGCTATTGCACCGCTGGCTATTCTCACCAGCACCAACCACTATTTTAACGGCACATTCCACATTGCGCTAAAACCGCAAACGACAACCGGTAATGAATGGAAAACCGCTATTGTGTTGATGGAAAAAGCCTGGAAACAAGTGTATCCGGAGGATGATTTTGAATACAGTTTCTTTGATGAAAGCATTGCACGGCTATATGCCACTGAACAACATACTTCAACGCTGCTGGGCTGGGCAACCGGTCTTTCGGTATTGATCAGCTGCCTTGGCTTGCTTGGCCTGGCTATTTATACCATCACGCAACGCACCAAAGAGATCGGCGTGCGCAAAGTACTGGGCGCGACAGTGAGCCAGATCGTTGTGCTGCTATCGACGGAAATGGTGTGGCTTATTATACTGGCTTTTGTGATCATAAGCCCTGTGGCGTGGTGGGCCATGAACAAATGGATGCAAGGCTTTGCCGATAAAACAAGCATCAGTTGGTGGATATTTGCCCTGAGCGGAGGAGGAATGCTGCTTACCGCGCTGTTTACGTCGGGCTTCCAAACCATCAAAGCCGCACTGGCTAACCCGGTGAAGAGTTTGCGGAGTGAGTGATCAGCCACTCAAAACCGGACGATGATTGTATCAAAAGCAGACGGTTGAATAAACAGGCTTTTATTTATCTTCTGAAATTCAGCATGTTAACCAATGGCACATGCTTTGGATATGTTATGATGTGCCAAATAAAATGGCAATTTGAGCTGAAAACCATAACTTAGAATCATGTTACAAAACTACTTCAAAATCGCCTGGCGCAATCTGAATAAACACAAGTTTTTCTCGCTGGTAAATATTTGCGGACTCGCTATAGGTGTGGCAGCATTTTGGATCATAGCACTTTATGTAACAGACGAATTAAGTTATGATCGATATAATGAAAAGGCCGACCGTATTTTCAGGGTGGCGCAACATGGCAAATGGGGTACAGGCAGTTTCGACCTGGCAATTACCCCGGCACCTTATGCCCCGGCTTTAAAGGCTGATTACCCTGAAGTGGAAGATGCCATCCGCATTGATATGGAGGGCGGTGGAAAGATCATTTACAATGAAAAGCAGATCATGGCACCTGATATTTCGTATACAGACAATGCCTTCTTCAATATTTTCACTTACCATTTTTTGCAGGGAGACCCCAATACAGCTTTATTAAAACCTCATTCCATTGTTTTAACCCAAACACTGGCCCTCAAAATATTCGGCGACATTTCGTCTGCACTTGATCAAACGATATATTTTGACAAGAATGATCCTATTACGGTAACCGGGGTAATTGATGATGTGCCTGCAAATTCGCACTTTACCTTTAGCGCATTGCGCTCATTCGATAACAATTACACAGGCAGGTGGGGCAACGCCAATGTATTTACCTATGTGTTGCTCAAACATCCTGATGACTATAAAAAGATCGAAGCAAGCTCTCCGGTCTTTTATAATAAATACCTTAAAACCGACCTGGCCAATATTCAATACCGGATGGAGCTGCAGCCGCTTACTTCTATCCATCTGCATTCCAACCTGCAATTCGAGATGGGCAATAACAGCAACGTCACGTATGTATATGTTTTCAGTATAGTTGCCCTGCTGATCCTGAGTATAGCGGTGATCAACTATGTAAACCTGACTACCGCGCGCTCGGCAGTGAGGATAAAAGAGATCGGTATCCGCAAAGTGATCGGTTCGGGCAGAAAACAGCTGATGTATATGTTCTTTTCAGAGTCGGTATTGTTTACTTTGCTCGCCACCAGTATCGCGCTGGTACTGATACAGGCATCGCTGCCTTATTTCAACCACTTGTCAGGAAAAAGCCTTGATATATGGCATTTTGGTGTCATCAGATCCATCCTTTTATTTGGTGGTTTTGCCCTGATTTCGGGATTAATCAGCGGGATATATCCAGCCTTGTTTTTATCCCGTTTCGACACCATTCCTGCCATGAAAGGGCAGTTGGGTAACCAATCCTCCACTATCCTGTTCAGGAAATCGTTAGTTACTTTCCAGTTTGTTATCACTATTGTGATGATCGTAGGTTCCTGCATCATCTACCAGCAATTGCATTATGTAATGAATAAAGACCTCGGTTTTAACAAGTCGCAAATGCTGACCTTTCATATTCATAGTAAAAGAGCCCGAACAAAAATTGAGGCGATCAAGACCCAGCTATTGCAAAACCCATTGATTAAAAGCGTTTCGGCTGCGGGCAATCCTATCGGTAATAATGATATCGGCGAAACCAACTTTAATATCGGCCCGGATGGAAATACTGCCTCCGATACTAAAATTGTAGAACAAATGGTAATTGATGAAGATTTTATCCCGGCCATGCAGATCAAAATACTGCAGGGACGCAATTTCATGAAGGGTAAAGCCGATTCTACAGAAAATGCAATTATCATTAACAGCACGCTCGCGAACGAAATGGGCTGGAAAAACCCTGTGGGCACGCGCGTCAGGACAGGTGTGGACAGGGGTGTAATTTCCTGGTCGACCATTGTTGGCGTGGCCAAAGATTTTAATACTTATTCGCTGCAGCACAAAATCGCACCAATGAAGTTAGTGCTGCCGCAATCTGCCAATGATAAAGACAATCTTTACGTTCGGTTGAGCGGCAAAAATATTCCGGCTGCACTTGATTATTTAAGTTTGGTATACAGTCGGTTTGATCCTGAAAATAAAGTAGATTACCATTTCCTGGACCAAAATTTCGCGAAACAATACCAAACCGAACAAAAACAAGGCAACCTATTGCTTATTTTCACTATCCTGGCTATTAGTATTGCTTGTTTAGGCTTATTTGGCCTGGTTACTTTTACTGCCGAGCAAAGGGTAAAAGAAATTGGCATCCGGAAAGTCTTAGGGGCAAGCATCAGCAATATTGTAACCCTTTTAAGTAAGGATTTAATCACCCTGGTTTTACTTGCTACAGTGATCTCTGCGCCGATTGCCTGGTTTGCCATGAACAAATGGCTGCAAAGCTTTGCCTACCGGGTGGATATGCATTGGTGGGTATTTATAGCAGCCGGATTTATTGCAATACTGATTGCCTTTTTAACTGTGAGCATCCGGTCAGTAAAAGCAGCGATGGCTAATCCAGCTAAGAGTTTGAAGAGCGACTGATAAATATTGTAGAGACGCTATGCATCGCGTCTCTACAATATTTATATTATTCTACAATTAAAGTTTCTATCGAATGCGGATTGCTGCTCACTTTGGCAGCTTTACCTTTTATCCATAAAAGATAATCAATCTTCTCGTCGGTTTTATTCATTACTACTACTGCAAGCTTGCCATCGGGATTTACGTAGGCAGTGGTTAGCAGTTTATCCCTACTGGCTGCGCTAACTATACGCCTTGCACCTGGTTTAATGAATTTTGAGAAGTGCCCGATATAGTAATATGAATTGGTATAGATCAGGTTACCTGATTTGGTGTCGGCGTGTACCGGTGCAAAACAGAAGTTACCCACGTGATTTGGGCCGCCGTTTTCATCCAGCAGGACGTTCCAGTCTGTCCATGCTACTGTACCTGCATTAAAATCATTGATCATGGAAGTAGCATATTTTTCACCAAGCCCCCAGTCATTTAGTTTGGTCGCATCATATCGTTCGGCGCATCCTTCTGTGAAAATCAGGTTCTTATCAGGGAATGACTGATGCACCAGTCTTGTGTTTTCAAAATTCATACCTGCGCCTGTCCAGGTTTCGTACCAGTGAAAACCTATCCCCCAAACATATTTTGCAGCAGCAGGATCTTCCAGTATGGTACTTGCACGCTGGTAAAGCAGGTCGCGGTTATGATCCCAAACAATAAGCTTTTTGCTTGCCATACCTTGTTTTTGTAAAGTTGGGCCTAAGAAATTCTTCACAAAATCACGCTCTTCCTCAGCAGTGTACAGGCACGATTCCCATGTTTGGGTAGCCATCGGTTCATTTTGCACACTTAGCCCCCAGATAGGTATCCCCTCCTTCTCGTACGTCCTGATAAACTTTACATAGAAGTTTGCCCAGCTTTGGTCGAACTCTTTTTTGAGTTTGCCGCCATGCAGTACATCGTTGTTGGTCTTCATAAATCCCGGTGGGCTCCAAGGACTAACGAAAAGGTTCAATTTACCACCTGCAGCAGTTGTCACCTCCTTAATAAATGGGATACGGTATTTTTTATCATGACTGATATCGAATGTTTTTAATGCGGCATCCCCATCCTTAATATAGCTATAGCTATCGCTCGAAAAATCGCAGCTCTGGATATTAGTACGACCAAGCGTATAGCCTATGCCCTTGGTCTTATCATAATAAGCGGTAAGGAATTCTTTTTGCTTGTCTTTTGGCAGCTTATAAAAAGTTTCTGCCGATGCATCTGTTAGAGCTCCCCCAATGCCGACCATGGTCTGGAATTTCTTTGATGGATCGACAAATACGGCCACTTCAGTTTCAACCGGCTGCGGTTTATCCTCAAAATGCAGGGTTTCTGTTTTGGTTATGCGGTTATCTGTACCCTTTTCGGTCACATACACTTTAACCGATTTATTTTTAGCAGAGTATGGCTGAGCCTGCTGTGCGTTTGCCACATCTGTCATCAATAAGCCAGCGGCAATGAAGACAAGAGTGCCAGTAAATTTTCTTTTCATAATAAGGATTTATTAGAGGGATTGGTTTACTTCTCAAATCTATCAAAGTTGAAACAAGAAACCAATAGGATTAAAATATCATTTGATACGGATGGTAACAACGTCCTGACCTCGTAAACGTTTACTACCGGGAACATCCTTCAAACCGTGATCGGTATAGCTTGCCGTTAGCTGATAAATCCCTTTGGCCGGTGCGTCCGGTTTGATGCGGAAATAACCGTCGGTACCTACATAGTAATTTACATTGGAATCGGTTGCATTTTTCATGATCCACTGAGTGATGCTTTTGATATCGGTTACCGATAGCTCAGGATGAGGGGGCATCTTTTCTTTACCCCAAATGCCGGTCGAGCCGTCTTTTATTCGTTTTACCAGGCTATCCATATTTGCTTTGGTGGCAGGGTAACGTTTATTGATATCGGAGAACGACGGCCCCATTGCTTTGGTGCTAAAACCATGGCAAGTAATGCAATTGGAGGTCATGATCACATTCAGACCATTATTTTGAGAATTTGCCGGCGAAGCTTTTCCGCCTTTCAGATACTTTACTTCCAGCAACACTTCTTTAGGGTTGATCTCATCAAATTTTGAGTCGCCGTCTTCCTTGTCTGATACGCTGATCTTATAAGTGACAGATGCATCTTTATCGAACGGGCTATTATTTTGTGGCGAGATGATCTTAACCACCGGGGCCTGATTTTCCTGATGAAAGCTGATGAAAGAATATAAAAGAATGCTGAACGATATAAGCAGATAAATAAATGCTGATCTCTTTGTTATCATCTTATTCCTTCGAATTAAATCTTACCTACTTCTTGTGCTACTCGTTGTGCCGATCGTAAACACGACTCCATTCCCCTGCTCATATTATCGGCATAGGTACCTGCGAAATATATACGGCCTTCGGGCTGCAATATTTGTGGCCAGAACTTGTGCATTTCGCCGATAGGGAATGGCTCCATTTCGCATACCGGGGCAAATTTATCCCGTGTCCAGTCAACAGTTAAGGCTTGTTCTATAGTATCGTGTTTGCCGGGATATACTTGTCTGAAAGCCGCCAGAACCCGCTGAGGAGATAATCCACCCGGACCAAATGCTTTTAAGATCACCCGGTTTGTATCCACCTGGTTAGTCTCCAGCCAGATGGAGGATATATCCGGGTGCTCAAACTCCATGTTGATGCTTTTGATACCGTCATCGAGCCAGAATTTGGTACTCGCCTCAAATACAAAAAACGGGTGGGACGAATAGGCAAGATTATCCACAACGTATTGCTTTGCAGGCGATAGCGGTGGAGTAACCGGGATATTTTTAAATATGGGCAGCGTAATACAATTCACCAGGAAATCGGCACTCATCTCTTTCTCCTGACCGGCACCATAGGGTTTATAGGTAACCGTTACTCCCATGGCACTATGTTTTACTGCGGTAATCGGATTATTCAGCTTTACTTTATCTCCTAACTTTTTGGCAAATGCAATGGGCAATTGTTCATTTCCCCCTTTCAGGTGATAGGTCTCACCTTCCGAATAAGGGATCTTCCTGAAATCCATAATAGCCATCCGCCATAAATAGTAAAGCGCAGAGGTATCTTTACCACCCAGTTGGCGTAACGCTGCCGGAGAAGCACCTTCCTTTTTAAATATATCTGCAATGGGTACTTTATCCAGGTCATCGTAACCAATCCCAAACGGTTGGTAGGCATCAGTAAATTTGCTCAGGTAGGGTTTAATGTAGAACTGCCCCAATTCGTACATTGGATGCTCTGACAGGAATTTTACTTCCTTCTCATTAAAGCCAAACTTGCTGAGCACAGCAGGGTCTTTTAACTGTTCCGCTGTATAAAACTTACCGGCTATCATTTTAAGCGCATCCTTATCATATACTGCCTCCGAGCCTTCGGCGTTAGGGTAAGGTATGGCGGTCAGGTTGAATTCATTTATATAATCAAAGAATCGTTCATAGCCAGGTTTGGTAATATGATCTGCACCGAAATCAGCATACAAACCATCTGATAAGCCATCACGACCGGTAAATACGTGCCCACCGTATCTGCCGGATGCTTCAAGAACTACCACCTCATGCCCGGCTTTCATCAGTTCATAGGCACAACAAAGCCCGGTGATACCTGCTCCTGCAACGATTACTTTTTTTGCAGTCGGCTTTGTTTCTTTTGCTGATAGAATTTGCGGAGCAACAACAGCCCCCGCTCCAGCAATAAGCGCATCCTTAATGAATTTTCTTCTTTTGATTTTTTTCATGGCTGACCTGGCAGAAAAGTTTTATGCTATGCAATATAAAATTATTTCTAATCCTGCCATTAAACCTTCTGAAAATAAACCCGTTTAAGATTATGATGAAAAAAACGTTTACTTACTTTTTTATTTTTTCGGGTTTGATGCTGGCGATTTCCTGCAAGAAAGGTGGCAGCCCTAACCCAGGCACAGGTACCACCGGCCCGACAGGTACAACTACGGGTAGTACCGACACCACTAAAATGTACTTTCCACCAATTACAGGTACAACCTGGGAAACCACTTCGGTAGCTTCGCTCGGCTGGGATCAAACACAACTGGATGCACTTTATCCTTATTTGCAAAGCGTTGGCACCAAAGCATTCATTATCGTTAAAAATGGTAAGATCGTTACCGAAAAATATTTCGGAACATTTACTGCCGATAGCATCTGGTACTGGGCATCGGCCGGTAAAACGGTTACGGGGATGCTGGTAGGCATCGCTCAACAGGACGGTTTGATCAATATCAATGACAAAACATCAAAATATATTGGGACCGGCTGGACATCTGAACCCTTAGCTAAAGAAAATCTAATCACCATAAAAAATCAACTGACTATGACAACCGGTCTGGACGACGGTGTAGCCGATCAGGATAGTACTTTACCGGGCTGCCTGGTTTATAAAGCAGATGCGGGTACACGCTGGGCATATCATACCGGGGCATATACCATTTTGGATAGTGTAATCGAAAGGGCCAGCGGTCTTTCTTTTAACGCCTATTTCCAGCAAAAACTCAGGAATAAAATTGGGATGACCGGTTTATGGATAAAGTCCCCCCATTCAAACAATGTTTATTATAGCAATGCACGCAGTATGGCACGTTTCGGTTTGCTTATGTTAAATAAAGGCAAATGGGATAACACCACTGTTTTAGCCGATACCAATTATTTTAACAGCCAGGTAAATACATCTCAAAATTTGAACCTGAGCTATGGTTATTTAACATGGCTCAACGGGAAAGCCAGTAGTATGCTGCCACAAACACAGATCGTATTCCCGGTTTCGATCATTCCAAATGCCCCGGCCGACTTATTTGCTGCTTTGGGTAAGAACGATCAGAAGGTGTATGTGGTGCCATCGCAGAAATTGGTGGTCATTCGCATGGGAACTACCGCAGGAGGGGTCAACTTAGCGGGTGACGATTTTGACAACACGCTTTGGGGGAAATTGAAGACAATCATTAAATATTGATATAGATTTAGGCTTCACGCTCTCTTCAAATATTTAAATATCAGCAATCCATAGATCAATAAACTCGCTGCAGAAATAATAGCACTTACTGTAATAGCATGAACAATAGCCGATGGCCCGCCATTAGCCATTGCGCCAAATACAGCCACGCCAAGGGCACCTGCTGCCTGCCGGGTAGTATTTAATACTGCCGATGCAATACCCGACCTGGTTTTATCCACTGTAGCTAATATGCCCGTCGTCATGGCGGGGACTGCCAGGCCCATGCCCATCGGAATAGTAATAAAAGGGATAAACAATTGCCAATAGGGCGTGCCGGCTTTTGTAATCAGTAAAATGACAAACCCTGTCACAAAAAGAGCTATCCCGGTTAGTATAGGAACACGTATTCCATATTTCGCTATTACTCTGCCGCTGATCAGGTTGGATATGATAAAACCTGCGGTAAGCGGAAGGAAAGCCATCCCGGCAGTAAGCGAGGGATAATGCAGTACCTGCTGCAGGTACAAGCTTAAAACGAATATGGTTCCGTAATAAGCCCCATTTAGCAGCATCCCCAGGCCCACCAGGAAATTAAAATTGGGTGTCCTGAAAAGATCAAGAGGTAATATTGGCGATTTGGCTTTTTTCTCGATCCGGAAAAATAAACCCAGCATACAAAAACTAAAAATGAGTCCGCCGTAGATCAAGGGGTGCTTTAGTCCCAGGTGATGCCACTCAATAATGGCGGCAATAAGTGCAGTAAGCGCCAGCATCCAGGTAAGCTGCCCGGGCAGATCGAAGCCACGTTTAGTTTGACGTCCGTTACCGATGAGCCTGAAACTGCAAATAATTCCAATAAGGCATAAGGGCAAGTTGACGAAGAAGATCATCCGCCAGTTGCTGATGTGGATCAGGATACCTCCCAGGATAGGTCCGGCGGCAATGGATACACCTCCGGCGGCAGTCCAGAGGGCTACTGCGCGGGCCCTGTTTTTGGGTTCATGTGAAAAACTTTGATTTAAAATAGAAAGAGAACTGGGTATCATAATCGCCGAACCCATACCCTGCAGTACCCTGAAAGCGATCAGGCTAAGAGGGTTCCTGGATATACCACAGCCCATAGAAGCGATGCCAAATACCAGTAGTCCTAATTGAAACAAACGTTTTGATCCGAATAAATCACTCATCCCTCCCGCCGAAAGCATCAGTACAGCAAACGCAATAGTGTAGGCATCAACAATCCACTGCAGTGCACTTACTCCCGCCGAAAAAGATTTTGAGATTTGCGGCAAAGCAATATTAACAATCGAAACGTCCAACTGCGATACCACAAAGGCCAGGCTGGTGGTACCGACAATAAATCCAAATGAAAGCGCTTTGATGTTTACTTCCTTCATGTGGGCAAAACTAACTGATTACCCAACTCATCAGATCATCCAAAACTGATGAATGAATAAGCGAAATGTAAAACTTCAACAGAAAGCCATTAATGTTAGCTTATTTAAACTGCCAGATAATCACTAAAAGTAAAATTTCCTTTACTTAAAAGGTATTGCTTTTCAATGCTTTCGCTTTTCATTAACTTGTGCAGTATAAATCCCACTTAAGTTCATCCTCCAACAAACGCGTCAAATGAAAAAATACAGATCCTTGTTATTATTACTGATAAGCCTATTTAGCTGCCAACTATTCGCACAGCAAAAAATCGACAGCACTTATCAGGTCAGAGGTTTCGCCATTGCGGCCCCTAAACCCAGCGGCCTGGATGATTTTGTAAAATTTATTAATGAAGAATTAGCCCCACGCAAAGTGAATACATTGATACTTAGGGTAGACTTTAATTACAGTTACAAAAGTCACCCAGAGCTTCGCGATTCGGCAGCTCTAACCAAAAGTGATGTAAAGAAAATAGTAGAAGCCTGTAAGAAAAACAATATAACTATTGTGCCGCAGATCAACTTACTGGGGCATCAATCATGGGCCCATAAACTCAATAAACTGCTGGAGAAATATCCAGAATTTGACGAAACACCCTGGGTAAAAATGCCTGCGACTGCCGCTGAATATAAATGGCCTAATGCCGATAACCTGTATTGCAAAAGCTATTGTCCGCTGCACCCTGGTGTACATAAAATTGTATTCGACCTGGTGGATGAGGCAATGGAAGTGTTTGAGGCCAATGATTTCCATGCTGGTATGGATGAAGTATTTTACCTGGCTGATGATAAATGTCCCCGCTGTGGAGGACGTGATAAAGCAGTGATCTTTGCCAATGAGGTGCAGCTTATACGTGATCACCTTGCAGAAAAAGGCCGCGAGCTATGGATATGGGGCGACCGCCTGATCGATGGCCGTGCAACGGGTATTGGTATGTGGGCGGCAAGCTATAACGATACTTACCGGGCAGTTGATATGATCCCGCGTAACGTGGTGATATGCGACTGGCAATATGATAGAGATAACCAGACTGCGGTTTATTTTGCGGTGAAGGGTTTCCGGGTAGTAACCTGCGCCTGGAACCGTCCGCAGGTAGCCGTGAGCCAGGTAGAAGATCTTTATCGTTCAAGAACCTTATCGGTGAGTCCGATGAGGGGTCGCTTTTATGGAATTGCAGAAACTGTATGGTCCCCTTCTGTTCAATTCCTGAAAGAATATTATAATAAAGATGCAGCTAACCCGAATACACAGAGTAATACCTTTAGAGCGCTATTTGATAAAATGTCGCAATTGGACCAGGCGGGGATGAGTAAATAGCAGCTACCTAGTTTACAAAAATCTCATCCACAAATACCCACGATGGCTTGCCTTTGGCCGGGTGCCATGCAGGCAGCTTTTTGATTGTTTTTGCAACAAATTTTATGCAGGTAATGGGCTGGCCCTCATTTAATTTACATACCAGTCCCTGCAACAGGTCAGGATCACCTTTCTTTTGCGTACCGGTTGTTAAGCCCCCGATAACTTTCATATGCTGCTGATCGGCGCCGCCCCAAACTTGTATATCTGTAGGGAAAAATATCTGGCTGCCTATCATCCTGAGGCAGTTTAAAGTCAACGTTCGTGGCTTTACGGGATTCTTAAAATAAAGCATCACCTCCATATCTGCCTGGGTACCCAGCCATTTGTTGTTTCCGAAATTCATTCCTCCCAGCTCTCCGTCGGTCAGTGTTCTGGCGCCATCAGCCTGATAGAGTTGGTTTACAGGTTTAATTAGCGAGATGCTATCCGGCGTAAATGCGTTCTTATAGAAAGAATAGCTGACCACATCACTTCCATACCAGCCTGTCTTATACGCCTTAGCTTTGATGGTTGTGTTATCACTTATCATAATGCCCGGCTTATACAGCTCCGATTTTATACTGTCAGGATCGCTTCCATCCATAGTATAACGCATATCAACACCTTTTATCGGGTTAGTCATTACAAGTTGAACAGGTTTAGTAAAAACAAAAGCTGTGTTTTTCACCTGTGGCGAAATCAGTTTCATCGGCTTGCCATCATCCTTAAATCCCTCGATAAGTGTTATTTTTTTATTGGCATTTTGAAACGCCTGCAGTTCTTGCTGACTTAGGCCGGTATTCCATAAAACAAGCTCCTGCAAACTTTTGAAAGAGTGCAACTGACTAAGCGCCTGCGGGTTCAGCTTTGTTCCGGCAAGTGACAATGAGCGTAAATACTTTAATGACGCCAGGTCTTTTAAATTGCCGCCTGTAATATCTGTAAAATTGAGGTTTATGGTACGGAGGTTTTCAAACTGAGCGATGGTTTTTAGCTCTGCATCTTTTACCGGCATTTTGTTCAGATCAAGGGATACCACTTGCTTTCTGATGCTGCCTAATTCAGTTAAAACTTTAGGGCTGTAGGTGGTTTTATTATAAATATTAACTGCCAGCGCAGGTGAACCCGTAGCCAGCGAATAAACAACCCGGTAATTATTGTTCAGTTTTTTGATCTCTTTTTCGTCTGCTGCCGCAAAATCATAATGCTCTTCGGATGTTTCGGCAGGTTTTAGAAATACGGATGCCATTAGCCTTAATGAATCTGAAGCAGGCAGGTCGGTCACTTTCTTTTTGAAATCCGCGTTTTCTTTTATCCATTGATAAAGAACGCTCATTTCCGTAGCAGTTAACTGTGTTTTACCCGTTGGCGGCATATGCTTTTTCTCTTCTTCGGGAAGATGAATGCGTTGTAACAACAAGCTGACTTGCGGTTGACCGGGCACAAACAGTTTCCCCGTTTTACCTCCCTTCAAGATTGATTTCTCGTCAATCAGCATTAAACCGCCTTTTAATTTATCCGGATTATGGCATGCGATACACTTATTCTCAAATATGGGTTGAATTACATCGCGGTATACCAATGCCTGATCTATTGGTACCAATTGCCGGGTGTTTTTCATTACAGGCGCCAATATAAAATTATCGCCATGGGTGATGTTTGCCCCGTAATGCCCCCCGAGCAACAGGAATAGTAACATAACTACTGACCCCGACTTTGCTACCGGCGGGCTATACCATGATTTATCCCTAACCCAGTAAATGCCCGAGGATACAAATACGATACACACTCCAAACCATTTATGCCATTGCACGCTGCTGCTGTCGTAGCCAGATTCCCTTGACAGGAACAAACCCATAATAGCAGTTAATACTGCTAATAATGCACCCGTAAGCAATATCGTTGTAGTTAGCTCCTGGTATATTTTTTCGGCAACAAAGCCTGACCTGAAGCGAAAAAACTCCATCAACATGGCCAGTATCAACAATACTATCGGGAAGTGAAGTATTAAAGGATGAAGCCTGCCCACAGGCTGCAGCCATCGCGGTATTGCCAAATGATCGCCGGCCAACAATAAAACGACGATGAAAATATTTAGCGCAAATAACAAATTACCTGCAAAACCCTTATGGCTGCTTTTGATCATTTATCGGGTGGCAAATAATTAAACACGCGTGAATTTATAAGGGTATACTTTACCCGAGGCCCATTGCGCCACATAAAGGTTTTCATCCTTGTCCACACATACGTCGTGCGGGTTCAGGAATATTTTTTCGGCCTGTGACATGGGCTGCAGTACGCCGTCCTTATACACCGGCTCGGTACCGCCCAGGTTAGATACCACTTTGTTGTTTTTATCCAGTATGGTTGTAAAACCTGAATTTTCTTTACCGAGATCGGGTGAGCGCAGTACTGCGGCATACAAATGATCGCCTTTAATTACAGGGCGGCACACACATGCTCCGGGCAATTTGATCACTTCGAGCAGTTTTCCATCCATGCTGAACCTTTTAAAACAGTTGCGTGTACGGTCGGTAACCAATAATGTCGGCGTAGTGTTACGACGATCGATCAGGATGCCATGCGCGTTGTCCAGATGCTGGTCGCCATCACCCCGTCCTCCAAAATAGTTCTTTATCTTTCCATTCTTATCATAATGAATAACATATTGAGATCCATAACCATCAGCAATATAAAAATCACCGTTGGTATCTACAGTGGTTTCAGTCGGGATAAATTCCTTCGCAGCTTTGTAAACCCCTGTTTCCAGCGGCACATCAATGGTCATCAGTATTTTACCATCAATAGTGGTTTTGTATACCTGGTTCTTTACGGTGTCTGTTATAAACAAAAACTCTGTACCATTCTCATTAACCAAAGTGAGCCCATGTGCGCCAGGGAACTCATGCCCCCAGGTATCCAGCAGTTTGCCAGAGGTATCATAGATCAGGACGTTATTTTTCGTTTCATTGGTGAGCAATAATATCCTCCCCTTTTTATCCTGAACCATTTCATGGCAATCGTTTACCGGGTTGATATTCGGATCGGCTTTGCTCCATTTGTTATCCATACGGTACCGCATATTGCCATGTCCGTAAATTGGCCCATCATCTTTTGCCAGCAGGTCTTTAGCAATAAAAAAGCTTGCTGAAGCGACAGCCGTTGTCTTTATAAAATTTCTTCTCTCCATGATCTTCAAATTTTAGGAAATAATATCTCTCACCACATTACCGGCTACATCGGTCAGCCTGTACCTGCGCCCAAGGCTCTTATAGGTAAGTTTAGTATGATCGATACCCAATTGGTTCAAAACTGTAGCGTGAAAGTCATGCACGTGAACTGGATTTTTTGTTATGTTATAACCAAAGTCATCTGTCTCACCATAAACTACGCCCGGGGTAATGCCACCGCCAGCCATCCAGATACTGAAGCACCGTGGATGATGGTCGCGCCCATAATTATTTTTCTCCAGTTTTCCCTGGCTGTAATTGGTACGACCGAATTCTCCTCCCCATATAACCAATGTTTCATCCAGAAGACCGCGCTGTTTCAAATCAGTCACCAAAGCAGCCGATGCCTGGTCTACATCTTTTGCCTGTCCTGCCATTTCCATCGGAAGGTTGGAGTGCTGATCCCATCCCTGGTGATACAACTGTACAAACCGCACCCCATTTTCAGATAGCTTACGTGCAAGCAAACAATTGGCTGCGTAGGTCCCCGGCACAAGGCATTCCGGGCCGTATAGTTTTACGATATCATCAGATTCTTTTGAGACATCCATGATTTCAGGTACCGCAGTTTGCATGCGGTACGCCATTTCATACTGCTTTATTTTGGCTGTGATTTCCGGATCCTGGAATTCTTTGTAGGACAGGTCATTCAGTTCTGATAATTTATCTAACATTTTGCGTCGCTCAGGACGATCAAGACCCTCAGGATTATTCAGGTAAAGCACCGGATTTTCGCTGCTGCTGAACAACACTCCCTGGTGAATGGAATCAAGGAAACCATTGCTCCACAATTTGGAGTAGACCCCCTGGCCATTGCCCTTACCCTTTGATAACAAAACAGTAAATGCCGGCAGATTCTTGTTTTCGCTGCCCAAACCGTAACTCACCCATGAGCCCATGCTCGGCCTGTTTCCTTGTTGCGCACCTGTCTGGAAAAATGTAAGCGCCGGGTCATGGTTAATAGCCTCTGTATAGATCGATTTGATAATACAAATATCATCCGAAATACTTCCGATATGTGGAAAAAGGTCGCTCACCCAGGCCCCTGATTTTCCATATTGCTTAAAATCATAATAAGAACCAGCCAATGGGAAAGATTTTTGCAGAGCCGTCATCCCGGTTAAAATCTGGCTGCCGCGAACAGAGGGGGGTAGCTCCTGTCCAAACATCTCACGTAGCTTGGGTTTATAATCAAGAGACTCCAGTTGCGACGGGGCACCATCCTGGAAAAGGTATATTACTCTTTTTGCCTTTGGTGCAAAATTCGGTATACCCGGAACAAAATCGGCCCCATTATCGCTGTTGATACCCGATAAAAGATCAGGAATAAGTAATGAGCCCAAGGCTACACTACCTAAGCCAAGACTTAGCCTGGATAAAAATTTACGCCTGTTGATACTGAGGCCGTGTTCTAAAAATTCCTTATCCATGGCAATCAGGTTTTTGAAATAGCTTCTTCTAAATTATAAATCGTATCGATCACTTTCATCATCGCCGCCAGGTTAATTTTATCTATTCCCGCAGGTATTGGCGACTCACCTACCGCTAACAGTTTTTCCGCATCTTTTTTGTTGATCGATTTTAACTGATCTGCATAATAAGCATTAAGAATGCTCATCTCCTTTTCGGTTGGCTTTCGGCAAATGATCCTTCTGAAAGCCGTGAATATTCTGTCTCTGGAACTACCATTGTCCTGTAATAATTTGGCAGCCAGTACACGTGCAGATTCAAGCATAGTCGGGTCATTCATCATTTCGAGGGCTTGCAGGGGTGTGTTCGTCCTCAATCTCTGCACTTCGCATTGATCGCGGTTACTTGCATCGAAAATAGCCATCTCCACTGGCGGCGAAGTGCGTTTTATCAAAGTGTACATTCCGCGACGGTAAAGATTCGATCCATGTATCTGCCTATAGCTTGCCAGTTGCCCGCGTCCGGATGTTGTGGTTTCCCACAGCCCAGGTGGCTGATAGGGGTTGACGCTCGGTCCTCCAATTGTCCTATTTAGCAAGCCGCTGCTGGCCAGCACCATATCCCTTATAAATTCGGCAGGTAAACGGTAACGTGGCCCGCGCGAAAGCAGGACATTATCAGGGTCATTTTTTAGTTTATCTGGTGTAATAACTGCAGACTGCCTGTAAGTAGCCGACATGACGATCTCCTTCACCAGCCGCTTCATATCCCATCCATGCGTTTTGAAATCAACAGCAAGCCAGTCCAATAGTTGAGGGTTTGATGGCAGATCGCCCTGCATACCGAAATCGCCCAGTGTTTTTACTATTCCCCGGCCAAAGAACCCCTCCCATACCTGGTTTACATATACCCTGGCCGTCAACGGGTTTTGATCATTAAAAAGCCATTCCGCTAATCCAAGCCTATTTTTTGGATAATTATTGTTAAAAGGCAAAATAGATTTTGGCGTGCCGGGCTGCACCTCATCACCGTGTGAATCATAAGCGCCGCGTTTTAATATATAAGTTTTACGATAAACTTCGCTATCACCCATTACTGATACGATCAGCTTGCCTGTATCTACCTTGTTTACAAATTTCAGTATGCTTTTTACATCATCATTGCTGATCTGCATCATCGGTCTTTTGGCGTATGTTTCGGGACCGCCAACTGTAGATTGTATCCCCGGTTCTTTTACGCTATTAAAAAAAGAGAACACCTGGTAGTATTCCTTTTGCGAAAATGGATCGTATTTATGGTCGTGGCAATGGGCGCATTCCAGCGTAACGCCCAGCAATGCTTTGCCAAAAGTATTGGTGCGGTCGGTTACATAGCTTATGCGGTATTCCTCGTCAATTACGCCACCCTCTTCCGTAATCTTATGGTTCCGGTTAAAGCCAGTAGCCAATAATTGCTCTTTGGTATGATTGGGCATCAGGTCACCCGCCAATTGCCAGGTTACAAAATCCTTATAGGGCAGGTTTTCATTGTAGGCATGTATCACCCAATCGCGCCATGGCCATTGTGTGCGGTAGTTGTCATCCTGGTAACCATGTGAGTCAGCATAGCGCGAAACATCCAGCCAGTGCAGCGCCATTTTTTCGCCATAAGCCGGGCGCGCCATTAGTTCGTCTACCATTCTTTCATAAGCATCTGGCCTTTTATCGGCCAAAAAACGGTCCATCGTGGCAATATCCGGTGGCAATCCATTCAGGTCGAAGCAAAGACGTTTTAATAAACGTTCTTTATCGGCCTCAGGGTTAGGTTTAAATCCTTTTTGTTCTTGTTTGTGTAATACAAAGTTGTCTATTGCATTTTTAGGCCATGACTTATCATCCACTTCGGGAACGGTCGGAGATTTAGGCGACACAAATGCCCAATGCTTCTCATATTTAGCGCCTTGCTGTATCCATTTTTTAATCAGCTTTACCTCAAATGATGTCAGCGGCTTCAGGTTGGATTTAACGCTTGGCATCATATCGCCTGAATCCGTAGTGGTGATCCTGCGGTAAACTTCTGATGCGCCCGGATCACCAGGAACTAATGCATGCTTGTCAGGATCATCTTTCAATGCACCAAATGCATTTTCGGGAATATCCAGGCGCAAGTTTGCCTGGCGTTTGTTGGCATCCGGGCCGTGGCACTTAAAGCATTTATCGGAAAGGATGGGACGAATATTGAAATTATAACTGATGGTATCCGGAATTTCTTCGGCCGCAACTGAACTTTCGGATGAATTATGACAAGCATTAAAGCTGATTATCACCCCGGCAAAAAAAATCGCCAAATAAATTACCGCTAAACGCATACCAGCAATCCTATGATTTATAAGTTGGTTATAATTGAGAAAAACTAAATTATGAATTTAATTAATATATCCGTAGGATTGTGTCTAAATTATTACGTTGACTCCGTATAAGCAGCGCTGTTAATTTAACCCGGCGGTACCAGACAAATTTAAAACGAGCGTATTTTTTTCAGGATGAATATTAACTGCTGAATAGCCATTGTCTTTTTCAAAATAGCCTTTTGATGCTTTTAAAAAGTACTTCATCCCCTCAAAATTGCAATCTATTTGCGTGCGATTGATCTTTGTAAAAGGCAGTTTTGCTTTGTCTGCAACGGATAGATCCATGAACCAGTTAGTTGTTTTTTGGCTTTTGATAGTCATTTTGATCTGGCGTTCATCCAGGTCGATCAACAACGTTCCGTCAACTGATTTTAGCGACCAGGATATATGCAGCTTGCCTTTAACGGGGTTAGTTATTACAGGATCGCCGCCTTCTAAAGGGGTTTCTTTTCCGTCAATAACAGCCTTAAATCTTAGTCCGGCCAATTGCTTTGCATCGCTCCAAATATATCCGTCAACCAAAGGCAATGTAAAAAACGAACACTCATTTGAGGTGGCTTTTTGCTTCTCATAAACTGAGGGGAATTTTTCATTAAACAGATGAATATCCCTTACCCTAAGGCTACCATTTTCCCACAATAAATTAATGCGGTAAAACCTGCTGTTAAACCAAACGGTTTTCCTGTTGCTGCCATCAATATCATTATTTATCGTAACTGATGTCGCGGGAGTAAGTGGATAATGTTCCTTAAACCATTTGCCTGATGCGGCCAATGTTTCTACCCTGATTTTATGCTCATCCCTTAGACGGGCGATCAGGGGCATTTGTAACTCAAACCCTTTTGCCATAGCATCCCAGGTAAACGAGTTCTCCTGCCCTGCCTGGGTGTAGGCATATTCCATATCCTCCCCCTTTACAAATTCTTTAAAATACCAGTTCACCCAGGTAGAATCGCCGCCGCCAAATTTATAAACCGGCTCAAGAGTCACTACTCCCTGGCGAGTTGTACCAAGCCCATTATCATACTGCCGAACAGGATCGCTCCCCAGCATCCTGAATATGGGTACAGGAATTTGATTTACGGCATGCTGGGCCGGCATATAGGAGTTGATTTTGCTGGGGTAATAAGCCTGGTTCCAGTAGCCGCCCCAAAGCGTATGACCATCGGTGCCATACTGATCCTTACAATTTGCCGAAGCAACGATGTGGTACTTTTGATATAGGTAGTTCAGTGTATGTGCGTCAATAAACCAGGAAGCGACCGATTTGGGGTAGTGGCCAAATATTTTTTTGAAATCTTGCATGTAAACATCGGCCAGTTTTTCACGCTCTTTGGGTGTATAACCTGTAGAAAAGCCAATATTGGCGCGCCAATCCCATGGATATCGCCCCCGCCATTTTAGTCCGGCCTTTTCAACCAATGGTTGAGGTATTTCCCACCATGCACCTATTTCAAATGAATCACGGGGCAGACTTTTTAACAACTTTTGATACCGCGTGTCCATCAATGCATCGTATTGCAATAAAAATGAACCGCCGAGTTTGTACTTTTTCATCATTTCAACCTGCTTCACCACAGTTTGATAAAGTACATCCTCAGTAATTTTCGGGTCGCGCGGCTCAAGTAGACGAATAAAATTAACGATGTTTACTATTTTCGGATGATCATTATTATTTGGGGTTCTTTTGGGTACATCAATAAATGAAGAAAGCAAACAGATAGTCGTTATTCCAAATAGTAATCCAATCAATTTTATGCGCTTTGTTTCTTCCATTTTATTCAGTTTCCAATTATAAAAAATACGCCGGTATTTAAAAAAATCAGTTTTTTAATTAGCTTGGCTGTCCCCGATAAAACAGGCTATTTGTTGTTTAACAAAGTACAGTATCCGATAACTTAAAAAGACCATAACGCTAACTATGTTTTCAAAACTATTTCATTCTATACTTCTTTATTGCTGCATTATTCTTTTGCCGGTTGAAGCTATGGCTAAGGTAGAAACAATCAGCAACCCAAAGATCACTATGCAGCTTGATTATGGCGATAAGGCCGGCATAATTTCGCTTATTATTAACGGGCAAAAAGTGATCAGCAGTGCCGACGGTATATTCACCTCGGTAAAAATTGGTGGTATTACCTATTCATCATTGCATTTAAAAGGGGCACCAGTATTGGTAAAAACCGGCAACATCATAAAACTAACGGGAATAGGTTATGGCGATAAAAACCTGACCATTAACGAAAACTGGATATTTACTATCTCTAGGAAATCTATAAAATGGACATTGGAAAGAAGCTGCTCCAAACCTGTAAATGCAGAGGAATCCGCTTTCCCGGTTTTCAATTTTGATAGCATTAATACCTGGGAAGGGGCTTACCAGGGCTATGGCGGACTGGCATGGTTCTATTTGTTTAACGAAAAATTGTGCACCTATGGTGTTCACACCACTTCGTCTGATTTCTGGAACAGTAAAAATGGTAACGGCTTAAATATTACTGTAAGTGCACAAGGTAAAAACGTTGCCATGAAATATACCCGGACCAATGAGGATAAACTGGCTTACACCGTTACCGTGTCTGATCATGAAATGATCCCCAAATCGGATACCGGAACAAACCGCAGAAGATTTATCCGCGGACGGACAGACGTATGGGCGCCGTTTAATATGGCAGCGGGAAATAGCAGCCAAAGTATCACATTAAGCTATTTTGATTTTAATGAAAAGTACGGACGCGGAAAGTTTAAAGGCATTGACGGCAATAAGGTAAGCGCCGTTTTAAATACCATAGCCAGGATCGGGGTAATTGATTCTTTGCATTTTGGCGGCAACAGCTGGCACACGCCTTATGGCCCTATCTGCCTGCACGAACAATATATTGCACAACTTGGACTGGCGATCAATGATCCAAAATATCTTACCGGCTACCAAAGCTGCCTGGACTATTACCGCGACCATGCCATAAAACCTGACGGCCGTGTTTATCCGCGCTGGGCCTATACCAACGAGGATGCCATGCCCGGCAAATTCAATAAATACGGTTTTTACGAGGCGCAATGGGGTATCCTCCTGGATTCGAACCCGGATATTGTGACTAATGTTGCTGAGTTGTATGATATGACGGGCAATACCGCCTGGGTTAAAAGTCACCAGCTATCCTGCGAAAAAGCTTTAGACTGGATACTGAAAAGAGACGGCAATCACAACGGACTTGTTGAAATGACGAACGATAACTCCGGTGAAAAAAAGAGCAGCGACTGGATTGATATCATCTGGGCATCTTATGAAAATGCATTTGTAAACGCAAAGCTTTACCATGCTTTAGTTAAATGGGCCGCTATTGAAGATCAATTAAATAATGAGCCTAAGGCAAAATACTATGCGGCTTTTGCGGCCAAATTGAAAACAAGCTTTAATAAATCAACCAAAGATGGCGGATTTTGGAATGAAGAAAAAGGGTGCTATATTCACTGGAGAGATAAGGATGGTTCCATTCACGGCACCAATATGGTTACCCCTGTTAATTTTATGGCCATTGCCTATGGAATTTGTGACAACGATGCGCGAAAGAAAACCATACTCAACAGCATTGAAGCGCAAATGCA
>Ga0307517_10001529_pt1 | contig 38521 bp, 44 predicted proteins | sample 23_EM_MG_FD_194515 | JGI IMG/M metagenome (GOLD analysis project Ga0307517, IMG submission 194515) | Populus trichocarpa ectomycorrhiza microbial communities from riparian zone in the Pacific Northwest, United States - 23_EM | ecosystem: Host-associated > Plants > Roots > Unclassified | place...
GGGTTCAGATTGGAGGACGGCTGTCCTGGTTTGTGGTGTGGCTTGGGTTGTCGGACGGGGTTGAAAGGGTTTGGAGAGGCATATTTTGTGAGGAGCTTTGAGACGGATTGTGGATTATGGGGCCTGGGGGGGTTCTGGATGTCGAGGGAGGACAGTTGGCGGGTGAGCGACTGAATCGACGCCATGGTTGGCTGCAAGTTCAACTTGCGTCACGGGATCGCGTTTTATGTATTATTGATCGGGTACCCTATTCAAAAGTGCTATGCAGTTTCGTCCCGCAGTGCCAGTGGACCAGGGACGCATCGAACATCTCTTTTTTATCTGAAATTTCAAGGCTTCATCATGACGAATTTTCCTCCATTATGCCTGCAGGATTTGTTTTCAGTATTGTGGTGAATGATATACATTCATGTTTGATCCACTATTACTACTGGCAGATTAGGAACGTTCCAGACCACGATGAAATATTTTATGCGGTGTCCACCCTGGACCTCACACAAATAGTCGATACAATCACGAAACCATGTCGAATCTTTCCCCCGACTATCTGTCACTCAGTAAAAGGAATTTGTTTGGACTCGAAATGGGGCACTATCTACTCATGCGCTATATAGCACTAAGTATGTAACCGTTTTCCTGGGAGATCGTGCTCTTCATGATGGAGAAGAGCAGAACCTAATTATTCGAACCTGCCACTCACATGAGTTCCTAGATATCACTGTCATGACTACCTTAGGCATGGCCATCTATGCGACGTTACTGTTCCACCGCTTAAAAAAGGAATCGCTAGACCCCCACTATGCAAGATTGACCTACATAGCTATGTACTCTGAACTGGGTATCTTCGTATTTCTGTTGTATGTCTGGTATCATGTCTGCCCCATTCATGCAGTCACTGCAGTACAGATTGCATCACATTATCTATGCAGGCTTCTACTGCATTTATGAAATAATCTGGACATGTGGGTACCTCACTGCGTGATAACGTTAACTGGCAGTGGTAGTCTGACCTCCGTCCTTAGTTTGTGCTTGGGTTGTATGGTTTACTTTTTTTATCAAGGCGGCATCCTTCAATTGCTCAGGTTGGTGTGACAAAAACCTCATAACGGTTAGGAACTTTAATGACATATTCTTTGCTTCTATCTGCAGGAATTCAGCCGATCTGCGAAGCAACTTCATTTCTGGCTGGCTGGTGTTTTCTAAATTGGTTTCTTGGTAGGTCCTCTCGTCTTGGATATAATTCACATAAATAAGCCCCTCCCTAGTTTTTGTGCTTAACATTTGGGTATTCATATATATTCATCAACAAGGCGGTTACCTCGACATATGGCAGGAGAAGCCTTTCCCTGTACCGCAGACGACACTTGCAGCACAACTCATACAATCCGGGCTGACGATTATCATATCCGGCCTGTCGATTATCATATCCGGCCTGTCGATTATCATACGATCCGGGCTGACGATTATCATATCCGGCCTGTCGATTATCATATCCGGCTTGTCGATTATCATACAATCCGGCCTGTCGATTATACAATCCGGGCAGAGCCCCGACCCGAGCCCCTCAAACGTAAATCCTGCCGCAATAAGTGATGGACGTGATGAGACGACACCGCATACCATTGACCACAGACTGGAAGATGGCAGAGACAACGTCTAGGGTCCTTCGCGCTGGAATCCGACACCCACGCACACTCGCGTCTGCTGCATTGGGGCGGCCACTGGATTTTGGCCGCCTGCAGGATTAATATTGACTGGTTTATGATATGAATGCCAGCTGTCAGCCGACTGCACAAACTTCGTTTATGATTCTACAGGCCTGAGGCTCGTTTAGGCAATGTAAAGGATACATGATTGAATTGGTCGTTATCGTGCCATCGTGCGCCCGAAAAGAACGGGTTGCACGCAGGCTGTCGGAAAACAAACTCAATTGAAGTATTTGCTATCTGAATCTCCCAAAAAGGACGCATTGCCGACTTTAATATTCTTCGGGTTCTTTTCGGCCATAACTATGACAATTGAGTCCATGGATTCAAGAAACGGCGGTTCCCCGAGCATATAAAGGACTGCTCATTTCCAAGCCCGGGACCTCCAGCTTAAATATCTTTCAGCATGTCCCTTCCTCCTGGCCCATATGTCATCAGATCCACCGCATATGCCGACAGAGTTGTGGATTTGTACGGAGAAGAACAAAATCAACCTCATGATGGCTTCAAATCAGAAGGTACGTATTAGCCACGCCATATCATATAATTCAAGCGAGACTCGCTTATGAATCAAAGTGGGCGTTCGAGAGGCAAGGTACATCGTATAAGATTTCGACCATTACAAATGAGGGAGCAGCTTCCTTCGCTCAAGCCCGTATTCCAAGAACAGTTAGTCAAAGGATGTTTATGACCATCATCTCAATCTCAATGCTTCTGAATCAAGGGTTAATCTCTTAACGGTAGCCCAGGCCCTGCAACTGCGGTCATATCCTAGATGTTAGAAATGGTCGGCGGGACCAGCTACTTACAGGTTGTATTATTTGATCAGTATTGCAACTGCCAAATCCAGTTTTCTTACCTTGCACTTTTCAGAATTTATATCCCAGACCCCAATTTAAATGGTCCGCCCCTCTACTGGACTCTCCGCTCTGGTATAGAGATACGACGGTGAGATCCATCCCTTTTATCATCGTATCCCTTTTATGTATTGCCTATTTAGGTTACCCTCGAATACTTCAACAGAGTCTTGAACGGAGATCCCACTCAGATCTGGACCATTTCAACGTAACTCCACAATTTATCAAGGGTGTTGTGGATCTGCGAGGGCGCAAATTTGTTCTGAGAAGATGCAGTGAGTACACAATAACCGACGACTGGAAGCGAAACTTACGGGTCATATTTCTGAAATGAAAGGCATGCCAGTAAGCATTTCTGCATCTCAAAGTGTGGAGTGCTACGGACTTTCTGTGGTTGTTGTGTGAGGTACAGATCATATCAATAGCCACTGTGAATGTTTTACCTTAGGGACACCATATCTTTGCTAGCAGTAATGTATTTCCCAGATGGTGCTCAGGTCTTGTAGGTAAGATAGAAAGCTCATCAGAGAAAAAGAATGACAGGCCGTTAGTGTTGGGCGCCAATATTGCTTTGTCGATGCTGGCTACGTCGGGATGTTGGGAAGGGAAACTGCGATCAGCCCCGTCGAAAGGACCTGGAACCAAATGAAAAAGGGACTCAGGAAGACCATGAAAAGAACGTGCCAAGAATGCCGCTGACTTCAACAACAGACCACTGACGTTCGATTTTGGCGTGAATGTAGACCGGCAGATTTTCTTTATGTAAAACTAGACAAATCAACGTGGTCGTGGGGCATGACAAGGTAATTGCCTCTCGGAGTATGGCTTGAGGCCGTTTAACAGTATACTGTGATATCGTCGACTGTAGGAGTACAGAATTTTCAACATCATGCCAATTCTGCAAATATCGAAGATAGGCATTACCTTAGTTTTGTGTTCCGACTGCAAGGCGGAAAATATTTCTCCTGCGATACCAGTACCGTTGTAAGACCATATGATCGCAACCTCCTCCATCAGGCCGAAAACTATTAGGTAACGACAAACCTTTCAATAAACCAACGCTGAGCGTTCCACAAACAGAGGATTTCGTCAACCCGCCTTTGTGATAACACTCTTTTTGTCTCTTGCTGGACAGGACAGCCGCTGGACGAACATTACTTGCTTGCAGCCTCATAGTAATGCGATCTTTGTGCCAAATGATACTCCCTTTCGCCCTGTTTGCCTCAGCGTTCGCCATACCGAGTCAGCGGACGAGGAGGGTTCAATCGAATATCACAAATATGGTGGTAGTCAACAGCGCGGATGATCACTGGTGCGTAAATATCTATCGTCGTCATGGTGCACCACCCGAGACCCTGAACCACGCCGTTTCGTAGCTTGATCGTTCCAAAGTACGCCGAAAATATGCCTTGCCTGAGAAGTAAATGCTGATGCTGAGACTCTAAACTGTTTGAAGGGACCCACATACCGACGTCGGTGATAGCGAGTACCCCGGAGGGACGACGGTTTATTGCACGCCATCTGCGCACTCGTCCGATGGACAAGGCGTGATTCCTCCAACTTTCTGGAAGAACGTCGAATTTTCGTCGGGAACGAAGGCAGGGCGGTATGTGCAGTGTACGTCAAGTCTTGCACGCTCGTGCTCGTTTGCTGATGAAGGGATATTTTCCGTGGCCAGTAACTGGGTGCATTGATCCCGGCGCATTGGATAGGTTAAATCCTGATGACGCAGGCGGACAGTACGATTCGAGCGGGGGAAGTAGTGGAATTGGGAACCCTGCAGGCAGCGTCTGTGAGGGGTAAGCTTCTGAGGGCGTCCTTCAGTTGATCCAGGCGCTAACGATGTGATGTGTGATTTGCAGTTACAATCACTATGTCGAGTTGATCGAGCCTGCTGGGCCTAGAGGTTGTATCAGATGTTGTGATGATCCCGACGACTGTCCGATACATGAAGGTGAGTCTGCGCTGCTTTTGACATATGGCTGGATGATGCAGAGAGACGATAGACAAAAATGGATGTCCCAACGTAATTCCGGGTAATTATTTCGACTGTGCGTAGTATAGCGTTGGCAGTAGAAATCAGTTCATTTCTCTTGAATTGGTGATAAGCTTTTGACAGAAGTATGGTGGAATGACAAGCATATCGTCAGCGACTGCCTCCCGGCGATGGTGGAGATAATAATGGTTCTGAAGTAATTCTCTGGGATATACTTGACCCTCATTTTCACAAGTTGACAACGTCTCCCACGTTGTGATATTTATTAGCGGAGATAGCATTTGAGCGGATCACAGTTCGACCGGAAGCCGAAGAGCGGCCAAGTTGTCTTGGCCATCGTTTCTCCCTTCGACTGCGGTTGAAACATTGACCTTGCGGAGTGGCCATCATCGCCCGCTGGACATAGCACCCTGTATATTCGGGGCATCTGCACAGGCAGTGGAACTGCTTACTATCATCACGACACCGACAACCCAAGTCGATGACGACCACGAAAGACTACCATCCAAATTCATCAAGTTGCACCTATTCGCACTGTGTGGCTTGAACGGGTCCTGTATTTCTTGCTTTCTTGCGACAAGCATCGCCGGCTGAAGCCTTTTCTCCTTGCAAGACCCAAGGCTGCGCCTTGATCGCTCCGAATTCTACTTCTCTCTTGCGTACAAAGCGATGGCCGGTTTTTTATTCAGAAAACAGAAGCAAGATCACAGCAACAAGTCGTCCGTAGTCATTTCTTCTCCAACTACCCTGCAGTCACCCCCAGCTACTCCACTTTATTCTCGATTGTCAGCATCGTCCCCTAGAGACGCCATTGGCGCTGCGACACCAGTGCGAAAGGTCTCTTTGCCAAAGCCTTTGGGTCAAAGTCGTGGCCAGCGAGGGAATGGTGTCGAGGGGAAATATGGTTATTCGAGTAATTCATTGGCGAGTGTGGATCGTGATGGACAGCGCAAGAACATGAAGGTCCAGGACGTTGCTCAGAGACCTCAACTCAGCGGTGGGAATAGTTTCGAAAGGCCCACCTCCCAATTGCTGGTTGACAAACCCCTGCCACCACCTGTGCCGTCCAATGAAGACAAGCCTACCACTCCCGCCATCACATCTTTTGCACGACCACGGCCTACCGCTTTTCCCCAGCAAATGCAGAAACGCATGTCCCTGAATTCAGACAAGCCGCTCCCCAGACCAGGTTCATCACAATCTTCCCTTCCTATCCCGACATCAACGCCGTTAAAGAGCTCATTTTCACGAACGAGACTACCATCAACTTCATCTTCAAGTATCCCGCAAACTGCAGATATCCAAACCAAGATCCAGCGACAATGGCCACCATCGACCTTCGACCAGAAGATTTCCAATCATCCGAATCACGGTGAATCAACAACTATCAAAACAGAAGATTCACCTGTAGGGACCCCTCCAATTACCGAAACCCCCGTACTCCCCATCTCAACGACAAGCTCAGACTCCATTAGCTCGACTCAGTGGACCTCAGGGAAGAGATCATCTGAAAGTGTGAAGGATCATCCGGAGGCTCTTTCTTCCCAGGTGAGTTTCTTACCTCTTCAACCTTCTGCCGATTTGGTATGGAGAGCGTCTTCTGTCAGTTATTCCGTCAGATGAATTGGACAACTTCCACGCCCTATTCCTTCCAGATGACATGCAGTGGTTGCGGGTCTTTGTCATGGATTGATTATTATTTTCAAAATGCATCGACTACGGCTGACTAGTACTATTCTTATCTCAATTTTTAGAATTTCAATGAAATCAAACACGTTCCAAGTCAATCTAGTTCCTTCAATTCCCGTCGACCACTTGATCATGGCAGCTCTGCTTCTGGGAAATCTTTCGACCAGCAGTCCCTTGTCAGCACATCTTCTGTAAGCTGACTTGTCAACACATTTGTCACATCACAAAGTTAACTCCTCTTATACCGTTAGGCCAGGGAAGCTGGAAGTGATATGACTCTACTCCAACCCGGGTCTCCAGTGAAACCACCGACCTCACGCCGAGGTCTCCCTTCGCCTCCTTCAACTCCATTGGCCAGCAATGCGAGCAGCCTATCTCGATCTTCTGTCCTTTCTGCTTACCATGAACTATACCCTGCTCATGTCATTATGGATAACGAGAGACGACACAGCACTCTCGGCACAGAACAGCAACGACCCCTACTCCACCGCAATCAAACTGCCGCTCAGCCATTGTCTCCTATTTTTCAACCTACCAATATCCCTCGTCAAAATGGAATCTCTGAGCGACAGCCCCCACTTCGCAAGAAGACTCAGCAACATCTTTATCCCGAACTTCATCGACCAGCACTGACTTCCTCTCACTCAAATCCAGTAACACTGACAAAATCTCCCAGCCTTCAGAGTAATGTATCCTCCCCACCGAGAGGCAAACCGCGTATCTTTGCTGCAATGGAGGCACAAGAAAATAATCGACCACGACCCTCTCTCTATGCATCCCCCCTCTTTTTATCACCTCCAGAAATACAACAAGATATCCGACCGCTGTCGTTCACGAGTCAATCACTAGATGAAGAGTACTCGACCCCCAAACTTCAAATTGAATCCCTCCCCGAAATAAACTCCAATGAGGATGTGGATTCCCCCACCACTATAAAGGCCGTCGATCCTTATAACGATGCTCCTGGCCTGGAACCACACGCTGTTCAGCAAAGTCACTCAAAGAAATCTTCCGGGTCACGTTCCGTCGCCCGGCAAGACGACACACGCTCACAAAATATCCCGCATATACCTCGAACGAAGAAGTTGAGCAAAGTACGACATCCGACCGATGTCGGCACTGTTCAAGGACACACTTCGAATGGATCAACGAGTACATTGCCTGGTAGTTCAGATGGTGGACAACAGAAGAGGCTTCATAAATCCAAAAACCGATCGACGGTTACTTCTGAGCAAGAGCCAACGGTTCAGTTAGATGAAGAAACGATTAGGAATGCGGGTATGCCGCTGGACGATGACCCGTTTGCGAGAGTGGAAGGAGTAAAGATGTTGAAGCCTGCGACGGGTGCTCGACATAAATCCAGTAAAGAGAATTCGTTATCGAGTCTTGGTGGCGATCTCGAAGCTCTAAAGGAGACTCTTGGTCAACCACAGCAGGAGGACGTGTCGGAATCGAAATCGACAAACAGTGAACACCGACAGACGAAGAAAAAAAAGAAAGAAAAACCACCTGTTTTCTTTTTTGACCCAGCTTTGAAGAAGGACCTTGAACCAACTACGATGCCAAGGTTATTGTTGGACACCCAGATCCTGGCGTGTCTGCTACAATATCTCTCCTTTTTTGAGTGGTGCATACTTCTGTCGTTGTCGAAAGAAATTAGATCCGCACTTGTTAGGAATTCGGATCTACGAGAGACGGCGTTGGAAAGGTTTTTGAAGACGATTGGCTATTCACGTTGGACTTGGGACGACGAACCACTGTCTTTGTCATTGCAGGTGGGTGCAGATGTCCACATTCTGGGTCTACCCTGACTTTCAATTGTAGGACCTTTTTGACTACATGCGTGGCGTATCCACGCCAACATACGAATATTCTCGGATTGCGGCCATCTACATTCATTCTCTGAAGATGCCTACGACACATCGGGACCCGTCAGTTCGTCAGGTGGTGCAACGTTTCGTAGCTTCAACGAGAGCATATAACCGTGTGCTGCTTCGTTTACGTGCTCAGGTAGAAAAGGAAGCCACTTTACAGACTTCAGCCCAAGCCCGAGCGCAATCGCCGATTTCCAGAGCGGTCAACTCCCGCCTTTCACCGACCACCCGCGGAGGGAATTCATCACGTCCGTCCAGTCGAGCACCTTCTCCGACAGCTTCTCATACCTCCTTCAATCACTCCATGAGCAACGGTCAATTCCCAGGTTCGTTTCCACAAGCGAATTCGTCGCAGACAAACCTCGCTTTTCGTTCCCCGTTGTTTAAACTTCGTCGAGCTCCCCTTCTTCGGGTATTCGTGCCTTCTCCGGAGGGTGATTGGCTTTCGGATAAGAGTGTCTTGGAATGCGAAGCAGAGTGCAAGCGTGCTGGTGTTCAGCACCTTTTGAGGCTGGGAGATGTGGTGTGGGATGTTGCAGTGGGGGATGAGGGAAATGTAGGGAGGTTGGTGTGGGATGGTAACTTCCTCATTGTGAGTTAAGCCGTTCCTCTTGTGATCGTGATGGTAAGTATGTATACTCATCATCCTTTTTTGCAGGATCTTGATTACACTTACTCAGCAATTGGGGACCTTCCAAAGTATCTTCACGCATTGGGGTTTCCTCCGTCGTACTTCCACAGAGTGATACGGACAGGTCATACCAACAGTAATCCGATTGTCCATATTGACATCACACCATGGGGTCAGGAGATTATGACGAATCTTCAGCTAACACAAGATCGTGTAAGAACAGAAACGTAAGATCAAATTATTGACGATCCCTTTGCATATCTTGCTTATCTGTGTTTATAGCTCTCAGGGTGCCTATCATAACCTCATGCGCTGGGTTAATCGTTCATCTTTCCAACTTAGGCCGGTAAGGGCCCAACAACAAGGAGCGGTGAATCGCATACCTATCCCGAAGACTGACAGTCTGTTCGTGGATCCGGGGTGGTATGGCACAATAGTAGTCGAAACGGAAGGAACTAATGAAGCTGTTGCGGATATGCGAGATCGTTGTGGTCTGGGAGCCGTTTCTCATCAGAGACCTCCAATTCAGGCGCTGGCGGAGAATCGAAAGGTCTTCAGGATTTTGAGAGAGAGAAGGTGAGGGTTATTGCTTTTATTTTTCTTCTCTCCTCCTCTTATGCGTATTGTGACTTTCAGCCGGCCTGGTGAAATATGGATTCGCGCTGTTACCATGAAAGAGCGCCTACTGTAAAAATGTATGTAATATATGGTGGTTGTTTTAGATAACTGTACATCCTTCTGGGCTACATTTTCTGTGGTTCCTTAACTCGTCTTTTTGGTTATTCTTCGTTGACTTCATGTAGGGGAATTATGCAACTTGATATTTATGCCCGTAATATTATCATTTAGAGAATTTATGCTTCGTGTGGGCGGCCCGAGATTGTTTAGTCTTTTGCCAAGACTGTTCGGAGTCAGACACCAACCTGTCCTCAACTCCCAACGACAAACATTGTCACCACTCGACAAATTTCATATATAAATTCCATACACGATTATGGCCACATCTAGAGCAAACGAAGATATTTATGAGTCTCAAAACGATCAACGCTTGGATGAATTACATACCAAACTTCGAACTCTTCGTGGGGTACTCTGCAATCGCTCTTGACATTGAATGGCACCCCTAAGGTTGATTTCAGGTCACCAATGACATTCACAGAGATGTGGAAGCGCAGAATTTGATACTTGATGACACAGTATGTTGGCGTTTTTCTTCAAGTTGTAGGCTTGGTTGTAGGTTAGTTGGCTTACACACCCATGACATTCTGCAGGGGAATCGCTTTTCGTCTTTTGGCGCCCAACTGACCCAAACGTCGCGGCGTGCTGGACAAGTATTCGGCATTGGATCGGGCAGCTTAAAGCCATGGCGGATAGCCGGGCTTATTGTATCCGTGTTTTTGTTGTTGTGGATCCTGAGGAAGTTATTTGGATGGTGGTGGGGTCCCACTTGATAGCTTTAGCTATGAGGGAGATTTTCGTACAGGTATATACCGTGGTGTTCAATTTTCTTTGTGAACCCTAACGCTCACGTTAGTTTTCTACAAACTTCCTATTCTTCTTCTATAAAGAGGAGGATGGTGTTTTTTCCGTCCCTCTTGCATTGTCGCCGGCGCTTGCTGAAGCGCTGAAGTCCAACTCATATCTAAATGTCACCACCGAGATCATTGATTCGTTATTCCCGACCATCCTTATTTCGCTTATACCTTCATTGGATTCTGAATTCCTTCCCAACCCATAGTGGCAGTACCAGGAAAGTAGTGTGCCACCTAGGCCAGTACTAGTAAACCGTCAAATATCCTTGCTGGTTTTATCGTTACAGACATGTTCGTTGGTGATACACTATTATACAGAGAAAATTCAGGGTCCCAGAGGGCCACCAGCCAAGGATACAGATTCCGAGGCTCTAGTTCGCCATGTTGAAAAGTACTTATCCGTGTACCTGTTCTACCTCCATCCCACCCCATTCTATTACCCTGAATAAGTCCTTATCCACGGTGCGTCCAACATCTACGCCAACGATGTCAGTCCAGGCAGAGACATCATCGTTTACTCTCTTCCGAGCCGCTGGCCACACTTCCAGTTCTGGTTCTTCTATACCTTTAAAGACCATGAATATACGGGTGACAATATCAGGAGTAGGAATAATGTCGAGCGGAGCAGCTTGCTCGTACGATGCCTGAGGCAGGAACCTAAATGCGATGTATTTGTGCTTCAGCAGAGAAGGGAGCCAGAACCTTGTCGTTTTAACGAAGTTTAAGCAATGGACACAAGGAATAGAACGAGATAAGCGTACGTGATGAATGAAGTTCTAGCTTCGATGTGTAATCCGAGAGACTTCAAAGTTGCATCGAGATAGGGTGTAACTTTGTCAACGGAAATAATGACAGCGTTTTCGTCATTGAGGCCGCTAATATCGGCAGGATCAAACACTTGAACTTTGTCACCAAGCTCGAGAAGAGGTGAAGCAGGCGGGGAAAATGGGAGAGGAGGATTTGTCCTTAGTATGATTTGTGATCAGTAAGCCAGCTGCTCATGCCTTTGAAAATTTTGAACATACAGAGCTTCCCAGTAGAGGTATGCAATATCCAATCCAGTCAACAACTCTGTGAGATGCCCTTCTGGGTGCACGCGTACTGCCCATGAGACACATTGGCCTGTTCCTGCTGTTCCAGATTCGATGCTCGTAACAGGATAGACTGCAGAAAAGCTCCATTGAGGAACCACAGAGAGTTTAACGGACACGTCCACCGAAACTGGAGCGAATAGATAAATAACAGGCTTTCTGAAGCCGAGCCTTCTCTTCGAAACAAGTTCAAGCCTGGATTCATCGTTGACATTGCATTGAGACAAAGTTTGCTGAAGTTCCAGTCGACGGCCATCGAAGACCAACATGTGATTATCAGGGGTTTCATATACCTCTTGGATTCTCGCCATTATCTCGGCCACGGTGCAAGTAAGAAGGTCCACATCGAAGGTAAGACTATTGCCATTCGGAATATTGACATAAACCTTCTCTATAAAACGATTTGCGTAAAGTGGTTCGGGAAAGGTAAACCAGAAAAAATACCTTTCTTTGAGTCTGTTGGTATATGATTTTCACTGTCTTGAATCTCAACTTTGCGACTCTGATCTACCACGACCACTTCGTCAATGTGATCAACTACATCCTTCCAACTCTCCGTATAAATTTCTGCCAGCTGGGCATTGCAGGTATCCAGATCCTTCGTATAAATCCCCATATCTGGGGCGGCCTTGAGGGCAGGAAACATGTCTCGACAAAGTGCAACTGCTGTCTTGAAAGCCAGACGGTTATTGAAGTGTTGAAGTAATGATCAAAAACCACACACATTGTAACTATCACAGATTGGCCCCATCTTGCTTTCACCTTCGTAGACATAATTAATCAACTTAACATTGCCTAGAGGCGAAGGCTGTTGGTTTGGAGATTGACTAGATTGCATGGAAGTGACACAAGGGCATCATTTAAACATAGACTTTTTGTTCACCGGAGGCCGGTCCGCCTCGACGATCATTTACCCTTTTGGTGAGTTACATTTTGTTTCGAAATCTTCTAAATCGCTTGCCACAATGGTGCGTTCAAATTAATGTGAAGATAAAGAACGATAAATGCATTACAATTGCTGTGGCTCGCTGGCTATTGTGCCATGCTTTGAAAGCCCGACATCCAGGGGGGTGCCTGGGCCTTGACAAGGCCTTGATTAAAAGGCACAGTGTTTGTAAGTTGCCGATCCTTTTTCTGTACTCAACCAATCCACTCATTCTCAACCCTCCGCGAGGGGAAAAAAAAATCGAAGATGCAATCTAGCAATTCTTCCTTCGTCACGCTGTGTGATATACCAACGTCTCCACTTGCCAAGGAGATTCTCCCTTCATACTTCCCATCCCAGGGACCCAAAAGCCTTTGGAGCAGAATAAGGTGAGAGTGCGGGTGGATGAACAGGTTCTGGAGGATTGACAATGGATAATTACAGGCAAACTATCCGAGAACCCATGGCCGAGCTCGCGGGTGTTGCTATTTTCATCCTCTTTGGCACTGGTGTCAATTGTTCAGTGGCGCTGTCAAGAAATCGAGAAGTCTCGACGTTGCCGAAAGGTGTACGTTATCTTCCTTTTTCGACGACAATTTGAATACCGGCTGACTTGTGGCTTTCAAATAGGACTTCCTCTCCGTTAATTTTGGTTGGGCCATTGGTAGGGTTTAATGGTTTACGATTGTTTAGCCACACTAAGTCTGGCGTTTAGGGTTGGCGATGGGTGCTTGGGTCAGCGGCGGTATCTCTGGCGGACATCTCAATCCTGCTGTGAGTTGTTCCCTTCGGTGGTTTAAATCAATTTCCACTCTGACCTGGCCTTTAAACAGGTAACTCTCACTTTGGCCACTTGGCGTGGATTCCCATGGCGCAAAGTTCCTGGTATGTTGTCCCCTTCATAGTCGTTTTGGGTCAACTCACCCAAGTTCCCAATCAGCTTATATTTTCGCTCAAGTCCTCGGGGGAGTTATTGGGGCAGGATTGGTGTACGGAAATTATGTAACAGCCATCAACATCTTCGAAGGAGGCAGTGGGACTCGTACTCTTGCGACGGCTGATTTATTCGCAACCTACGCAGTGAGCAATAATAATATAAAACAACATCCCAACAAATAATTGACTGCTCTTGTAGCTTGATTACATGAGTGATATCTCGTGCTTCTTCACAGGATTCCTGGGAACTGTCGTCCTTGTTTTTGTGGTCCTTGCAGCTGCAGACAAGAAGAACGACGCAGTTCCGAAGGGCCTCCGTCCTCTCACTCTTTTTCTGGCCCTTCTTGGTGTCGGAGCGGCCTTTGGTATGCAAACCTGTAAGTTGGTTTGCTGGATTCGACAAACCCATTTAATCTTCATCGCACCTAGCTTATACCTTCAACCCCGCTCGTGATCTTGGTCCCCGACTTTTTTTAACAATGGCCGGGTATGGAAAACAGCTTTATGTCTACAGAAAGTAAGCTATTTTTATTCAACCACTTCAGACTTTGTTGTGACCCTCTTCTTAGTCACTATTGGCTTTGGTGCGGAATAATCGCCCCCTGCCTTGGCGCTCAAGCGGCGGTGGGATTATATGACCTCTTCCTAAACGAAGAGGACCCTCTAAACCGCAAAACGGTTTATTAAGTGAACCAGCCAACCACGGCAAGAAGACTGCCTTTCTCATCTGCGGTGTATTATTGCTGCTTTACTGTCCACATACATATTCACATTGTACCACCCTCCTTAACCTTTTACCTGGACACTTATCACTCTTTCCTTCCCCTTGCTTTCCCTCATCCAATGTACCTGCCTTTCTCGTTTGTGCTGCATGTATTGCTGCACTCTCCACATGCATATTCACTCACTGCACCCACCCTCCTTAATGTCACACCCTTTTAGCTGGACACTTATCATCCTTTCCCCCACGCTTTCCCTCATTCAATGTACTTATGTACCAGCATGGTCACGGACACTTGTCATCTTAATTCACTGTCGCCCTGTCTGCTGGGCAATTTCCAGCTGACATTTATTTGAATTGGGGACCATTATGTGGAACTGTACTTACCGTATCTAATTCTTAAAGTTGATTATGAATTTTTCTGCGCGTGTACGTTGTTGTTCGTCTTGCGGACTTGTTTTATTGGCAAGAAAGAATTTAAGGGCTTTTTTAATAACATAAATAGTTGACCATGGCCACAGTAGTACCACCTAAGTTTCCACTCCTCACTTCGTATTAGGCCTTCCCGCAGCCCGAATAGGCCTTATCTTTAGCCGGCTACCAAAAGCGTGTTCAGATTAGTGTTTCACGGGTTAATAAAATGAACTTACACCCAATCGGCTGGAGCAGCAGAGTCGAGTTTGGTTGGGATGGCAACCCCAACTAGGTTTTGTGATCTGACAGTCGTCTGAAAAAAAAAACGATCAGGTTCTGAGGCTGGTCACATAGATTTTGGGAGAGGGAGAGCATACGAGCATCGTGACTACTACCATCATAGGTATTGCAGCACACCATAGCATGGCAACTACCAGTGGTTTCCTGGGGCAGCGCGATCGCAGCTGCGAGAACAGGGAGAGCCAACACAAATGCAGAGAGGGCACGAGAGAACATCGTTATAGTAAAAACGGCCGCTGAGGCTTGTCAAGCTTGTTGAGTCTCATTTGGAGAGTGACCTCTGCCTTTTATAATTCCTTACCAGTGCGATCTCACCAAGATCCCATAATAAACTCGAAGTTGATGGTTTCGAAGTTGCAATTCGTGGACTCCTGCTCTGTTCTGGCCTTCCACCACATTTTCAGGAATCATTTATGATGAGAACGATAATGATAGCTATTTTTATCCTGCAAGTTCTTTATTAGGTCCTTGCCCAGATCTGAAAAAAAAAAAAAGGGAGAATGGGAGCGACAGTCAAAAGGGGTGGTCCAAGAGGATTTTTAAAAGACCGAGATACTTATGGCGGGAACAAGGGCAGTAACTTTGGTGAGTTTATCTGATTGTAATTAAATAAAGGGAACAGATCTTGGCGTGTACGAAATTCGTCATGTAAGAAAAAGTCAACATCTTGCGACTTGTGATACCAGTTAACTAGTTCTTACAGTTTCTATTTTCTGGAACTTGCGCAGCACTGTGAAACGTTGATTAAACAAGTGAGAGGATCTGTGATTCGCCAGATCTCACCTCAAGGCAGTAGTGCGAAAACTTGTGCCCGATTTGAAAGCGGTGAGAGTGAGCCATCCTTGTGTTCAGTTAATTCGTTACCGAAAGAAGCAAATTCAGCCATGCTTTTCTGGGTTCGACGCAGTGATCTCGGAGATGCCAATGGACCAAGGATCCCCTGGCTTGAGGATTCAACTGAATCAAGGCGACCACATATTGACAGGAATACCTACCTTTGCTTATCGTTATTCTTTGCTCCTTGAATTCATTATCGTTCCAACCGACCCTTCATATAATCAATTGCCAAAAAAAAAAAAATTGTTGCTACTCACTGCAGTAGATTGCATTTCTAATACGGACATACACTGCTGTATTGTTGCATGAAAACAAATAAAGTAATCTATGAATGGTGTCAAGAATATTCATGTATAGAAAAGAACAGAACTTACGACTACTCCATCTCTATTATCCACACCTCACGCCATCCAAAAAAAATCTTTCAACACCAAAGCCATTGACCGATGTCCCACTAAATTGGGCCCAGATATTCACTTCCGCTCTGCGAAAATTCATAGTGGAAGTAATATTCGCCATGACACCCTTGAATCAATTCCCATTCTATATGACTCGGATCATGGATGTATCATGGTCAAGCAAAACAAAGTGCGCCTTTGCATTCGAGCCAATTTGGAAACTAGTTTATTGGAAGCAAATCGTTGTGTAGAATCCTAATATTCAATGGAATATCAATTACAACTTCACGGAAGTGAATGTAATGCTTATAATTACCGTGGACAAAGAGCAACTTGAATCTTGACTTGAATAATGATATTATTATAATTTTGAATATAAATATTGAAAATTACATAATAATAACTAAGGATAATTTACAAACACCATTTCCTCTATACCGCGTTTTCTTGTCCGCCAACACTGTGCCAGTATTTCTTTGTATTCTATCGCCTGCTGGTTATTCAGGTGCTAACTGGTTAACGCTCCTTGCTGGAAGTACGGAACTATGACTACCCTCAGGCAGCTCTTCGCTCGTAGACTCTGGAGTCTCTTTTGTTCTTGTGCCTTCATCCTACCCCTGGCCGCTAGAATCGCCCTTGCTTCTTTGTACCCGACAAAACCTATCTCTACCACGGTCTTTGCCGCTGGCCGCCCTGCACAGGTCAAATGGAGGGAGGATGGCCAACAACCACTCCTCAGCGATTTGGGACATATGAAAATACACCTCCTCGCCGGAAACAGCGTTTGTGTTTTTTCGCAAACTGATCGTCCTGACGTTGGTGTAACTCTTCTATCTCTCTAGACGTATCTTTGCACAATCGCCAACAACATAAACCCGCTATTGTTATCATTAACAGTTTTTATACCCCAAACTATTCCCGCAAACTATCACGTATAGTGGGTTTCCTGGTACTCTACTCGGTCACAAATTAACCCTCTGGTTCGTTAGTTCTCTCCGTTTTGTTCCATCTCACGGCCATCACCACCCAATCTACACCTCGCCATTCACCATATTGCCGAACCCGTTCTCATATCTTTTGGCATCTTCCCTTTCACCCAATCTCGCCACGACTTCTGCATCCGCTTCTGTACCCACTTCTTCCGATCCTGTTCTAAATCCTGATATGACAACAGCCTTCCGTACAGGAACGCAAGCTGCTTTGCCAAGTGGTTCTGGCAAATACTTACCTACCCAGCAAGATAGCGGCACCTCGTTTGGTAGGCTTGAATTCGGAATGGGCTGGAGGTTACCCAGAAATCGTAGGGATGACCTTGTTGGACTTACTGCACCTCCTATAACTTGGAAGTTGGATTTGGAGAAGGTCATATTCAGTCTGGTATTCCTTGTTTGGCCGGCCTTGATAGGTCTTTCGCTGTCCATGTAGCCCATGTTAAAGGTGATGAAAATGACAGATGCATCGAAAGCGAAGTGTATTGATGGTATAAATTTATATTCGCCCTACAAGAGTTACTTTTTGTCTCTGACCCTGTCATATTTGTGAGACCGACGGTTGAGTATTGATGCCTATAGAGGAGTTCATAATTGTCCGCGTCTGAGGAGATTTCGCCTAATTTTCCGCTTTCCAGCACCAAGGACGCCCTGTGATGATTTGCCCCATTGCAAATAGGGAACATATTCAGGTTCCACACCTACAACATTCCCAATCTCTTGACCATTCTCAAAGAAGGTGCGGAAATCAAGCATGGCCCATATGGGCAACTCCAGCTCGCCTTTGACGAGCACTCGTGATTGAGAAAGATGAGGATATGGGATGGGGGTAAGCAAATGAAGATAAGCTGGTGTTGAAGAAGATGACGACGTGTTGATGCCATGTGAAGACGAAACTGCCCTAACAACCGCGAGACCGAAGCACACCGACGACAAAGGAGAAGGAGGTTCACAACCTCTGGTGTAAGCAGGTCCCGGAGACCTCAAATCGTGATCGCACACGACAAGGCCTACTACTGCCCCATTGAGGACTCGTGAAACCTCGTCGGCAACAACGTCCTCGCTTCCGGCCCCAGTCAATATGATCTTGTCAAAAGCTGTTGTACAGTCGACTTCGAAAGGTGGCATAGCACAAAGGGGTCGAGAAACGTCCCATTGACGAGCAGTGATTTGTTCGAGTGGTCCTGGTATGATATGTCTAGGGAACAGAGCATGAAAATAAGAAAGGGTCGAGAGGTTGCGGTGATCTGCCGCAGTCGGCCCTACAGTCGTAAAACCGCGAGAAGCTGGCTCAATAATGTGTATTCGTGCGGTATAGTCGTCAAGGGAATTGTCTGCGTCTGCGTTAGACGACCATGAGAAATCGTGAGCCCATGTTGTTGAAGCTAAAACATCCGGATCTCCTCCCATCTCGTGCGAAGCATCTCGAATCTCGAAGATATCTGTTGGATGTAATGAACTCTCTATTATCCGATTCATATCCGCACCAAGCCCTTTAACCCAACCCATAGTGTTGACAACGAGAGGGATTCTGTCTACAATCTCGGTTTCGGTAGGAAAGACCAAATGACACTCTGCAGGGTTCTGTATTTCTCGACGGTATGCCTCAATCAATGCGGAGATAGCCTCGATATATGTTGATGGCGAAGACCGAGGTGTTGATGAACCTATAAAATGTGCGCAGTTGGGTAGTGTTTGGTGAGTGAAGGGCGGACCTAAAATAAATGGTTAGGTTTTCTTGGCGTTGTAGACTGAGGACCTACCGAATATAGGTTGAGAGATGACATTCAAAGAGACCATACCAGGTGGCGTAAATTCTGACTGACCAATATCACACTCAAGAAACGCAACTCGGGAGTACCTTTTGCTTGATCAGTCGGCACCACATTTTGCATTGAAGAATTCATGAACGCACAGACCGAGCAGACGGTTGACGAGCGTTCTCGCAAACGTGCTTTTCCCACTATTTTTTGGGCCCTTCACAATGTACACCCCAGGTAGATCTGGATTCGATATTTTGCCGCGTTCGATGAAGATGGAAGCTTCAAGAGCACTTAACCATGACGAAGGGAGCTTGAAGGGATATAATTCCTTTGCTGAGTCCGATACCTTTCAGGAATCAGCTCTGAAAACAAAACCAATAAAACCGCATGACACACCATGTAAAGTCCAGGGACATCTAAGGCAGAAGATGTGCCGGACCTCTGCGACCTCGATGGCTCGAACATGCCATCAAACGGGCGGCAAATTCGGCCTAAACCTTCAACTCCAGTTTCCAGTGCTTGAAACATGACAATGGTGTTGAATCCAAAAATGCCTCGAAGCCGATGGGGTATCCTTTGATTATCGAGTACAGACGCGGAATTTTGACCCCGCCCTGGCCTGATAATTGGAAGGGGAGAACAACTCGGTGCATAGACCCTATGGGTAGTTTTCGATGCAGCAAGTACAGTGCCGAAAAGCTCCAACGATCCCCAGAGAACCGTGAGACGGAAATTCCCCAGCAAACAGAGTGCGTCTTCGATAGTCAAGCAGACAAGAGTACCTGGATCGGTTACGCCTAAAGAAGAGCATTCTTCTGCGGAAACAGTGAAAATATTCTGACCGAAGACAGGTTTGAAAGTCGAAAGAACAGCCACTCTATCATTTGAGCGAACTATAGAAGGAAATTGTGGGAGTAGAGTGTCCAATTGCACTCCATCATTTTCATCATCCTCTGAAGAATCTGATTTCGCGGAAGGAGGTCTAGCGCATTCAGTCCAAGCAGCATTGTTTCCATCTTCAGACATACTCATATCTGCCTCCCTCCCCGAATCCACGATTATCTCTTGTTGTTCCTTCAGCAAATCATGTCCCATTGTCACGATCCCGTTCCACCCGTTGGAATTAGACCTCTCAAAGGGTTTTGATTTTTGTGCTTTCTTGCCTCCATTTTCGACCTTCTGAGGCGCCTTACGCTTCGTGTTTTGGCCAGGTGGTGTTGAAGGTGCCATAGTCTCCTTTCTGGCTGCTAAGGCACTAATCATCACGATGTGCAAACTTCATGAGTTATCTGTTTGTGCATGTGTGTCTCAAGATTATATTACGTAAGCTTGAGTCGGTTACACCGTTCCCATTCGGCGTTCCTCCTGCACTTATTCTCTTTACTCAAGGTATATTCATCCACACCTTTGAGTGTTGTTGAGTGTACTGACTTGTGTCACCGTTTAGTAGCAATGCTCACACGGGCTGCAGAATCCCAATCTGAGTCCGAGGACGTTTCAGACCCATCTCAAACGTTTAAACCACGCGAAGATGACGACAAGACATTATATGAAGTTATTGAGATTACTGGAGAGACCAAGACTAAATACAAAGTGCGCTGGAAAGGCAATAATCCCGAGACGAAGAAACCTTGGTTGCAGAGTTGGGTTCTTAAAAGAGATTGCACGAATGATTTAGTTCTGATATGGAAGACGGAGAAGAAAAAGCAGAAGGAGAGAAATAATTGTAAGTCTTGAAATGTGTATTCTGCACTATTGATACTACAATTTCTGTGTAGCAAAGAAAAGTGCTCGCGGTTCAATTTCCTCCAAGCGAAAATCACGTTCAGTCGCGTCTACAGCTGGGACTAAAACTCCTTCCGAATCAATTGCAACCTCTTCTACAAAGCGGCGGAATGAACCGTCTGCGTCTGCTGGGCCTTCAAACCTCAACTCCAAATCCAAGTCAAAGCGTTCCTTCGAAGAAATCATCAAGGAGGAAGACGAATTGGAGAGCACCGACGAGCGTGATTTAATTTTGAGTCAGCGACGACACGCTTCGACACCACGTTCAAATGTGATGAATCCAGCACACAACTCCCCCCCCTCGGATGCTCGGTCTAAAGGCACGAAACGGAAACGCAACGAAGCACAGTCGACTAATTCTTCGTATCAAGTAACTAGTCGACGCACAAAAGCTTTACCTGTCGATGTTGATAGCGGCGATGAACAAACGACAAAGAGAAGGGCTGTTCTTTCTTCCAAACCACCAAAAAAGAAGAGAAGGATTGCTTCAGGTTCGGAGGAGTCTCCTCCCTTGACCCACAAAGGAAAGAAGAAAATTCAAGATGTTCGAAACGGTAGTGGGGGGCTGCAAACACCGGTCGCTTCGAATGATGAAGAGGAGGGCGAGGAGGAGGAAGATGGTGCTGTAGTCAAGGAACATCTCCGCCGATTTGATGAAGATGAGGAGAAAGTGGAAGTGGAAGTGGAAGTGGAAGAGGAAGAGGGAATGATAGAGGACGCTATTCCGGACGGCTATCATAGTGCTGGTAGGAACGATCCGGACAATAACTCCCGGAACAACGCCTTTGAGGTGGACTCAGTGAACGGAAATTTGGAGGGCAAACAAAATATCCACGATCTTCGGGAAGAAGAGGAGGAAGAGTCCGACGAGGTTGAATTCCTAGAGTCGCCACGACCGCCAACTCGATCCAAGGCTGCTCCAACTCCCAGACTGAAGGGTCCAGGACCAAGGATAATGCAACAACCTCCTCCTCCACATTGGAAGACTTCGCCATCAAGTAAGCATAGGAGACAGCTGCCAGCAGGGGTCCCCACGTTGGGCTCGAATAAAACGCGACCGGCTGCGACAATCAAGAAATCCAATGAGTCAAGTATTAACCGAAATTCCAAGTCAAGGCCTCTTTTCGAACCAAGTTTGGATTCAGACAGATCTCCTACGCCTGAATGGCACCGAAAACCGCAGCAGAAGCCTGCAAAGAAGCACCCACGAATTGCGTCGCTCGATGTTCTTTCAATCCAGGATTCGGATGACTCAGACACCGATGTAAGCCTCAGTGATGGAGCGTGGCAGAGGCTGGCACTTTTCGATGCTGAGGTCATAGGAAAGAAAATGCGAGTTGTTGAGAAGAAACGAGTGAAGGAAATGAATGGTAAAGGCGAATTGTCTTCTTCGAATCGTAGTTCCGGAAATAGCCGACCAGCGGCTGTGGTTCGCCCTACCTCACGTTTCGACACTCAATCCTATAACATGGATGTCGTACCCGAGACGGAACTCGAAAATTCCCAGGAAGACAAATTACTGACACCTTCAATTGCGGTCAAAAGTCATGAAAACCGAAACGATGTATCTATAATGGCCCCATCTATACCCGGTCCTTCCACCACAAAGTCTCTTCGACCTCTTCCTCGTATCTCTCCCTCTACATTCCGTGCTCACCTTCAGCCGCCAAACTCGTCCTTACCTGACACAATCATTGAACCTTCCTCATCTCTTGAACGACGACCGGAAATCGAGGCTATTGAACAGTTTGAATCTCCTGAAAAGGATCACGGCCTATCTACCAAAACGGTCGTTTTGAAGAAGAATGGTCTCCTTATGGATGCGGGGAAGGAACCAACCGCGAATCAAAGGGAGAGTGCAAAAGATGCCTGGGGATCTGAGTTTGTACGTCGTAGACAAGAGATTGCTGAACAGGATCGAGTCTCTGCGTTAGGCGGCCCGGAGTCAAGTCCCAAGGTGATGATGATGAAATCTGTGCAAGAGGTCGTTGCTCGTGCTGAATCAAGGAGGCGTAGCGAGAGCAATGCAAGTCAACCTGATGAGAATGACGACGATGACGACGAGAGACAACAACCTGAGGAAGAGGGCGTTGCAAATGCATCGACGTCTGTTGTTCCACCGGCATCTGGACCACCCGCCCTTTCTGAAGAGCAGCCACCACCGATAGACGATATGTCAATACCGATGCAAGATGACCTCGTCGATTTGAATGGGGATGTGGGTGTTGGTGAAACTGGAGATGTCGACATAACTCACGACGACATTGATGGGACGCCAGCAGGGATAGACCCTGAATTATTGAGACAAGAGGAGGAAGAAAATACGCAAGATATAATGTCGCATAGACAGCATCGAGAACAAGAGGAAGAGATGATGCGAATCAATGATGAGGACCGGGACGTTAGTCCTTCTCCTGTCTGCGCTTCTTCAATACCTAGAGACACTGGAGGGCCGATTGCATTGGTTTTGGCGGAGGTAAGCCATTTATCCTTGCTTCTTCGTACAACTATTTGACAGATGTAGGAACCAAAGCTTGCCAGTCGTTCACCATCCCCTCGTTCCCTTCAAAAGGGAAATCAACATCACGAAGAACGGAGAGGACCCATCACACGCTCACGATCAAGATCGAAGACGCCTTCAGCGACTACCATTGGCAGAAACAATGCTCGAGGAAAGAAGAAGCCTTTGACTATTCCATCTCCCGTTCCGAGTAGGGGGGAATCAGCCGAACCAGAATTCCCGAAATCTCCTGTTGAGGTTTGTAAAGTGTTATTCTATTGGCAGAGTGAATTTTTATTTCTTTTCTGCTCCCTGCTAGAATGTACAACTTTCCTCTGCCCCATCCTCCGTCTTTGCTGCTCAGATCTCGTCTCTTCAAACTCAAGTCCACGAGAAGCAGGTTGAAGTCGACTCTCTGCAACAGGTCCTTGACACACTTCGCGAGCAACTCAGAAGTTCGGAAGATCAGAAAGCTCTTATTGAAGCTGACAGGCAGAGACAAATAACAGAACTGCAGTCGCAGTGGGCCAATGAAAAGTCTGCTTGGGAGGGCGAGCGAACCCTGCTTGCTGCGGACACCGCAGCCTCAGAGCAGTCCAGGATCCAGGCGGAGAAAGATCGCGAATTTATTCGCGAACAGTATGCCAACGCATCGGCGTTCGTGACAACAGTTCGTGAGGAGAACAGGGAACTCGAAAAGCGCGTCAAGATAGCAGAAGATCAGTCCAAGAAAGGCGTAGAGCTTATCAAAGCAACCTTTGAACTCCAAGTTGCGAAGCTTCAAGATGAAGCCAAGGTCTGGCGTAAGATGGCGGAATTTGCGATACAGAAGGATATCCAGACAAATGACGATATCCGTAAGCGTGCTGCCGAAGAACCAGAGCTCCGCGTGCTGTGTGGGCGACAGAAGAGGTACTTGAAGGAAGCGCAGGCGAGAATCGACGGACTTAAAATCGATCTCCAGGAGAAGGCTGGTCAGTGTGATGCATCAACAGAGGAGCTCGAACATTGCAAGAAAGAGAATGCTAGGCTGCATGCGGATTTGAATGAAGCACTGATAAAGCTCGATCGGATAGGAAGATCTGGAGAGGAAAGTACTCAAGACAATGATCATGAATTTGTTTATCGCTGTATGTGGAGGGTGGAAATGGACAACACTCAGAGCGGATGTCCTGAGGCGTTTTTAACTATGCGCGTACGGCTGTTTCCATGCTTCTCTTTCGGTAACTGACCTTGTGGTAGGAACTCGAGCAACACATATACGCGGATCATCTAGCGCCCCATTAATCTTTTAATTCTTTATGGGTCATCGATGATGTTTCCGCCTATACCATTCTGTGACTCAAGTTAGGTGTTGTCTGGTTAGACTAATAACATCACTCGAGGTTTTCTCCCTAGACCTCAGGTCGGGCTGAGTTGATATTTCCAGGACATCCCATAGTATGAAATAGCCCAAAGATGCGCCGGCAGGCATCTTTGTTGTTTGTCCGCCTGGTTCAAACGTCCGCCACTTTATTCTTTGATTTTGTGACACCTTCCTCGGCTCTCGTCACCACTATTACAGTGATTTTGGACGCGTCGTTTAAAGGCACGGGCAGGAGATGCATGGGCGGCATAGACGGCCTCTGGAGTGTGAGGTGGACATTGAGTAGACCCGAGGATGCTACTTCAATTATTTTTCAGATTGAGCCCAGATCTAGGTAAATAATACAGCCTATCGAAAGTATTGAATATCTTTCCCTTGGGGTCTTGCCGGACTTTGCACCCTCATATCGTTCCCATAGGTTTCGGCGGCTGATACTTATTAAAGCCTTGTTCGACTAGAAAACTAAGGTAAAATTAGGTTCTATCGTTCGAAAGAGGATGATCCCAAAGCGAGATAACAGGGATCCACTGGCATCGCTCTGTAGATAAGACTCATGAGGATGAGGCGAAGTTATGTTACATAAAGCTGCCTCTGCTCGTCTCTGCTGTATATCATTCCTTACGCTTGTCAGAGCATAATGGGTAGTACCCAGATCCTATTTCAACGAAGCGCTAGCAGTTAAATAGGATATGTGTCGCAAAAATCGCCATGAGCTGCTAATCGCCCAAAGCCCGACAAAAATCCAAGAATAACAATCCCGATGACTATGAGTCGGGAAAGATAATGTAGAAAAGGTGCCAGAAGGTTTCAGCGACGAGGGAAGAGACGTAAGACTCAAGAGAGAGCAAAAAGTTATAATCCCGGGCCAATCGGTTGTTTGAACCCCTTGTCGGATTGGTGCTACTTACATAGTAATATACAGAGATGACGACGTCTGGCAGGTCTCTGGAAGATGCGCACTCGTTGCTAGTAAAGGATATAACATGGGAAGATGCGTTAGAACGACTCGGAAGTTGACTTGGTCTGGGAGTTTGCGTTGTTGGATGTTCCCAGCTCAATCATGTTGGCATCTGGTGGAAGAACGAGACACGACATTGATAGGCGATGACAAAGTTGCAAGATTAGAATGATAAGGTCAGAATGGCGGCTTCTATTCTATTCAGCATGTTCTCTGTCATATGCATACGATGGTTGTGGATAACATGATGGAAGCACATAACAAGCTGTAATCCCTATACAAGTACATACAATACAATACTCCCCATCCCTACTATTGACTACCACAGATGAACGGAGCCTAGACCCAGACCGGCGTTTACAAGGCGCGCCTTCTTAGGCCAGCAAGTCAACGTAAAGCGAATTCAGGGCAGCTTTACATAAAGCTCGGAGTCTATATAGTTCAAGCTGCCTGTCCACGGTGTGGTAAACCTTCCCCTGGTCGCGGATATCATAAAGACCCGACGTCCTTATTAGATATGTGCGGGACTACGTGTTTTTGTACCCAAGGGTTTGAAGCAACCAATCTGCATGTTCTTCACGAAATATTTATCCCTGAAGTTTGGCTTTCCGAACGCTGGTGACTCCTCTAGACGGGACCCATACCAACATTCCCGGCCAAGTATGGTGGTTTGTGCTGCATATATTTGGATGGATAACCAGAGTGTCACGGTCTGTGGCGTTGGTCCCTGAATGTCCCTGGGCGGATGGGCCTGATCAACCACTTTATATATTGTCCACCTTTATTGGTTCTGCTTGCTTAATTCACCGCATTCTGTCTTTCTGAATCCTACTGTCATGGACACAAACCGCCTTACAGAACAGCAGCAACCCCGATCGCCACTGGGGGAACAACGTAGAAGACCTGCTTCCCCACAGTCCAATACGGCCGGCGCGGAGACTTCTCTTAACCTTTCAGACGCGTTCATTCTCTTCCCCGAGCCAGGAACGCGTAATAACATCACCCAGTCACCAGTCCCTGCACCGATAACATCAAATCGCGAATACGATGTGGAAGCGCGTCTCACAAGCTCACCATTACTCATTCCCATATCGCCCCAAAGAGTCGCTGCTCCAGATATTCCTAACACCGCTAGTACTAATACCGCCACCTCGTCGTACGAGGTCACCCCATTACCCCCTGCCATGGTTTCTTCACGGCGAAGCACCATCTTGGCGGATAACAACGCGAATAGGACTCACCATAATACTCATAATATCCCTGGCTCTACTATTGTCCCACCAATGCTCGAGTTGAGAAAGACACCGTCGGGCCCTGATCACACCTTGGATCACTCTTCCACAATGACGCGTACTGGAACAGGGACGGAGATTCCCACCGACGAAAAGGTAAGTCAGATCACTCAAATATCCGATCCCTGACCTGATTTTTTTTCCTGTCAAAGACGCTCTATCGTGAAAAAACAGTGGAACAGCGATTGCACGACACCTTGAAGGTTGCCGGTACCGAAAAGGATAAGTGTGCCAAAAAGGCTCAGTTGACTGGATACGCCCTTAATATCGCTATTGGTTTGCAAGTTCTTTTTGGTTCACTTACCACGGCTTTGAGTGTGGTCACCAAGGGCTCACAGGTAAATTTACGTTGAATGTGCGTGTATCATTCTAAATGCAAGATTTATCATAGACAGCCGTTATGACTGCGGTCCTTGGTGGCTTTTCGACTGTTGTCGCTGCTTACCTGGCAAGAGCCAGAGGATCAAACGAGCCAGAGTTGTCCATCAGACGAGCTAAAGATTTAGAACAGTTTATCAGAGAATGCAACGGCTTTATATGCGACCATGGACACGCTACGGGAGAACGATTTAACGAGGAAGTGGAGAGGTTCAGACGGAGGTTTGAGATGTTGTTGGGAAACGCGAATGGGTTCGATTAATTTTTAGAAAGAGGTATAAATGACTCACTTTGTTTCAGAGACTCAGAAAAGAAGTCGACAGTGTAAAGTCATCAGCTCGGAGCTCTGGCTTCATGCCAAGCATCTACTCTTAAATTATATTATATTATATTTTTAACTTCAGGCACTTGCTCTCCGCCCACATGGCCATCCCGACCGGCCGTCTTCTCTCAATAACCTCGGTACTGACGTGTCCACTCGCTTTCAGCAGTTGGGAAGGATGGAGGACTTAGAGGAGGCAATTTCATCTCACCGTGAGGCACTTGCTCTCCACCCTCATGGCCATCACCACCGCTCTTCCTCTCTCACTAACCTCGGCGCTGCCGTGTTCAGTCGCTTTGGGCAGTTGAGAAGGATGGGGGATTTGGAGGAAGCGATCACATGTCATCTCGAAGCACTTCCTCTCCACCCCCATGGCCATCCCCGTCGCTCGTCTTCCCTCAGCCATCTTGGTGCTGCTGTGTTCACTCGTTTCGAGCAATCAGGGAGCAAGGATGATCTGCTCGATGCACACAAGTACCTTTCTGAAGCAAAAACCATATTACCGACTGAGCACCCAAGCCATGTGACAGCTGGACGCGGCCTCGCCTTCATGCTTCTCAAACTGTCTGATATTGTCCCAAAATCGGATGAAAGCCTAAACATGATATCCGAGGCATTCACCTTATTTAAGCATGCGGCAAGCCACTCTTTTGCCAGTGCGAGAGCTCGTTTTCAAACTGCTGTGCAATGGGCACAAGAAGCACGCCGCCGTAAACATCGGTCAACTGTTCACGCCTACGCCGAATCATTGAGTCTTCTTGACCGCAGCCTCGTCCTTGCTCCAACTGTCGAGTCACAGCAACATTTCCTCGCAGCTACGAATACAGTGCCGAAGGCACTTGCCCTCGATGCTGCTTCCAGTGCCATTGAAGCAGGAGAACTTGGAACTGCAGTCGAGTTTTTAGAGCAAGACTATGGTCGAAACTGCGAGGTTATAGGCATCCGCTTGACAAGCTTCGTGCTATCGATAAGAAGCTTGCTGATCAATTCGAGGCCTTAAGCGGTCAACTTGAATATCTGGCAATGTCGACAGCATCTCCCGAGTCTAATACTGCAAACATCCTGCCGATTTCCTTCGAGGCGAAAATGCAACAGCATCGCATCCTCTCAGATGACTGGGATAATGTGGTGCAGAAAACTCGACAGATAGATGGCTTTGCTGATTTTTTACAGGCCGTACCGTTCGCAACCCTTCAGAAGGCTGCTGTTGAGGGTCCAGTCATTATCGTCAACATCAGCAGATATCGTTCCGACGCCATCATCCTCCGGGACGTTGGTGATCCTGTTCTTGTTCCCTTGCCTAAAATCTTACCAAAGGTTCTCAACCGGTTGTCCTCCCAGTTCACGAAAGCTCGTGCTTCGGACGGCAAAGATTCTTCACGGCAAATTTTGCCAATATTGAGAAGCCTGTGGGATAACATAGCATCCCCAGTCAGGGTCGAGCTCGTTGCGTTGGGAGTGCGAGACAAGTCGCGAATTTGGTGGTGTCCTATCTCTGATCTATGTGCTTTACCACTCCACGCTGCCGGTGCTTACTCTCCCAAGGTTCCTAAGCCAGATAACCTCCCTGATTGCTATATTTCCTCCTACACACCGACTCTTTCTGCGCTAATCATGGCTAGGTCTGGTATTCTACCTAGGTCCACGGATCCTAATCTGCTCGTCATTGCCCAACCAGATGAGACTCTGCCGGAGATTGAAGAGGAGGTCATCAAGTCTCAGAAACCACTCCTGGGCACATTTCGCATGCCACGGCCATCTGAATAACCAACCATTCCATTCGTCCTTCCGGATGCACAACGACAGCCCCCTTGCACTGGTTGATTTGATAGGAGCACGACTTGTGGATGCAGAATTGGCATTTCTCTCTGCTTGTCACAGTGCGGCGGGAGATATGGTAGGCACCCCGGATGAGGTTATTTATCTTGCTGCTGCTCTTCAGTTTTGTGGATTTCGAAGTGTGGTGGGGACGTTGTGGGCGATGGAAGATGTTGATGGGCGTGATGCTACTGAGGATTTTTATCGGCATATATTTCGTAGTCCAGGAGCTATACCGAATTTCAGAGATTCGGCGGAGGCGCTTAATTTGGCTACGAGGGAGATGAGGAAGAGGAAATTGGGGTTGGATCGTTGGGTCAAGTTTGTTCATATTGGGGCTTGAAGCTTGGCTATGGGCAGGTGAGCGGCTGACGGATTTTGTTTGATGATTGGCTGATAATTTTTGTTTCTGTGTAGCTACAGTAGCTTGTATTTATGCAAAGGAATTAGACTATACAGTCGTACTTCAGCAGGCATATTTTCTCTTTCACCCGATAGTGTGGTGCTCAATATTTGCGCAACACCGTTGAAACTTGATACCGTATCACTGGAGAAGCAAGTTCCAACAGCCAGCCGTCGTCTCAGCTGTAACCGTCTTTAACCCGTGATACTTGAAAATGAACGTTATTTAGCCACATGGAGCCACATAGACGATCACCCTGTTTAATTAATTTAAAGCCAATCTGTCAACCAAGCATAGTGATTGTCGAGTTTCTCTACGTAAGCAAGGTGGTCAATTCCACGCGATATGGTAGTGGTAGACTCCTGGGACGGTGAAAGGGTTTGTGAGAGGAAGTGAATGACGTGTCGGATGCACTTGGTATCACGTTCCGATTTGGCAGTTGCAATTCTAATGGATTTCACTGAAGCAGAACCAGCTACCAGATATGGGAATCAGAAGGAGAATACAAATGAAAATGACTGCGATTATTCAGTGATGAATTGAGACTCTGGACTTTTTCCAGTAATTCTGGTAACAACCACCAGACAAGGATGGAACCTGGAAATTACGATCCGAAAATCTACAACGGATTCAGCGGCTGCAAAATTTGAAGGAGATTGGCTAGTAGTAGAGAGCTAGTGGATGTTATGAGTTGGTATCCAGTGGCGGGTTGGAGCTTCGCCAAAAGGCAGAAGTTGGATGGAGTCATGAGTGTGGGTTATGAATCTCAATTTAACGATTACACAATATTAAATCAGGGCATTTGATCTATTCTAGATTGTCGAGCGGAATCTAACCTAGATGAATCTCAGCCACAGTTGCAAGAGAAAAAAAGCATGAGAAAACAAACCTGTTCCACGAAGTGAGTTCCTTCTCAGTTCAGTCTTTGTCGTGTATGAAAGGCGTGGGCGAGTTAATTGAGGCGGATCCAATTGTTGATCCCTCATCTTCTTCACAGCCTTTGTTGAGAGATTGTCCAAACACCAGGTTAGAACTTTTTCCACCCGAGATTTTAATGCAGAGGCAGTTAGGAATTCAGAATAAATGACGGGGTATCGGTGATGCATCCACAAATAGAATACAACGACTTTGTGAAGGGACTCCAGTTGTTCGAGCGACTGAGATTGAGAAGTCTTCTTTGTGGCCTTGTTTTTTTCTTCTGATAAGAGGACATCATAGAAACGTGTCGGGTATACTGTGGCTACCTTGACACGCATCTCGTCTTGGTGCATTCGGAGCATTTTCTTGATAATTGTAGAAGCCTCTGCATCTCCCCAAGGAATAGGTGCATTGAGCAACACCAGCCGTTCGTTGATGCTGAAGTTGCAAGATGAGTCTAAGAACTCACAAGCCACGACCCTTTGTCTGTTATCGTTGTAGCGAAGAACGAGAGGTAGTCGGCCAGCATGCAATGGAGCTTCGAGGAGAGTGGTCATAGACGCTTCTTTGGGTACGACTTGGGTAATGGCAAAAAACAAATCAGTACTGTGCCCAATATATGCACATGGTAGGGGTTCGTATGGTTGTGCGACACATTTTCTAACGTATGGTAAGTCCTTAGCTTGAAGGGTGGTCACGGTTCCCCCTGCATTTTCATGCGAACCGTGCAAGCGGTATCGACCAGCTCGACCAGCGATTTGTTTGACGGCAGACACTGGCAGGTGAGACAAGCTCGAACCGTCCCATTTGGATATCACATCGAAGATTACTCGTTTGATTTTCCTGGAAAGGGGAGTTCATCACGCATACAACAAGGGTTTTATGAACTACGTACAAATTGAGGCCCATTCCAATGGCGTCGCTTCCGATGAGTACGTCGTATCCGGAGCTTGGATCGTTGAACAGAGACGCCTGCTCGCTGCGAATCTCTGGAGGGAGACGTCCATAGACCACAGCACACCTCATACCGGTTTTCCGCTCCACTATTCGCTTCATCTCGAAAATGGACTTCCGGCGGAAGGTAACGATGCAATCACCCTTTTGCACTTTGGAAAGATCGCCACCGAGACTCTCCTCTTCGACGACGAGAGGGCTCAAACGTTCGTACCGCCTAACGATAATTTCGTCTCCTGTGTGTTTGAGGAGCTCCTGAACGATTGGGATGGCAGTCTCCTCCCCACATAGGTGGACTTCTTTTGCGTTGACACCAAGGATGGCATTGACCCACGCATTGGCGCGCTCTTCATCGGCCAGCATTTGTATTTCATCGATAACGGCAACATCGTAAAATCTTCGATTTGACAACATTTCGATGGTGCAGCTATGCAAAGGAACATGTTCTCCCATCAACCTATTCTCTTCCCCAGTCACGAGGTTGCATAAGCGCATGTACCGTGGATCACCGAAACTAGAATGAGAAATAGACATATTTCCCTCGTCTTCCTCCATTCCGAGTGGTAGAATCTTCCCCGTATTGAGGCGCTCCCAAATCTCATGGGCAAGGAGGCGGAGGGGTCCGGCATATACCCCCGTGGAAGCGGCGGCGAGTGCACGCAAAGCGTGATGAGTTTTACCGCTATTTGTCGGTCCCACGTGCATGACGATTGTTCTGCGAGTTCTACGGGCTTGAGGAAATTCGTCTTCTGGAAACGAACGATCGGTGACTTTGGTAATTTTCTGTAATAAATCCAATGTTTCGGAACGAAGACCATCAACCTTTTCTAACAGAACTCGTGTTTCGCGTGTCGAAGCCCACCAGAAGAAAATTGTGCTGTAGATGACGTCGATGGTAGAAGCATGACAATGTGGCATCGAAAATCGAGATAGTTGGTAATATTCAAAGTCGGAAGGGTTGGATAGAGCACCAGACTGCACCGTCCTTGCAAAGTGGTCAAGCAGCGTTCGCGAATCGTCTTCAGGTAGGCCGAACGATACCAGTCTTTGATGGATGTTAACATTATTTGCCCAATGCATCACCTCTGACTGGAAATACGGAATAACATCTGCATGCCCAATCACCGGAGGTTTTGAGGGTGGAACCTGAGAAGTGGAATGGCGAGAATTGGGACGTGGTTTTGGAGATTGACAGATTTTCAGACGGTTTTTGACCAGGAGAGAGTCCCCATGATGGGAGGTTTTGGGTGGTAAAATTTTGGTGCTGTGTCTGTGCCCGACGCTTCTATGCCTTTGGGTCATCCATTTCACAATGCCTTCTAGACGGTGTCGACCAGAAGCAAGACGGAGCATACAACCTGGGGATGTTTGTACCTGTTGACCATCGTCGTTGTAAAATTCAGTTGAATTCAACTTATTCAAGTTCTTATCAAATTATATCACAAAACTAATGAAAGGGCGCCGTTCCGAAGCTAAAACCTGTCGGGTTGTATTGGCGGATTTGATATGCATCTTACGAAAAGCAGTGGCATTTTCATCATCCATAACGGAAAGACCTGGTAACGGTCCTAGACAAATTGTGAAAGCGTTACGTAATGTCACCTGTGGCAACTCTCACTAGATCTCACTGACAGGCTCTTAGTATTAGTTGAATACTTCAACAACTTCTAGTTCGCCATACGCGATTTGGTGGTAATCGCAAAAACTGACAGCAGAATCTTAAAGTGTTTATTGTTGATGCTGAATTGTCTGCACCAGCCTTCCCACCAAGTCGGCTTTAACAATGGCTGTGGTAACACCAATCCGTCTGGGCGACCTGTTAATATTCACTTACGATGTCGTCATCTCTATTACCGAGGCGAAAGAGGAGTTTCGAGAACTGGTCGTCGACATTGATGCATTCCGCCGGGGTTTGGAAAGCCTCAAAAATGCCCATTCTCAGTGGGCACATTCAAATTTTGGGGCAGATGGAAGGAGATTGACGAGCAAAGCTCTCGAGCCAAAGCGATGATGAATGTCTTTTGCACTCCAAACGTCAGGCTTCGGGAAAGCCCTCCAAGTGGATTAGTTCATTCCGTAAGATGTGTTGGAAATCATCCTTGGGGAAAGAGGTGAAGAAGGTGCGGGAACGGATGAATTATTTCATGAACATCATCAACTTGAACTTTATCTCCAAGTGAGTAATAATATGTCGAGGGGATGACTAACCTAAGTGCTTCATTCCTGCGTACCCAAATAATAGACGAATCACGGGAAACCCATGTTTCTTGAAACGACCGTAACACAGCAGCTTTCTTCCGTCATTAAGAAATCGTTTATAGTTTTCGTACATATTCCAAGATGTCAATTTTAAAACCAATTCATAATGATAAAAGAAAGATATTCATACGTTGACAATCAGGAAGGCCAACAGGTGGTATGGGCATTGGCGCAGAGATCAGAAACCGAGGGAGAGACGAGACGCATTCAAAAGTCGGAAAGGATGCCAGAATGCTGGTGGATAATATTCTAATGATTAGTGGGGGAACGATGAGTGGTATTCTGATGATAACGGAATGTGCCATGTAACCAAAAAAAAATACATCAAAGTAATTAGTTAGGAGAATTAACACTCAGACCATACCTCACCAATGCAAAGTTGGCGATAATCAATGAGAGTGGTGCCTTGAGGACCAATAACAAGTGTGTTACGAGGATAGGGCAACTGGTTACGAAAGTGGCGTGATATCCAAAATAAGAGGACGTGATCCATCCATTTTGCTCAAATGTGAAATTGTCCATGGACGGGATATCACTGTGAAGATGATGGGATAATAGAGAAGCGTCGTTTTCAGCGACAGCATTGGTGCGTGCATCCCATACTCGAATGGTTCGGAGCCAGAGACGATGCGCGTGCCGTCGGGAGAGAATGCAACCGACAAGACCGAATCTGTGTGCTCTTTGAATGGTCCAGCAACAGTGTCGCCGGTGTGTGCATCCCATACTCGGATGGTTCGATCTTCGGAGCCAGAGACGATGCGTGCGCTATCGGGAGTGAATGCAACCGACAAAACCGGCTTTTTGTTCCCAATTCCAAAGAGTCAATAATCCCTAACCCTCTGCACTTGTCTACAGATAAGCTGTACCGGATCCCGTTCTTCAACCCATCCCGTGGTAGACTTTAAGGAAGCAGGCAATTTCAGATTTTGGACTCCAGCAGCAGAATAGCCAATGTGATGATTTTGCAATGATGTATTTTCGCCATTCATTTGAATCGGAGCTCTTAGCCTTGGTGTTTCGGACCTGAGTAGTGAGAAGTCGATGAAAGTCTTGTCTACGTGAAATAAGCCGCCGAGGAGCTTCGAAGTCGGAAGCGACGAGTCCATAGTCAGTAGTAGGCCATGACGCCCTGCAGGAAGGAGACAAATGCGATGCCATTTTTGGATATTATAGAACATATATAAGCCCATAGTGGAAGAAAACGTGCCTGAGGAGTGCGAGCAAGTAGGGAAGCTTCCGCTATGAATTATAGGAAAGACATGGTGAAATAGTCCCACTCCCAAAACCAGCGGGTAGGCCACCTCTATAGAAATTCTGATAAGCGTTGTTGACAACCTCCCAAGTCGCTGTCTGATGTTTGCCACCGTGCCTTGCAATACTCCCAATTAGTGGGGTACCATCCAGACTGTTGCCAATCGACGATTGCTCGGATGCGAACAAGGCCATCGCTGGGATAATGTTCGCCCTGTTTATATCGCAATGAGTAAAATATATCTGCTGATTATCACGTAACATGCTGCGGAAGGGATGCGGTGATGATGATATGTTCCGTGGGTTGCTGAGGTAGTCGTGGAAGGCGGTGATAGATGTGAACGGTCCTGGATTCTTCGCCCTTCAAACATCACGTCCTGCGGAGGCTGGCGGCCAATTGTCCCTGTAAGCCAGAGGTCAATTGATAATCAATATCTGGGGTGAGATGATATTTACCAATGAAAGAATCAGACGGGTCCTGTTCTAGCTCTCGTAGCGCCTGCATCATCAGCTTGAGTTGTGCACAGACGTCTATCTTTGCCTTGTCAGATAAATGGGCCCAGCATTCGAGTAAAGTTACGCCTTGTATAAGCTCCATGTACAAGAATGATTGATCGCCGTCGTGGACAAAGGCATAGACGTCAGGTACAGGTACGCGTTCGCCCAGCATCCGGCGGACAGCGTAGAGTGACTGGGCTTCAGAAAATGGAACAATGATCGCTCCAGTATCGGAAGTCAGGCCTAGGCGAGGTCCGAATTTAACGACAATACCCAATGCAGGGAAAGGAACGACATGGCGCTTGCTCAGAACTTGTAGTGATGATGCAGCGCGCACTTCGTCAGGTGAAGGCAAATTTCGGTTGCAAAAAGTCAATGGAACGTTGTATAGAATCTCATCACGAGAAACGACGAAGCTGTCCCAGGGAAGTATATCTGGTGTAACCCGCACATGCGAAGAGGGTACTGGCCAAGAGGAATATGCGACGTCGTTCAAATCCAAGTTTAAATCTTTCGGTTGATCCGTAGAGGCAAATGATTCGATTGAGACGCTGTTGGCTGATGAGTACGGTGTCGTGGTCTGGCAAAACAGGTGTGAACCAAAATGTCAGTCCGAAAGTCTACTCCAGCATAAAGTGAATCTACTATCATTCACCTTTGAAACCAACTGCTCCGCACGATCATGCAAATGCTCCGTAACAACAGATACACTCTGTCCAACCAGAGCTGATGCATGTGTGAGGATATCGGCTGCAGCACTGCATGTAGCTTGCACAGCGGCAACGATGATCGGATGATGGAGTTGTCAAGATGGGAGTTGCCATCGGCAGTTGACGAGGCTATTTGTACATGTAACATCAGTCTCTTATCTCAGGGCCCGTGTGCTCAGGCAACTGCTCAAATGCCTATGGAGCTTCTGGGACCATAACAGAGCAGCAGAAGAATGGCGACCGGCAGGTTTTCTGACACGAGCCAGGGCCCTGGATCATTATAACGTTGTTATAACGTCCACGCTTCCTTCACTTGCAAGAAGAGGTTTGGAGACGAATGCCGTCTGTTGTCGCTCTAATTGATACCAAGAGGACATCACCGAGTTACCAGACTTAAAGTTTGGTTTCACTTGGCGTTTTCCGCCAAATCCTTAGCATCATGAATTCAGCGGCTGTCCTTTTCCGACTGCTAGGTAGAAGGCACTTTAGGTGACAATCTAAGTTTTCATAGATTCTACCTTATCGCATGGGGTCATCGGCCGATCACCGGGATGGGATCACATATCGACTTTTGGGTGTCAATGGGGCATAAATAATACAGCAAGGCATTTCGCCCCTTGACAACCATTACTGCTCTGCCATGAGTAGGGGCTGCCCAGGTAGGTGGGCGGGCAATTGATAACAAGTCCAAAACCCTAATGCGTTGACAGTCAAGTCATGCTCATTGGGTGTCGATATCGATATTATTTCGAGCGACTCGGTTACTTTAGGCGCTCACTCAAGAAATCTCGCATTATTCGGTACTGGATTCCCGTCTGATCTGGGGTCCACAGGTGCATCATTTCTTTTTCACCTGCTGTGCGACCCGACGATGGGCAGTGGATTTGTGACGAGGAAGACTACCTGAATAGCTGTGCCCTGCCAATCAATTTCTTTATCCCTGTGCACCGACTTCGTGATGAACGCCTTGGCTGAGGCAGTCGGGTTTCTATTGGTCTTGCCTTGTCGTGAAATCCTTGTAAATCTTGGACAATGTCAGTAACATTTATGTATGACTCAATGAGCTCAACGTCCACACCTGATGGTCATCCTTTCTAGCTTCTGATTATGACCAGAAGGGTCTAAGGTGGGTCTCGGTTCAGAAATTGTTTTTGGATCTTTGGTTTCAAAGACTCCGTTCACATTGAATTGAGACTCATGGACGAGTACAGTATATTTCTGGGAATATCAGCAGCGACACCATGGGTATCATGCAACTTGGTCATATCTGGCGAATACACCTTGGGGTTGCCATTCACTGGATGATTTCCTTGGCGTGCACGGATCGCCTTGTATTGTTGAAGTTGTATTCTACCTCAGGAAATCGTCTCAGGCTTTCCAACCTGACGATCTCCTCTTGAATAGTGTTTCTGTCACCCCCTCGCAAAATCTGAAGGGGATGCAGTAGAAGGGGAATTCGGTGAATCCGTCAACCATCTAATTCTCCGTGGCTAGTCTCTAAAGATGAGCATCACAATTTGGCACGAAGTTTGAAGGTTTCATAAGAGACGGTAAGATCCCTGAACAGCTGCAATTATTTTGAGCACTTATGCTCAGCTGGTTGTCAGTCCACCCACCTCGTTACAAGGCGTAGTAGACATCTAAGCTCGACTCCATCGGTAACTTAAGCTTCCCAGTCTTCTGCGGCTCGCGTAACCATGAGGTTTCTGGCCGCTGTACATGCACCCAAATCTTGTTTGAATATGGAGTCTTTCCTTTCGGGAGTACGAACTTCTCTTCTGTGGGTCAGCACTGATGAAAAGCCAGTTTAGTCTTACCCAGCTTACTGCCAATGTCATTTCGGTTGGACCTAACAAGATATCGACATTTCATTTCATGTTCACTTCAAACCACGAGTGTTCAGAAGAGCTGAACGAACAGTGACAACGGCCAACGACCACGGCCTTCGGATTTGCACAATCAACCGATAACTTTGGAGTTCAAGTTTCATGAGGAAGGCCTGATTACTGTAACCAGCTAGTGCCTTGGCAATCGCAAACAAAGCGGAGAGATCTGTGACATTCCAGCACCACGATACCGACAACAACACTATCACTGACTCGGAACCGTGACGGCGAAGACGGACTCACTTATTGGTATATCATTTCCTCACTAGAAATCGACACATGGGTGATGAATTATTATGATCTTCTGTTCATATTCCAAGATATACAGGTGTCGGATACCGAAAATGTCATCTAAAACGGTCTTGGCCCTTGCAACAACTTTTGCTTGTGTTTCTCGAACTGGCTCCAAAGTTCATCGTCTTCGGTCATGTTTGCCTCGATTTTAAACGTTGGGATCCCAGATGTGATATATAAAACTGTATTTCATTAGTCGCAAGTACTGATCCCATTTCTCTCCACAATTTTTTTTAGAAATAACGGAAGGCGTGCTGCAGGAGACCGATG
>Ga0307517_10001530_pt1 | contig 38499 bp, 19 predicted proteins | sample 23_EM_MG_FD_194515 | JGI IMG/M metagenome (GOLD analysis project Ga0307517, IMG submission 194515) | Populus trichocarpa ectomycorrhiza microbial communities from riparian zone in the Pacific Northwest, United States - 23_EM | ecosystem: Host-associated > Plants > Roots > Unclassified | place...
AGAAAACAAAATCACTGAAAAGAGTATAGGCAGAGTAACAATGGGAGAGACTGTCAATAGCAACTGAAGCTTAGAAATCTTGGTTTCTTTCCATAACAAGAGGTTTCATTGCGAACAATTGTTAAGTGGGTGTTTTCTTTAAACAATTTCATGGCAAACAATAAATGATCACACAAACATACTTGATTTATAGAATCCTCAATTACTGGCAAAGACTCCATAGAGGTGACAAAAGAATCCGATCTATGATAGATGTTTAAATCATTATACAGATACATGTATACCTCTTATATAGATGAGAATAAAAGCAAGGCTATAGATATTTTACATACAACGAAGTTATTGCAAACCTGAGCTCAAACGAAAATTGCAGCTGTTACAGATGCAGTGAAGCCGCTCCCCTGTGTTTCATTTCTTCAGTATGAAAAGAAACTAGTTGCAAAGCAATGTATCGCGTGTTGCATTTCCAGTAGTTGGATTCACCCTGATGAGAAATGGATGTATTTAATGTGGATCTATTCAAAATTGTTAGACAACTTCATTTTTCAAGCAATACATAGGTCTTACCCATCTGCAAATTTACACAAGTATTCACGTTGGTCCTCCCTTAAGGGCACATCTGTGAAATCTGATCACACAAACAATAGAAACATACCAGTTATCACACTCACAGTCTCTCCCCTGGGGCACATTTATGACATAAGGCACAAATAGATTTTGCTTTGCTGCTAAAGAGAAGACTCGACTTTTATATCATGACCTCTTCAACAGATAGAAGTTCTTGATATTAAAACAAGTGGTGCTACACCTACCAGCTCCTGTTATATTTGATCCTCTAAAAGATGTGTTGCCAGTAGCAAGTGCACCTTCCAAGTTAGCATTGCTCAAATTTGCCTGCAGAAAGAGGTGGAATCAGCATTAAGACATCACCAAAGCATGCATGAAATTATAGAATTAAGCTAAATTCTTTAAGCTTCAACAAATTATTCCAGGCTGCATCAGCTACTACAATGCCTGCAGGCTGGTGCTGTCTAGTAAATTGAATGCGCATCTGAAAACACATTTACATAGTAAGGCACCCAAAGAAAGTTGCTGAAAAGGCATTATATTCCTAAGATAGCACGTAGTTGGATAAATAACGGCATGATACACTTTTGTCCTGTTACTGTTTCAGAACATTCTCTATCCGTATATGCTGAAATACTTCTAGTATTGTTATTAGACATCTAAGTTAATAGCTTTCAGCAGCTGTATAAAATGACCACCTTTGTCACATTTGCCAATGAGAAATCTGCACTTCTAAGGTCAGCATCTGAAAGATCAGCCCCTGTATGACACACCAAAACAGAAAAAGCAACAAGAAACCATTATCCAGAAAGCATAAGAAGAAAATCATATCTTCCATGCATTAGCTAAATCTGACGAGTTCTGAATAGCAGTAGCCACAACATATTTAACATATCTTGAAGGCCAGAGTTATCTATTTGAACGTATAAGAAAAAATCTCTTCGTCCACCCAAAACAGAATAAGCATACATTTCATACTGATAACACCCGCAGACCGTCCATTTATGTTAAAACATTCTAAGAAGGCATGTAGATGCAAAACTTCCTTCCAGCCTATGTTTACATCATGGTTTGGAACATGCAATGTCTATCAATAAGTTTTCAATCCCCAATCATAGAATCCTAAAATAGAACCAGTATAGAAGGTTAAGAAAAACCTGTTAAATCAGCATCGAAAAAACTAGCTCCCAACAATTTTGCACCTTTGAAATTGGCTTGTCTTAGTATGGACTGAAACAGACAAAAAATTAAAAACTCGATCATTCCATTAGGAAGAAATTAACCAATAACAAACTCATTGAATTTTGAACATACAAATAAAAAGAGAAGGAAAAAAAAACTAACTAAATCATATACCGTCTTAAAATCTTGCTTAATCAAGGTCCTGCCACTAAAATCCTTGCCAGTAAGATCCTGACCCCTCGTAACTTCAGAACCATACGGTCCTCCTCCCTTAACATAGCTCCACAGATTGTCAAATCAATAATTTTAAAAAAATAGCAGCAATCAGTTCTATTTCTTTTCTGGGTCCCATTTAATTAACGAAAAATATCAGCAAATAAGTTAGAGTTCTTTTATTTACAACAAATTTCTCATCAACTAAAGAAACACTAAAAAGCAAACAGAGTTAGACAAATAAAGAAACCATGAATCTCTCAACTTCGTTACCTTGAATGCAAGTGCAGGATCAGTAAAAAAGAGAGAAACAGAGAGAATAGCAAGGAAGCCTGTCTTTGCAAAATCTTCCACCAGCTGCTTGTTTGGTATCAATGCCTGTTGTTGAAGAAACAATGAGAAAGTGTGAAACCGAAAAAGAAAAGGAGGATGAAGAAGAAGAGTGTAATGTACCTGTGGCTTATCACAGTGAGAGAAGGATAGAGAAGGCAAGTGTGGGATTGAGAGGGAAGGTTTGGTTATTGAGAGATGGGGTTTTGGTGGGATTTTTGTACATAAATAGACGTTAAGAAGAGCCATTTCCTTTTTTGATCTCGTAGTTTCTGTTGTCTGCTAAGAAGGCAAGTCCATGTTCTGTTCTGTTTTGTTCTGATTGATGGATATGGATAACGAGAATAATGGGATTGGATGTAAGGATATCTTCTGGTGTGATGACTTTTGCAAAACCATTCTGTATACTTCAGCACTAATATTTAGCCACGTGGTTCTTTCCTTTTCTTTTCTTTTTTTCCTCGAAGAAAGGGCTAAAATTTCACAAAATCTCTAGGCAAGGTGAGTGGGCGTTTAGTTATTGAAACGACCCTCCTGTTTCGGCCCATGGCAATAGAGCAAGCCAAGATCTGTAAAGGATTTTCAGTGGGCTGGTTTATCTGTTATGGGTAAGGCCCACTGGGCTTATTTTGATCACGGTCGTTGAAAATCATTTTTAATGTATGCCTTTGGGTTCACGAAGGCCATGCACCCTCCCTAACCACTCGAAGGAATATAAGCCTCCATTTGTGCCTCTTGTTTTAATATTTTCAGCATAGAGCACATTTTGTACCGTGGTGTTTTTCATTTAGAAAATATTAAAATAATATTTTTTATTTTTTAAAATTTATTTTTGATAGTCTAAAAATACTAAAATAACCTAAATTAAAACGAAAGATATATATTTTTTCAAACATTAAAACAAACAGCCTCTTCAAAAAAGACACTATACTATGTTTATATAATAATTGTGAATTAGAGAGCCAAGGGAAAATATGGACGTCTTAAGTGTGCATAAAATGGTAGCTACCGACTTACTATTTACTTGAAAAAGGGATCAAACCAGTCTGATTTTTTTTTCTTTTTCGGTGAGGACGGAATATACGGAAAGGACAGAGTCATGAATTAATTGTAATAAATTCTGGAGCGCAAGGAAGTACCAAATTCCATCCCAATTTTGGACGTCCATCGTTCACTCAAGTTGTGAAGCAGGAAAACGGCTCTGATGAGTCTAATAAGGTGGTCACAGACAGACGAGACGAGAGCAGAGCTTTAATTGAAATGGGCCCAGCCGAGACCCAAGTTGCGACCTTTGCTTATCACTTTGGGAACACAACCAGAAGGAAACCTTCAAAAAACAAACAAACAAAAATGAAGACTGCTAGACACGTGTGCGCCGCTGAAAAGGATAAATGGAGCGTGTAAAATACAAGTAAATGGCGAAAAGTCACGTCAACAAAAAGCTGTGATGAAATATTATATATTTTTTTATTATATTTTAATTGATGTTGTGTTTTATATTTGTAACATTTAAATAGGATTTACTGGCCGCATTAATTAAAACGGTCGATTGGTTAGTGAGGAAATCACAATATTATCCGATCTTTCAGCACGAGATTTTTAAAATATAAACATCTAACAATTTTAAGAAAAATAATTTATAGAAATTCATGTAAAAATTTTAGCATGATTCTATAATTTAATAAAAAATTACAAATTTTTTTAGCTATTATTTTAATATTGCGTGGCTAGATCTCCTCTTAGATCTAAACATGTTTTATTGATCTACATATATTTACTGTTATGTTGTGAATGTGATCTGTTTAAAACAAATTATTATCTAGTTATGACAAACCTTATCTATCTGATTAGAATTACTCGTGATAATTATTATGTAAGCAATAATTTTTTAAAATTTTAATTAAGGTTAATTTTTGAGTTTATAAGTTGGATAAAAATATATTTTTTTTATTCATAAAATATATTTAAAAGAATTGTAATTTTTATGTTGGATATTTGACTTGTTATAGTTAAATACAACTAGTCAACCAATAATTATTTAAATATATAGTTATCTTCACGTGTTTGAGAATAAGAAATTTTAGTAGCGTGACAATGTAAAAAAATGTTTTACTTGGCTAAATCTTTTTTAAGTAATACTATGATGTCAAAACTCATAATTTAATGTACTAATTTAAAAAACAAATCCACAGAAAAGGGGTTAAATTACACAGATTAGATAGTTAAGTACACCTATGGGTAGTACAGTCATGTTCCTAGTCTTGGCAGTCGATTCCTTGTCGGGACATGTAGACAATGACGTGTTCCCACTCGCCACCGAACACTCTCGTCTCTTGCACTTCACCCCACGCACCCCCACCAGACAAAATCCACCTCTTAAGAAATGCTAGGAGCCACCATAAAAAACTAGCCCCAGCTCCCGTCCTTTGTCCTCTTCCTCGCCATAATTACACTCTGCTTTCTTCTTCTTCTTCTTCTTCTTCGATATCTGTGTTTTAGAACCATTGAGCGTGCTGTGGCATTATTGTAGCTTCAGGTTGGTATTTTTTGTGCAGTGTTTGTATAAGCTGAAAATATTTTTGTATTAATTTTATTATTATTGTTATTATGGGTGTTAGGACTATGTAACTCCATTAATTTTATATATTTTAAAATTAATAATCATATAAATTTTTAATGGTTTTAAAAAAGCTTAAATTCATTATTATTAAAAAAAATAAATTTAAAATCTGACTAATTAAACCATTTTTATTAACACTCTTTAATATTACTGATTACTCAAGTATTGCAAAATACACTCGATTAGAAAATAAAACATATTAGTTTAATTCTTTCTATTTCTCCTTTCATGTCTGCAAAACAAATTTTTACATTTTAAGATTGAGGGTTTTTATAATTTTTGAAATTGCTCGCATTAATTATTTATCCATTTAGAAATTAAACTTTTTTGTCACATAAAATCCATAATTAAGTGTTTCACACTCAGTATTTATTTTAATTGTTCAAGCTAGTTTCTTATAATATATAAGACTACTTGGTATTTTTTATTTTTATTGTTTAAATCAAACTCGAATTAACATCAAACTTTGATTGTTTCATGCACATGAGTATAAGATTTTGTATTTTTTTTTATAGATGTTAATGCTAATATAAAAAACCGTTATGCACGCCATAAATATATTAAAAAAAATACATAAAATGACGTTTTGTTTTCCACTAATAGATTCACAACCACACACATGTATTTCTAGAATTCAATAATTTAAAATGTCAAAATTATCATCACCAGTCAATTCAAGTGATAACAAAAACTATTTTAGACTGTTTAAAAACGTGTGAACATAACCTAAACTTTTAAAAAGAGATAAATGTAATTAACACAATTATATATATGATTTTTTAAAAAACGACACCAGCATATTTGAAAAAATAATTGAAATCATATTTTTTAAAAGTTTAAAATTTTTATTTTTTCATTTAAAATTATATTTTATATATTTTCAGATTGTTTTAATATACTAATATTAAAAATAATTTTTTTTAAAAATATTATATTAATATATCACTTCACCAAAATCATTTTAGGTACTACCGTTACCTGTCTTCCAAAAACACCCTACCTAAATAAAAGGATCATCCAACGTGAAAGTCATGAAACCTTAGCTATCAAATGATGAACAAAAAGGACACATTGATGAATGTTTCACATAATAGTACGCTAGTAATTTACCAAGAAAACCCGTAATTACTGACCAGTGGGATGCTAGTCACTGGTCCAGCTTTCATGGTAGGTATTGGGTGGGTGCATAGTATAAAAAGTTATTCAAGGAGAAGCTTGAAACTTGTAGCGCACAAAACCGAAAAAACCAGTGAGACAAGAAAGGACCAGACTCTGCAAAACCGCTGTTGGATGTAGTGATACGCGTTACACGAATTCTTATCGTACGCCTAAGTGAATTTTTAACGTGCACCCTCATCTCAGAACTGGTAAAGCAGCAGGCAAAGTACTCCTACTAAATTTGGAGTCTTAGCTAACTTCTGTGTACTTCACAGAGCTGTAAAGTTCTTTTTTTCTTTTTCTTTATTTCTTTGACCAATTTCGCACTATACAGTACTCAAGTATACATGAGAGATGAGGTGAGTTTCTTCCATACAGGTGTTTGCTTTCCAAGGCCTTTCTTTGAGAAAGGGGAGAATTTTCTGCATGTTTTGCTTCATTTGGAGTGAGGTCTTTACAAGTTTTTGGGTTCAGAGAAGTGGGTTTTGTGTTGCTGGATCTGATTCTTATGAATTTGGAAGGTAATGTTTAGGGTTTTGATTTTCGCATGCAAAACAAAGGAAACCCATATCTCTTATGTCTGATTCATTCAACATGGGAAGCTATTAGTATTTATTAACCGGGTTAGTGGGTTTGGGTTGAATTCGATTCTTTCTTCTGGTGAGAAGGAATAAAGGATAAGGTTATGGATTATATATGTTTGGACTTGTTAGCTGATTTCTCTCAATCTGCATCTAGCTTGCTGCAAGCAAACAATTAACAAAGAGGGTAATAAGGCCAAGATACTCTTCCATCTTTCATTGTTTTGGTCTTGTCGGTTACTGATTCAAGAAGGAACTGATATAGAGCGAGACAAGAACACCGAAAAAGAGTTACAACACAAATATAAGCTATCCTTAGCTTATTGTCTCCTGGATTAATTCTTTTTGTGTTCGGAAGCCTAGGCCTTTCTTGGTTCTATCAAGAATCAAACATGGCAAATCGTTGGTGGGCTGGAAATGTTGCCATGAGCGGTGGAGATCCAGTATCTTCGATTCCATCTCTTCACTTGAGAAATCTTGAAGAAGAGAGTACTCCTCCAGGTTCGAACCGTTTAGGTCCAAGAAGAGAACAGAATTTCATTGACACCAACACCAATAGCCCTAAAACAACCACAACCACCACCGCCACAGCTCCCAGTGCTCAAAACCAAAGCCAAAACCGAGAAGAGCAAGAGGATAGCAGAGACAACACCAACAACCAAGAATCTGGCGACCACATAGCTCATGAAACCATTGAACCAGGCAGTGGTAGCACTTCTCGCAGGCCTAGAGGCCGACCTGCCGGTTCGAAGAACAAACCAAAACCCCCCGTCGTCATCACCAAAGAAAGCCCTAATTCTCTCCGAAGCCATGTCTTAGAAATCAGCTCCGGCAGTGACATTGTGGATAGCATTGCCAATTTCTCTCATCGCCGACATCACGGAGTTTCTATCCTTAGTGGAAGTGGCATTGTGGACAATGTTACTCTTAGGCAGCCTGCAGCACCTGGTGGGGTTATCACTCTTCATGGAAGATTCGAGATTTTATCACTTTCCGGTTCGTTTCTGCCTGCCCCGTCGCCCCCGGGAGCAACGAGGCTAACTGTTTATTTGGCAGGTGCACAAGGGCAGGTGGTGGGAGGAACTGTGATGGGGGAGCTAGTAGCAGCAGGGCCGGTGATGGTGATTGCAGCAACGTTTAGTAATGCAACGTATGAAAGATTGCCACTTGAGGAGCAAGAGCAAGAAGGGATGCAATTGCAGCAGCAAGTGGATTCGTCAGGGACGAATAATGGCAATGCTGCTGCAGGTGGTGGTAATAATTCCGGGACTCAATCTTCTCAGGGTCTAGGTGAGCATGGTTCAATCCCTGTGTTCAATTTGCCTCCTAATTTGTTACCTAATGGCCAAATGCCACATGATGTGTTTTGGGGTCCCCCTCCTCGTCCTCCCCCCTCTTACTAATAATGTGATATAAAGAGAAGAGCTGTTAGTTTGTATTGGATGACTGATTATGTGCAAAAATATTTTAGACAGTTTTATGTAAGCATAATGAAGAAGGTAGCTAGGACAATATTTTAGTTTAGTCCGTGTGAACTAGCTGGTTCTAATCGTTAGGTTTTGCTGTGTTGTTGAAACTCTTTGATGTTTGATCTGTTTGCTTTTCTCTAATCATCCTTTTGTGGAAGAATATTGTATTTTTTGATGATGTAGGAAGAGAAGAAATATACTAGTCAAGAACTGCAATCGGTGCTAATTAATAGAAATTTGTGGATGAGACCAGATAACTTTTTTTTCTTTTCTTAGGTAAGCATGCCAATCATATTCTCATATGTTATCTGCATTATTTGGCTTTTCTCTATTTAAAATGGTTAGAATTTTGCGAAACATTGTTTCAGAAAATGTGTGATTTGGGAAAATTTTGGAAGTAATTCAGCTTACTCCATCAATGTAACAGTTGATTTTTACTTTGAATATGAAATGTGGGGTTGATTCATCTGCACTTGCCTTCGAATGGGTCGTTTCATATTCCAAATTGGTCGAGCTTTTGAAAATGGTGGAATTTTTCATCATTAGTGCACGGTGTGATAATATAATTTGCCAAGTTGGGTTGTCACTCGTACGGGCAGCTGATGATTTGACTACTTTACACTTACTGCTTCGGGAGGCTAATTCCTGGCCAAAGATAGCAAATTGGCCTCTACCCTTGAATTTTCTTTTAGCATCTAGCATCTTCCAGTAAACTATTATTGGTAAGAAGTGTCTAGGGTTTCAATAACCTACATATTGCATCCAGTTATGTAGATGCACGCTAAGATCGTCCAGATATATACTAGCTTGTTACTCTTATTTATGCGTGGTGGAAGTTCTTAATGTCAAACAACAAGAAACCTGGACAAGTCTTAACTATCGGAGCTTATCATCGTTTGGGAAGCTCACCACTGGTTTTTCCCGATGTATTACTTCTATAGCAATATTTGTTTCGTGGATAGGCAGCTTAGCAAGTTCTAATTCCGATATGCGATTGCATATAATTAGAATTTTTAGCTTAATGCTTAATTAGAGCTCGTCATTGTTTAGGAACTCACCACTTGTTTATTCTTATATATGTATTCCTTCTATAGCAATGTTGCTTCATTGCTTGGCAGCTTAGGAAGTTCTAATTAATTGGTTTAGCAACTTGAGACTAATCTATTTCAGGATGTCTCTTCTTTGGTTTAGCAACTTGAGACTAATCTATTTCAGGATGTCTCTTCTTTGGTTTAGTAACTTGAGACTAATCTATTTCAGTACGTCTCTTCTTTGGTTTAGCAACTTGATACAGTTCGAGTTCTTTCTAATCTTTACTTTTGTCTTTTACAATCATGCAATCACTTCATATAATGTCCTCAAGTTGAGCATGAGCTTTACAACTGGGAAAAAAATGCACGACCGTTTTCTATATATTGGAAATTGAAGATTGAAGAAACCAGTGTTTGCATTCCCTTGATTATAGCTAGCTAGATCTCTGTGCTGGTCTTCCGAGCATGAATTTTCTTTTAATTTTGTTAATTTTATTAATTATTGACCGTTTGAATTTCTTGTTTGAAATGAGATATTAGAACTGAGAGCTTGTCATCATCCTACTTGTGTATGATATGATGTTGGTTATTACTAGTATGGCAAGCTGCCATGAGGGCTGTGAAAGATTTATTTTGTCCATTTTACACCATTTTATTCAAAGGTAGTTGATGTAATGTTGCGGGCAAGTTTTCAAAGTGGTTGGATAGACATTGAAGAAAATATGAAGAGTTATGTGCTATGTATACGCGTGTGACATTAACACGAGTAGAGAAGACTTAAGACTTACCTTGGATTGAGGTTAAGTATGGTCGACTATGCATGTGGCACAAACTTAAAGGAAAGAATGTCATCCTTCCGAGAAATAGAATACCAGAAGTAAAGGTTGCTTTTACGGATTCATGAGAAATGCAAAATTGTCAGTGTTCAAGAGGAAATATTTCTTGTACCAACGATTTCCAGCGACGGACGTACATGGATGTCTTGTAAGCGTGGTGTGTGTCAAGAATGCAAGGTAACGTGCATGACTAGTGATTGATTTGGTTTTGAGAAAACGAGCCATTTTTCTATCATCACTTAATTTGCTCGAGTCAATATTGTTAACAGCTGGATTAATTGATTTGATTAATTTCCTTTCGCTGACAGGGAATGAAAATCTCGCTTGTGCACCGATTGCTTGCTTGGTGTGTATGAGTGGATCTTTTATTTGGAATATTTTGGTCTCGTATTAATTAGCAGTTTAATTTCTTGAATCTGGTTCTGCTGCCTCTCCCAAGCCTGAAAAATCAGAATATTGCACCCTCAATAATGCATGATAATAATGTTTTTAGATTCGATCGGATTCTCATTCCCGATGCTCATTTGATTTGGTCTCATTGGGTTTCTTCCATCATTTCAAATGTACATAATTTTGATTGCACGCATGTCCATGTATGCTTGAATCCGTATTACATGTTTCAAATTGAACTAGGAAATTCTTACAAGTTGCAAGCTATTCATCATGTCATGTCGGTTTGTGCGCCTTCATCCTTGTTGATAGGCTGATCTAATATTGTCTAAATCTCGACTTAACTTGTAAAATAGCATGTTTTTATGATTTTATATGTATTTAACATGCAAATTAAAATTAAAATTTTAAAAATTAATAAAATCAAACTTGATTTATGCAAAGTTAGTAAGCTAAAAAAAGATTTACGCATAATGGTAGTCTTTATTATCATCTGTCTTTGGATTTTTTTTATTTTTTTGCTTTATGAGAAGATCAAATGGTAAGGCCTAACTGTCAAAGCGTAAATTCTGGGATTAAATGGTGGGCTGAGACTAAGGATCATCCTTTTTTCCCCCTTCTTTCCATGACAGATATGAGATAAAACTGGTGTTGAACCATTGCCTGAAGAAACTGTTATTATGAACCTATAGCAGTCTCTCGACATTTCGTGTGACATACATATGTTTAGATCCAGTTGTGAACCTCTACTCCATTTTGATGGTTATGGAAACTTGCTGACAAAGAAAGATTCAAACTGTATTAGAAAACTATTACTTTAGATTTGCGAGTCCTCTTTCTCACCCATGAAGTCCATTAGTCTCGCAGGATCCACACCTTCACACACATTCTACAGCTGTACTGAAATGGCGAAAGATTGGTGACCATAACTGCCTAGTGATGACATGGCCGAGCTCTCACGTCAAGTCCCAGTTGCATCAAATTGCCTACTCGTATTCCTTTTCTGTTTTATTTCTTTCTTTTTGCTTCAACTGCACACATTTGTTGTAAATTAAGACCTGGAACATTTAACTCAAGATGATGATGTTTCTTAGTTGCTCAAGTTGCTGGCATTCGTCTTCCCAGTACTGTAGCCTAATCCTTTTTTCTTTTCTTTTTTTTTACCTTTCTCCTGTATCTATGTAACGGCTTTTGATATTGTTCCATGGAATACCCTACAATATCAAGCAGAAATAATTAAATAGTATCATATATTCATCAAAATAAAAAAAAGATCAAACTTTAAACAAAAGGGTTATTTTTGGTTCATACAAGATTGATGAAAAATGGAACAGAATCTCCTTCTATTTTCTGTTAAATGTTCTTGGCTTCTCTAAAATCAATTAGCAAGATCATTCTAATTTCCACCATCAATTCCTAAGTAAACCAACATTACCTAAAGTTAAAAAGATCGAAACTTCATACATACAAAAGGGTATATTTGGTTCACTCTAGGATTCAAAAATTCAAAATGGAATGAAATCTCTTTCCATTCCTTTATTTTTTTTTGGTTCATTAACATCATGAATTACAATTCTTTCTAAACTTCCATCATCCAAAGAATTGTTAATATATAATTAATTAAAAAAAATTATTTACAACTTTACAATTCAAGTTTACATTGCATTTTTCATTTCGTCTTAAAAAAAAAAGGTTTCTGATAACCCTGGGCTGATGTATTTTGGCTTCTGCAAAAGGTTGCGTCGCCGAGCTATTTATGGGTGAACAACTATAAGCATCAATTAGATTTGGATATATTGAACTGGAAACTCTCTTCACATCTTGTATGGCAGTGGTAGTATATTGGCTTCGTTTGTCAACTCTTGATGGTCTTTGTTGAATGTTTCAATTACTAACTCGAACAGCAAATTTGAGCAGTAAATTGACTATTGTAATCAGAAACCAATCCGTCTCCTCTTTCGAGGGTGGAGCTACAAGATTTTCTCTGGAAATTTACTACACCATGTGTAGATTTTATAACTTCGTCTTATTTGAAGCTAGATCCTTGACGTTTTCTGCTTCCTGTTTTCTGGTTAAAGTAAGAGCTGAAAATAAAGTCCGGTCCTCCTACTTTTAACACACGGCGAATTGAACCTCCCACGTATAATTTGATAAAAAAAAGGAAAAAAAAAGAGCACCCCATTGACGGTTAAAATGATCTTAATTAGCCCTTCACTCGTAGCCATCTGGGTGTTACAACCTGCGGCTAAAGCGTGGTAATCGGTCACTATCGTGAAACACTGGCTCTTGCTTTCCAGGGTTGCAATACCTTATGTGAACGACTTATTAGAACAGTATAGACAAAGTCAGATTTAGGATTTAATTATAACATGTGTAATCTTTGAATTGAATTCTATTTAAAATTTTTAATGAAATCTTATGTTTAAAATTTTTTTAAGTGTTAAAAATTGAATTTTAAATAGAATTTAATCTTTAAAAATATTATAAAAGTAAATTAGGGTTTGCATTTTCAAAGAAGATAAATTTAATATTAAAATTATTTTTTTAAAAAAATTGAAGGTTGGAATGTACTTGCACTCGTCATGCATATACTTTTCCTTGCACGGTTGCAATTTTGGTGACTAGGGTGGCGGCTTATTGTTCAGGTGGTGGTGGTGGTGGGGTTTTGGATAGGGTAAAGTTGTGGGGGGTTATAATTTTTTTTTAGAGAGCAAGAGATGCATGGAAAAAATGAAAAGAGAAAACTTGGTGATTTTTTAGAATTACTGAAATGATGTAACATATTAATATTGATTGATAGAATCACATTGTAATTTATAAAATGTCACTAATTATATTACTAAAACTATAATCCATACAAGAAGTTGTTCCCAGAGGAGCATCAGGAAGGAGATGCAACTCCCATTCCCGGGGGTGATTACTTGCATGAGTAGCAACGTTTCACTTGAGCAGTGGTTTTTCTCCCATTTCCAGCTACTTGAGGAGGACATTAATCTAGTGAGAATGGCAGTGACTGTGTGGTCTATTTGGATTCCTCGCAGTGATCGCTTATGGAATAATGGATCAATGCCTTCGCATATAGCTAGCAGTCAAGACAGGCCTGGATTTTCTCAACATCTGGACTGGTGCTCAGACCAAATCAACCACACCTTCACGTCAGCATTCTTTGCATAACTGGGAAAAGCCACCCCTGGGGTTTCTCAAGTGCAATGTAGATGCTGCTATCTCAAATAATGTTGCAGGTATGGGAGCTGGTTTTGTGCTCAGGGATGGCACTGTACTGTTTTTTGTGATTGTTTTTTATCGAAATGTATTAAAATAATATATTTTTTATTTTTTAAAAATTATTTTTAATATCAATATCCAAAACATAGAAAAAAATTAATTTTTAATAAAATTTAAAATTTTTAAAAATACACTTTTGATTTTATGGGTGATGTTTCTTGGAGTCACGCTCCTGATTTTCTCTGTACTGTGCTTTCAAGTGATGCTTAATAATACCGCTACCTTTCTTAAAAAAGAAATGAAAAGGACCCCTCTGTCCATTATTATCATGCGAGGAAGTACAACTTCGATTCTTTTGTTTTTTTTTTCTTTTTTTGTTTAAAAAAATATTTTGAAAATAGAAAAATAGACTCTCTGTCTCTCTCTCTCTCAACTTTACTCTGAGAGTAGGGTTTACTTGCACACACAAAACCCTAAGCCCAAGCACTCTCTCAACCTGCAAATTGTAGCTCTAGGTTAGCCATGATTCTTCATGCTCTGCTGTCTTTTTTTTTTATTATTATTTATAGATATACATACACACACTCTTTTCCTGTCTTGCCTCTGTTTTTTTTTTCCCATATAGTTTCGTGAGTTTGTACAGGTCCAGTGTAATGGCGGGTACCCGAGAAATCACAGCAGCAACAGAATTCTTGCTTGTAAGTCTTTTTTTACTATCACTTTTCTTGGTTGTGATATGAAGGATAAAATTTTCAGTTTAATTTTTCTTGTTTCTGCACTTGCAGGATTCAATTTCTTGTTAATTGTTCTAGAAATCTTATTTTTTTGTGATTTGTTTTCTTCCTGGAATTCTATTACAGGGTAACAATAGGAAAACCCTGTATGTACAGAGAGATTTGCCTATTAATCGACGGAACCAGTTGCTGTTGGGGATGCTTCGTGGTCATAGGCCTGCGTTTGGTGTATCTGATAAAAGGAGTGTTTCATTGAGGTGTCGTGCGCAATCAAAGCCTAGAGCTTTGGTTTCTGGGGGTGTGACGAGTTCTGTTGATGAGCAGTCAAGTTTAATTGAAAAGCCCGCGCAAGAACTGATTCATTTTTATCGCATTCCGTTGATTCAAGAGAGTGCAACTCTTGAATTACTTAAGTCTGTTCAAACGAAAGTTTCAAATAAGATTGTTGGTTTGCGAACTGAGCAGTGCTTTAATATCGGGATTCGGTCTGGGATTTCAAGCCAGAAGCTTGGGGTTCTTAGGTGGCTTCTACAAGAAACTTATGAGCCCGAGAATTTGGGGACTGAGAGCTTTCTCGAGAAGAAGATGAAGGAAGGAGTGAATGCTGTGATAGTCGAGGCTGGACCCAGGTTGTCTTTTACCACAGCTTGGTCTGCGAATGCTGTGTCAATTTGTCATGCTTGTGGGTTGACAGAGGTTACTAGACTGGAACGGTCAAGGAGGTACTTACTGTACAGTAAGGGTGTGTTGCAAGATTATCAAATCAATGAGTTTGCTGCAATGGTTCATGATCGGATGACTGAGTGTGTTTATACTCAGAAGCTTACATCTTTCGAAACCAGTGTAGTTCCGGAGGAAGTTCGATATGTTCCTGTCATGGAGAGGGGTAGAAAAGCATTGGAGGAGATTAATCAGGAGATGGGGCTTGCGTTTGATGAGCAAGATTTACAGTATTATACTAGTTTGTTCAGGGAGGACATCAAGCGGAATCCGAAAACTGTGGAATTGTTTGACATTGCACAATCTAATAGCGAGCATAGCAGGCATTGGTTTTTCACTGGGAAGATTATTATAGATGGACAGCCCATGAATAGAACTCTTATGCAGATTGTGAAGAGCACGTTGCAGGCGAATCCAAATAATTCTGTCATTGGTTTCAAGGACAACTCGAGTGCAATCAAAGGCTTCCCTGTAAAGCAATTGCGGCCAGTTCAGCCCGGCTCAACATGTCCCTTAAATGCAAGCAACCGTGACCTTGATATTTTATTTACAGCCGAGACTCATAATTTCCCGTGTGCAGTGGCACCTCACCCTGGGGCAGAGACAGGTGCAGGGGGTCGAATTAGGGATACTCATGCAACAGGTAGAGGGTCATTTGTTGTTGCATCTACAGCTGGTTACTGCGTTGGGAATCTGAATGTTGAGGGGTCTTATGCGCCATGGGAAGATCATTCTTTCACATACCCATCAAACTTGGCATCACCTTTGCAGATTCTCATTGATGCTAGCAATGGTGCTTCAGATTATGGAAACAAATTTGGGGAGCCCTTGATTCAGGGCTACACTAGAACTTTTGGTATGCGACTTCCTAGTGGGGAGAGGCGGGAATGGTTGAAACCAATTATGTTCAGTGGAGGCATAGGGCAAATTGATCACACCCACATAACGAAAGGGGAACCTGATGTTGGCATGCTGGTTGTAAAGATTGGAGGTCCTGCTTATCGAATTGGAATGGGAGGTGGGGCCGCATCAAGCATGGTGAGTGGCCAGAATGATGCTGATCTTGACTTTAATGCTGTACAGCGCGGAGATGCTGAAATGGCACAGAAACTGTATCGTGTTGTTCGTTCCTGCATTGAGATGGGGGAGAACAATCCAATCATTAGTATCCATGATCAGGGAGCCGGTGGTAACTGTAATGTTGTGAAGGAAATTATATATCCAAAGGGTGCTCAAATTGACATCCAGGCAATTGTTGTTGGTGATCACACAATGTCTGTTTTGGAGATATGGGGTGCAGAGTATCAGGAGCAAGATGCAATTTTGGTGAAGGCTGAAAGCCGTGACCTCTTGCAATCAATCTGCAAAAGGGAAAGGGTGTCAATGGCTGTTATCGGAACTATTAGTGGCGAGGGACGTGTTGTCTTGGTTGATAGTTCAGCTATTGAGAAATGTCGTTCAAATGGACTCCCTCCCCCTCCTCCTGCAGTGGATCTTGAGCTTGAGAAAGTTCTTGGGGACATGCCTCAGAAAAGTTTTGAGTTCCACCGGGTGGTTTCTGCACGAGAGCCACTTGATATTGCTCCAGACATCACAGTGATGGATGCTTTAATGAGGGTATTAAGACTTCCATCTGTATGTTCAAAACGATTCTTAACAACAAAAGTGGACAGGTGTGTAACAGGTCTTGTAGCACAGCAGCAAACTGTTGGTCCTCTGCAAATTACACTTGCTGATGTTGCTGTCATTGCTCAGACCTATACTGACTTGACTGGAGGTGCCTGTGCCATTGGGGAACAACCTATCAAAGGTCTGGTTAATCCAAAGGCTATGGCGAGGTTGGCTGTTGGAGAAGCTCTCACAAATCTGGTTTGGGCAAAGATTACTTCTCTTTCTGATGTTAAGTCAAGCGGGAATTGGATGTATGCTGCCAAGCTGAATGGGGAAGGAGCTGACATGTATGATGCTGCCACAGCTCTTTCAGAAGCTATGATTGAACTTGGCATTGCTATCGATGGGGGCAAGGACAGTCTCTCCATGGCAGCCCATGCAGGTGGTGAGATTGTTAAGGCCCCAGGAAATCTCGTTATCAGTGCTTATGTCACTTGCCCTGACATAACAAAAACAATTACCCCTGATCTGAAGTTGAGAGATGAGGGTTTACTTCTTCACATTGATCTGGCCAAGGGAAAGAGGCGCCTGGGTGGATCTGCACTTGCTCAGGCTTTTGACCAAGTTGGCGATGACTGCCCAGATCTTGACGATGTTTCTTACCTGAAAAAAACTTTCGAGTTTGTGCAGGATCTTATTACTGAAGAAATAATCTCTTCTGGCCATGATATTAGTGATGGTGGGCTACTGGTCTGTGCCCTGGAGATGGCATTTGCTGGGAATTGTGGTATTCTTTTGGACTTGATTTCAAAGGGGGAGAGCCTCTTTGAAACAGTCTTTGCAGAAGAGCTTGGTCTTGTTCTTGAAGTCAGCAGAAAAAACTTGGATATTGTAATGCAAAAGCTCAATAGTGTTGGGGTTTCTGGCGAGATTATTGGGCGAGTGACTGCCTCACCCTTGATAGAATTGAAAGTTGATGGGGTGACTCAATTGAAGGAGGAAACATCTTTCCTTAGAGACATTTGGGAGGAAACCAGTTTCCATCTGGAGAAATTTCAGAGATTAGCTTCTTGTGTGGACTTAGAGAAGGAAGGTTTAAAGTCTAGGCATGAACCTACCTGGAGATTGTCCTTCACTCCTACCTTTACAGATGATAAATATATGATCTCAACATCGAAGCCAAAAGTAGCTGTCATTCGAGAGGAAGGCAGCAATGGAGATAGAGAGATGTCTGCAGCTTTTTATGCTGCTGGTTTTGAACCCTGGGATATTACAATGTCAGACCTTCTGAATGGAGTTATCACTCTTCGTGATTTCATTGGTATCGTGTTTGTGGGTGGCTTTAGCTATGCCGACGTGCTTGATTCTGCAAAAGGTTGGTCTGCTTCCATACGGTTTAACCAGCCTCTTTTGAATCAATTTCAAGAGTTCTACAAACGACCAGATACTTTTAGTCTTGGTGTATGCAATGGGTGTCAGCTCATGGCTCTATTGGGGTGGGTCCCAGGTCCCCAAGTTGGGGGTGTGTTTGGTACTGGAGGAGACCCATCACAACCAAGGTTTGTTCACAATGAATCTGGTCGGTTTGAATGCCGCTTTACAAGTGTGACAATAGAGGACTCGCCCGCTATCATGTTCAAAGGAATGGAGGGTAGCACATTGGGTGTGTGGGCGGCTCATGGTGAGGGAAGAGCATATTTCCCTGATGATGGTGTACTTGATCGTGTGATTCATTCAAATTTGGCCCCAGTAAGATACTGTGATGATGATGGGAATCCAACAGAAGTTTACCCTTTCAACGTCAATGGCTCTCCTTTAGGAGTTGCAGCAATTTGTTCTCCTGATGGGAGGCATCTTGCAATGATGCCTCATCCTGAGCGTTGCTTCTTGATGTGGCAATTCCCTTGGTACCCCACGCATTGGAGTTTGGACAAGAAAGGCCCTAGCCCGTGGTTAAAGATGTTCCAGAATGCCAGAGAATGGTGCTCTTGAGACAGGTTAGTGTCTTTCACAAACATTCTTGTCAGGGTTTTGCTTCAATTGCTTGCTGATACTCTATTTTTCTGTTTCAGGCCTGTATCTTGTCTGATGAACGGGGAGGATGGGTTCATTACTAATTAAGGCATCTAGAACTTTTTGAAGTCAGGTGGTGGATTTGCTTCTCTGTTCAAATCTAAGTATCTCCAAGGTTTCAATTTTTTTCCTCAATTTTTTCTGCCAAAAATACACAGAAGTTTGAGTGGATTTGTGGTGCACAACTTTTTTGAGTTTCATGTTGTTCCCTTTACCATGTTCTAGCTTCATCCTTTTGTACTGTAGCTAAAGTGCTAAATGAGGTAGGCATGAGGAATTTTAACTGTTAATGAAAAAAAAATATTTTTGGCCGTCCCTTGTGATGGATGAGAGGCATAAAGAACTGAGGCCAACTTCTTGCAATGGCCCTTCCATTGATTATGCTGATGTGCAAATGAAGAGGTTCCTTTTAACCAGCTTGGAATGAACTGTTTTAGTTATGCAATCCATGAATCATTTTTATTGAAAGCCAAGTCGTTAATCCAGGGAAGTGTCAAACAGAGTAGTCAGGGGTGTGTGGCATATGGAATTGAATGAATTTTATGTTCAGTGAATCAGTCAATTCAGGATAACCTCTCTAGTTATTCACGATCTTTAAGAATTATGTGGTTTTCCATGTTATGGCCAAACATTATCTGCGTTGCAACCAATTGAACCTGTACAATTGCGGTACATATTTTGTCATTCTATGTTTCAGTAATCAAGTGTACAGTAGTAGCACACAGAAATGAGATGGTGGCTATTGTCCATCTTTGAAGCCTATAAACCTGATGTTTGTGATTGTGTATTTGCTTATATTTTGCTGTTTACTCCACAAATTTACTTCCCCCTTTCAGGTTTTGATTATTCACCCACTTACGTCCCAAAACAAAAAGGCTTTACTGAGTTAGGTATCAGCTGTGGCCTGAAGGTCATCTAAAATTTTTTGCCACAGTTTCTCCACAGAGAAGATTTAATATATTATAGAGCTTGCGTGCCCTATCTTCACGTCTAAAATTGGCTGTATTTTTGTCAAAACCACAGTTAACTGCGCTTGGTGCTAAATACTCGTCAAACCATCTTAATATATCCGTATTTCCATCTTTCTGTCACGGTATCACTTTTTGGAGGCTTGGTTCATGTTGCATCACCATATCACTTATTCACATCATTGCAGTGAAAATTTATATCCAGGTGACATGGTGCCAATATATTTTACCCATGCCGAGCCTGTTTAGAATTTCAGTATGATAACATGATATGATATAAAATTATGTAGCCCTGCATCTGTATGCCTGTCTCAGTATGTTGTCTTTCTTTCTGTTGGTACTTGTGCATGCATATTATGTGCTGCAGGTACTTCATCTGGTTCTGCTCTAGTTTCATCATCCAAATTCTTACAGACTTAATTGATCCGAAAGAAAAGGGTGTTGCATGGTGGGGATTCATTTTGGAATACATCTATGCTTTTATGTTTATAATCATAGTTGTAGTAAAATTACAAAATAGCAACCCAAATTTGTTCCCTGATGGACCAGAAAAATTCTTATGTTATTCAAGCTCATATGGAAGCCTTATTCGATCCTAAGCTTGGATCTCTCATGGTTGTGCTGTCATTGACAAATCATGGGCAATGTGCAGAGGCCTCTTCGTTTGTTCCTTCCACAAATCTCTACAATAATTTTGGCTCAGACCTGCAAAACAGTGGATTTACAAAATCTCTCACTGTACGCTGTTTTCTCGTTGGTTACGGGCTTACAGCCTGTATGTTGGGGTATATGATCCTGCTAAACTCAAGCGTTTAAAAAATAAAAATTTGCAGCCTATGCTCTGTGGAATGCTGCTTGAGGCTCCATCCTTTTCACGCAAGGAGTTCCAGGCACTTCTAGATCTGAATGAAGGCAGTCATCCTTGCAGAAAGTGGATTGACCTTAAAGTTTAGGTATGTTGTCATTCTAGCATGAGCTTTTCTCCTGCTATTTCATTCAATTTCATTTTATCATGCTTGTCTGCTTAATTCCAGCATTGAAGTTACAAATACTCTATGATCTCAATCACCCGTATGTATTTATTTTATAGTACTAAAGGTTACGATCTATTTTATAGACAATTATTAATATTATAATTTGCTAATGAGATAGTCAGGCAATGTTTAATGGTGTCATAGCTTGATCTGCATTTGTACGATTGCATATGAAAATGAGACCAATAATTTTTTGTGAAACAGCATGGTTGGAGCTAATTGTTGCATTCTAATGGAAGGGCTGTGAAAGGGGCATTCCCAACATAAGATGATAGATAAACTAGTCCTAGAGTGCAAACTGTGGTTGTTGTTACGAATTGGAAACTATTTGTAGTTGCATCAATTCAATCATATGACTTGGAAAGGCACTGCATATTTGAAGTTCACTTTCTCTATGGTATTTTTGTGTTTGGTGACTTGGTGCAAGGTTGTGGGTGCATTTTTTTTGGATTGAGCACACCATGATATATTCCTATCATAATCATGTTTAGTATGTTTTAGAATTTTTTCAAGTATCTCATTTTTTTTTATCACAATTGTGGATATGTGCTTGTCTCGGCTAGTTACTAAATGATCTATTTTGACAACCAGAACTTGAATAATTTCTCAAATAGAATGGGTTTATTTTAGGCTGCAATATATTGTAATGACCTTGAAGCCTGATCGCAAACTGCCTAATCAGTCTGGTTTAGATTTCCCGTGTAGCATTTTGCAGTCTATGCATGTACCTTTTTTTTCTATTTCTGCTGCTACCTGAATCTGTCGTCTTGATCTCTTCTGTCTTGATCTCTTCTCATCATCTTGTAAAGGCTACTAAAGGTATTTGATTTGATTTGATTTAGAGTTCTGGATAAAAGAGATGGTTGTATGGAATTCATTTTGAAGCTTCTTACACATGTGGCATTGAAAAAGGTTTTATATGGGTAAATATTGAGAAAAGTATCAATCTGTTGAATGCTTTGCATCACTTAATATTTATTTGGTTCATGAGTATGAATGTATTGAATACATCAAATCACTTAATATTTCTTTGGTTCATGACTGGTAGTGTTGCCAACTGCTAGGAATACTATTGCCTTTGCTAGAGTTGAGCGAAATTTTTTCTGGATGTGTCTCATCTATATGATTGCTTGCAGGTCTGAGGTTAGATGTTTTTAGATGACAGGAAATGCTTATTTGGAATCTCACACCCAGACCTTGAAACCGTTGCAATCTACATAACTGAAACTACAAAGATGCAAACACAATTTTCCTTATTGATCCACAAAACATCTGTTGTGCTAGCCCTGACTTGCCACAAATGCTGTCCCCAGAGTTAAGGATCTTCTCATATTATTTTGTTTCCGCTGTCTGGTCATGAACAAAAAGTGAAGATCTCTTTGTCCATTTCTTCGTGGAGTCTCTCTAAAGGACGTGGTGAGGGTTGCAAAAACTGTTTTGGTCTTCCCATCCATATAAAGAAGGAAGTGGTGCCTTCACTTTGTGCGCTGCTGCTAAGTGGGCCGCAGCCTGGTCGTAACAGAAGTACGGTGAAACACACATTCGCTTGTGCACTTTCTTCTCAGGAATTTGCAGGCTCCGCATGAAGAGCCCAGCCCTATCATTGTCCTATGTTTTTTACTTATTTCTGTCACGGTGATTTTACTTGTAAGAAAGCTGGTTTGTTTTGGAATTAGTGTTGAGATTTGCTCTTTATAATCATCACTTGCAAATATTTAGTTATGGCTAAGAGACATTCTCACTTTTCCTATTCTTTAGGGTCTTCCTTATGGGCTTCAATTTCATTCTCAAACTGGGTAGGGTTTTCCTGATTCGTGCCTTGAAAGGGCTTTATTCATCAATAATCTTCATAAATAAACTGATGGGAAATCTAATCATCATTTTCATTGGTTGGGCTCTGAAAATGTGATATAATTGCTATAAATAGTAATTTATCTTAAAAAAGAAATGCCACCATTCAGGCAAGTACATCAGTCATTTCTTTTTAATTGGCGTTATGAAAAGTTCTTTGCCGAGGAGAACGATTGTAAGAAAAAGGGTCCTTGAACTTTTGAAACTTGGAATGTGGGCATTTCCATAAATTTTAAGAAACGGGATCCACAAATCTGACTGTCCTTTCGAAATCTCGCTACTTCTTTTGCTGCAGGCGACTAGATTCTATTTCTTTGTTGCTTGCTGTTTGTGAAAATGCAGTCTAAACAAAGCCTTTACTATAGAAGTTGAATCAAATTATGCAGTTCTGACAGTGTTGATCTTATTTGTGATGTGATGCCATCTTAATGAGTTTCTTGATTGCTTTGTGAAGGTTTAATGGACCTAACGTCTTAGGTTTTATCATGAGATCTCAGCAGAGCAGTTGCTGAAGAAATCATGATAGGGGCTTCATTAAGTTATAGTAGTTGCTAAATTCCATTGACTTGGAAATATTTGGGCTTGTTTATGCGTATGTTTCTCTCGTCAGAATTCATTTCAGGAAAAAAAAAAAAAAAACGGAGACTTAAGTTTATGAAGGTCACCAACTTGTAACTTTTTTTCCCTCTGGACTCAGATCCAACCATGTAGATTGGTGCAATGCCAAGTCCAACATGGTCGGTGTGTAGAGATAATGGTATATTGTTATTCAAGATTTTATTTCTTTAATCAGAATCAAGCTTTAGGATTTGGTGCATCACGGCTTTATTCAAGATTTTATTTCTTTAATCAGAATCAAGCTTTAGGATTTGGTGCATCACGGCTTTAAGTGTGCTCTTTTAGCTGAAGGGAACAAATTTATGTTGTTTTATATGCTGAAATCATAGCTTAGGCATTGGACATAAAGTGCATGACTCATAACAGCTTTTTGTCTGGTTCGCACTAATCCCCTAATTATGCAGTTTTTGATCGACTTAATGAGGCAATAATCCAATACCTAAGCATGTTTTAAAGTTACATTTAACGGATAGGTTGTTGCCCATTTTATAATAGTTACTTTCACGGCTGCGTTTCAAATAACGTTTCTTTGAATTTTGATTTTTTATTATTATTTTTTTTAATGTGTTAATATTAAAAATATTTTAATATATTTCCAGCAAAAAAACATTTTAAAAAGTATTCATTATCATAATTCTATATTCTGAGCGATATAAATTCCTATTATTTGTCTTTTCAAAACTGTTAAATTTTTCTATTTAAATGGAATTATGACAGGCAGGTGTTTATGGGATGGTGGAGGATGGAAGCTTTTTGGCTTTCGGGTATAACGATGAAAGTGTCTTTCTCTAACATGGAATGATGATCCGTTTATCCATCTACAAGTGCTAAAGCTTGCTTGATAACTTTTCTCCCTGAACCTATACTTTGCACGTTCAAGAACCTAATTGTTTACTAATTACTTCATTTAATTTTTTTATTTACCTAAAAAAAGAAAGATAATACAACTAACTGGATAGAATTATAGCATTCACACACAGACAGTCCCTTTAGGAGTCGCGGTCTTTGAGGCCATTAGAGCATTTGTGGGCCAAATTTTAGGTCCCCATCTTTTCGTTTACTTCCCAAAATGTCAAGACTCAGAATTTCAGAAGAAGAGCCCCAATTCAATAGGAAGAATTTGGGTCCCAAGCTAGGAAGATAAGTCTCTAGCTGGATATCGTCACCTGTGGCTGTGTTTCAACTTTGAATTCTGTTCGGCAATGAATGGACAAGGCGGTTCAACAGTCACCTGGACAAAACCATCGACAATTCTTGCACATGACATTTTGACTCTTCTGATGAGATCCTGATAACCATTTATAATCTCAGAATTATCCTGCAGGGATGTGAGTTTCGGCCCGTAAATAATTAGGGGTTTTCAAAATAACCCAGATATTGTTCTATATTTATATTATTCGAACCGAATTTACATGTTAAAATTAGATAATATATATAGGTCTGGTTAGGATTTTTAAAACTCGTTCAACTTAAAATAATTCATACAATCTAATGTAAATAATATAAGTTTTTGATGTAAATAATATTTTTCTTTCTCTCTAATTATCTTCACATTTTCAGTCACCTTTCATTCTTTTAATTTCTTCCCCTTTTCTTTATTCTCTTCTTCTACAAAAATTATATTTGTTTTTTATAAAATTTGATAATAACAATGCATTTTACAATTCTATTTTTTTTTCTGTTTTGCAACGAAGAGATAATAGAATAACAATTGAAAATTTCAAGAATTTAAATTAAATTTTTTTTTCTAGTCAAATCACAAAACCAAAGGTATTTTATAGTCTCTTCCTGTTAGACTATTTTTTATATGATATTATACTCTAACTGTTTGATATAATATTTGACTATAATTTTTATTTTGTTTTGTTTTTATGTGAAAATTAATTATAATAATTTTTATGTTATTTCTATTATATATATTTTAGAAATCTTATCTAGTTTTAATAGTTGCAACGGGGTATTTTTTTTAGTATCATTGAATAATAAAAAACTTAATATGTTCAAGTCATGGATATATCTAATATCTACAAAAATTTTGATAGAAACAGACAATCACAAACGAACGGGGTGTGGTTCTAGTTTCTAAAGCTTTTGTGGTAAAGAGCACCTCAAACTCAAATTGCTAAACCCTCCAGAGGAACTCAAGCTAGAAACAATTGTCCTAATGCCACGTGGAAGCAATCCAATCTTGATTGTGTGGCCGTTAGGAATTCAAAAACCAATCCTCAAAGACCCCGATTTCCTGTTGCTATAAGTCCCTCACTTCGCACCTCAAAGGCCAAAACTCTGCATTTGCTAGCTAGAAGTCACTCTACCCTTTGCATTACTTTTTCAATCAATCACTGCTGTTCGATCATGGCAGCCACCATCTCCACCGTTGGAGCGGTCAACAGAGCACCGGTACTCTAATCTTAATTTCCCGCCATTTTATTCTTCAACTGACTATCTGCATCATGTGCTTTAAATTTGATACCTTCGCCTATATATAGCTTGTTTTCTTACCCAGTTTTAAGATCGCGGCTTCTTAAACTATCCAACACGGTAACTATTTTGCTGGTCTTTGTGTTGTTGTTTGTTTCTTTTCACTTTTGGGCCTTACATAATTAGCAAAAGAGTAAAATTGTCATGCTTTGTGCTCTTATGTGTGACGCTGCAAGCATATCTATGCTTGTATATGCATGAATTTATGTATGAATGAACCTATATAATTGTGCGCGCGTGCGTGTGTATGCATGCTTGTGTACTATAAAGGTTCAATCAGTTCTTTTATAAAGGGAAAACTTAGTCTTGGATTGCTATATGAACTGGGATTAAAAGCTTTAAGCTGAACTAACTAATTAATGGGTTCGATATTCATAGATGAAGTGACGAAGGGCTTAATTTTGGTTGTGCTATATTGAATGTTAAAAAAATTGGAATTTGCGATGAATTAGTTGGATCTATACATGTGGTTTGTTGGGTCTAAATAGTGTCAAACATAACTTGATGCAGCTGGCCTTGAATGGCTCTGGCGCTGGATCCACAGTCCCAACTTCAGCTTTCTTTGGCAACAGCTTGAAGAAAGTGAGCTCATCAAGGTTCACAAACTCCAAGATTTCATCAGGGAGCTTCAAGGTTGTTGCTGAGGAGTACGATGAGGAGAAGCAGACCGAAAAGGACAGATGGGGAGGCCTTGTTACAGACATGTCTGATGATCAACAAGATATCACCAGAGGAAAGGGTATGGTGGACTCTCTTTTCCAAGCCCCCCAGGGAACTGGAACTCACAACCCCGTTTTGAGTTCTTATGAGTACCTCAGTCAAGGTCTTCGTACGTAAGTAGCGCACTTTTATTTATGGAAATTATTGTAGATTATTCTCTAACACAACCAATACTTATGATTTCCATATTGCTTGAAGTTGTGGACAAGTTTGATTATGAACATGACTTGGTGACTGTGCTTTAGGTACAACCTGGACAACATGATGGATGGTTTCTACATTGCTCCTGCTTTCATGGACAAGATTGTTGTTCACATCTCCAAGAACTTCATGAGCCTGCCTAATATCAAGGTAAATATAACAGCCGACTTCTTTTATAAAGTCAATTAAGTAAATTATTAAATAATCACTTCTATTGGTATATTTGAAGAAAAAAAAGAACAATTTCTGTGACTTTGTTGCAGGTTCCTCTCATCTTGGGTATTTGGGGAGGCAAAGGTCAAGGAAAATCCTTCCAGTGTGAACTGGTCTTTGCCAAGATGGGAATTAGGTGAGTATTTGTTTCCATCAACTTTATTTCTCTGTCTGACAGCTTGTACATGTTGAATATGTTAGACTATAGATCTTTCTGTTATGCTTGTTGCCATTTCATCTGATGATAACACATATTTCAGCCCAATCATGATGAGTGCCGGAGAATTGGAAAGTGGAAACGCTGGTGAACCCGCAAAACTTATCAGGCAAAGGTACCGTGAGGCGGCTGATATAATCAAGAAGAAGGGAAAGATGTGCTGCCTCTTCATCAATGATCTTGATGCCGGAGCTGGGAGGCTTGGTGGAACTACCCAATACACTGTCAACAACCAGATGGTTAATGCTACCCTCATGAACATTGCTGACAACCCAACAAATGTGCAACTTCCCGGCATGTACAACAAGGAGGATAATCCACGTGTACCCGTCATCGTCACTGGTAACGATTTTTCAACATTGTATGCTCCTCTTATCCGTGATGGTCGTATGGAGAAATTCTACTGGGCTCCTACCAGAGAAGATAGGATTGGTGTCTGCATTGGAATTTTCAAGACTGACAATGTTCCCGAGGATGATATTGTCAAGCTTGTTGATACCTTCCCTGGCCAATCTATTGGTAAGCTAGTTCCCTTCTAGAATTTTGAAAGCTTTATTGGTGGCAAGTGTTTCTTAAAACCAAGTTTCACAAAGTAGACGTTAGGCTCAACATTCAAAAAGGCCTTGGGTGCATTTTTGTTTGGGGTGGCTAACTTTTTGTACTTGTGCAGATTTCTTTGGTGCTCTCAGGGCCCGAGTATATGACGATGAGGTGAGGAAGTGGGTCTCAGGTGTTGGTGTTGAGAGCATTGGAAAGAAGCTTGTGAACTCAAGGGAAGGACCCCCAACTTTTGAGCAGCCACCGATGACAGTCGAGAAGCTCTTTGAGTACGGAAACATGCTTGTCAAGGAGCAAGAGAATGTGAAGAGAGTCCAATTGGCTGACAAGTACCTGAGCGACGCTGCTCTTGGTGAAGCCAATCAAGATGCCATTGAGAGAGGAACTTTCTATGGTTAGATCCCTACATCCTAGAGGCCTGGATGGGAGGTTTGCGTCTGGCTTCTGTTATAGTTATGGTACATGAAGTTAAAGCAGGAGTTTTACTTGAGTTGGTGTTCTTTCATTGTTGTTTGTTGTAGGCCAAGCGGCACAGCAAGTAAAGGTGCCTATCCCTGAAGGCTGTACCGACCCAAATGCAGCAAACTTTGATCCAACAGCTAGGAGTGATGATGGAAGCTGCTCTTACTGAATCCTTTTCTAGCTTATTCGGTGTGCAAGGAGCAGCACTTTCTAAGTCATGATGTGAGATAACCAAATCCTATTGTTCCATTTTCTTAAATGGATATTGCTATCCTCTGATTTTGTGTCATAATTTACACTGTCGAATATTTACTGGGTGCTATGTTTTTTACCACCGTATCCACGATATTTTTATTCCCCTCACATTCCACCTGCATCAATTTCTCACATGTTTTCATGTTTTCTTCTTGCTGCAACTCTCAAGAACTCTATAAATTTACAAATAGTTTTGGCAAGATCATATTTTTTTCAAACCCTATCTTTTCGGTTTCCCGTATATTTTATATTTGACATGAAAATTGACAGAAAGGTTGGTAGTTGACTCCAAAATTAACAAAATATTGCCACTTGGCTTCGATCAATCAATAATTGCTCCTCCCATAAAGGAATTAAATCCACTTTGGAGGAATACTAGAATTAATTTATTGTTTTTTTTTTAAGAAAAAACCCTTGAAAACGTTTTTAGTATGAGCAATATGTTGTGATGTTATTGATGGATTGTTTTGTTTACTCGAGATGGTAGTTGGAGCATTAGAGAGCCAGTGATGGCAAATATCGAAATACGAGGGAATTTCCAACAAAAAAAAAAAAGTGATTTAATCTCTATTTAAAAAAAAAACTATAAAGAATGCAATTCAGTTCCTATCCAATTGGTTAGAGTTGATTGACCAATATTTTGTCTATTTTTGTGCATATCGACTAGTTTGAAATAATTGCACGGACTATAGATAGTTGGTCGGTAATTATTTTTTTAATATAAAAATAATATCCTCCTGTTACTTATATTTTTTTTTATTTTTTTAATTATGAGTTCAAAATAGAATATTAGATGATATTTTTTTAAAATATTGAGACGGTGATATACTGAATCGATCTGAATTAACTTGTTAAATCTGTAAACCGGATCATAAAATTATGATAATTATATAGAAAAAACAAATAAAATTAATTATAAAGTTGAATTCCTAATCAATTTAATGTTGAATGATGAAATTTAAAAAATTAAAAAAATAACAAAAAAAATTACTTGAGTCAACTTGGATTAACCTACGAAACATGTGACTTGTTCATAAGATCAAAATAACCCTAAAAAAACAAATCTAAAAAATTTATGAAACTCAATTTTCAACCAATGATTCAATATTGAAAAATAAAATAAAAAATAAATAAAAAGACAAAAAAATTAAGATTAACGCGAGTTAACTTTTTAAATCTACAACTTGATTATAAAACCAAAATAACTTAAAATAATAATAATAAAAAAAAAGATGATAACTCTTCTACCTCTTTGATTAACAATAACCAGGCCTTTAGAAACTATATTTCCTTGAAGCAAGTCCAGCAATAAATCTATATATATATATATATATGCTCATCAAAAAGAAATTAAAACAAAAATAAGTTAATGAAATGGTGGGAAAATCCTCTCGGAAATGGAGAATATTTTACATGCCATCACTATCACTTCATCACCCAACAATTATATCGTCTTATCACATAACAGCCATGTCAGTCTCACACTCTCACCATAATACTTCCAAAATTCCACCCTATTGTAGCTATTTTTAACGTTCACACATTTTTATATATATAAAGTATAAATCTAATATGCTATTAATTATCTCATTCATACACTGTGAGACCAACTTCCTAGTATCCGCCGCTATAGGCAAGCGTTTTCAAGATTGTATGGTGCAGACTATATATAGCCAAACACATAAAATTTGTTAATTGAGGCCCAGCTCTAAATTCCTAAGAACCTACTACATAGAAAATCCGCAAAAACCTGATTTTGTTAAAGTTGAAGTGACCGTACAATCCAAGACCTAAAAACTTAGCTGTAATTTGACTTAGAGCATAAGAATATTGAATAAAAAAGAAAACAAAATTAAAATCACACCATATCCTTCATAATCCTTGACAGATATTGACGAAATTGTTGCAGACCTATATATATATTATAATCGGTCTTCCAAGACGGACAAAACTGAGAGGTTGACAATGCTAGATTTGAGCACCCACAATGCTCGTAAATCAAGTTTTTTTGAGGTTTAGAGATCTTCATATGCTCAAGCTGATTAATGTACGTACGTAGGAGATAAAGAACTTGTAAAACTATAAGTGTGTGTGTGTATTTAGTTGCAGAGAAAATATTAGGGTTAGACAAGAGAAATGAAGAAGATGAAGTTTCTAATGAGAAAAAAAAAATAATGTCTTATCTCGGGGTTCAAGGCTTATATAGTCTTGAACCCACGGGAGTGCATGTGGCCATGCAAAGACAATTAATGTTCGATGTATTTATCATTGACAGTTCAGAATTGCCAAGGGACAGAGATCTAGCAATGACAAACGGGCTAGAACTACTTTGATTTTGGGTTGAATATTGAACAATGTTTTTAGGTGATCATACGTGGCTAGAGGGCATATATACTCCCCTTTTATTTAATATGTATGTTTTGCCTGGTTAGTGCTAGATAAACAAAGTTTTATCAAAGAGTGTTATATGTATATTGGGTATACAATGATTCTGGTATATTGGGTCTCTTGTGCATATTCAGGCCTCAATAGAGATTAGAGAGTGGCATATCTTGGAAGTGCGTTGGGCAACAAGGATAACCCCCGGACCCATGTTCATGGGGTCCTCCTCCGTGGAGAATATGGGGGTCATAAGGGCACTCATCGTGGAGCCACTATCAAGGTTGGCTAAACCTCGACGACCTCGACGGGTATATTTTAATTGATCAGATTTTAAGTTTATTTTTTAAAAATTACCAGTTTGAGTATCACAAATATCAGGATCACTAAAAGTTTACATGATCGTTAATTTCAGAATCTCAGGGGATTAGTCGAGATGCGTATAAATTGATCCAGACACCCCCAATTAAAAAAAAAAAAAACAAGGTTGGCTACATCCTACTGTCTTCTTGACAAACTATGTGGCCTAAGCAAACGAGGCTTGAATAGGAATTTGTTGGTAGTCCAATGATGTAAAGTATGTATCTCTTCACAAATTAAAATTGATTACATTTGGAATTAACGAGGATGTCCGTTGAACTTTGTGGACCAACCTCTTAAACTTCTTCTATCCACTTACTTTGTCGGTAAACTGTAATGAAGAATATTCACGACATTGAATATTTTTAATTTAGAATTTAGTTCTACGCGCGTAAACTAGCTCCAGATAATCCACGAATAAAAAAAATTATTGAGATTTTGAACTCAATTAGAATTCTAAACCTTGAGATTTAGAAGGCTGCAAGCAATTTCCACGTAGATATAAGGATTTTTTAGAGTTTTTTTTTATAATTATTCTTTAAAGTGTTTTTTTTAGAAATATATTAAAATAATATTTTTTTTTATTTTTTTAAAATTATTTTTAATATCAGATAATACTAATAAATATTAATTTAAAATAAATTAGTTTTTTAAAAAATACTTTAAAAATATAAAAACAAACATTCATGCCATGTTATATATATATATATATCAAATTTAGAGGCATTCATTTACAAAACCAAAATGAGGATGCCTTTTTTTTTTCTTTTTTCTTTTTCCTATGAAAAGGAAAAGAGTCAAAAGACATCACATGGTGTGGTCTGGTGCATCCCCACAAATTAAGTGGTAGCCTCTTTCAAAACGTTGCAAAGACCGTAGTGTCCACTTCTTTTCAAAGTGCTGTCGTTTCCGACCGGGCTTGGTTGCCTGTCATCTTTGATGTCCTATTCAGTTGGAGGTAAAGAAGAGTGTTCATCGTTTGTAGTTAACAGCTATTTATCATGCAAAGTAGCAGTTGCTAACCTCAATAGCACTGTAGAACGTTCATAATTAAATAATAATAATAATAATCATGGCAATATTAAGTTATATTTCAAACTATATGATTCCATGAAAAGTGAGAGATTATGGGTTTAGCAAATGATATATATAATCACCTTGGATGTTGATTGTGATCATCTTTGATTCCAGGAATTATAAGATATGATTTGCTTAAACGATCTAAAATATATAATCGACCTTTTGACTTTGATACATTTGTAGACACAGAGAATAAGAAGATAGCAGTTGACTCTTCACACGGTGCCTTGTCAAGATTAATTTAAAACAATAATAAGAAGATAGTCGTTCTGGCTCCAAAACACCCACAAATTCCAAATGTTTTACAATATAGTTATAATAATATTAATAAGCATTGGGGGAAAATCAATAATGGACAGTAAACAGTAATGCAAAGTTGTGAGTCACCATCTTCAATACCATGTGAAACCAAACCAGAGTTCCACTTCACCAGCAACCTCTCGGAAATCCCACCTCCCTTTTTTTCCATACCTTTTCTTCATTTTCAAACCAAATGTCTACATAACATTAATACGTGACCAAAACCATACCTCAATCCTCTTCAACTTCACAGAAAAAACAGAGCATCCTCTGTTTCACAAAGGCCAGCCTTAACTCTCCAACATGTCCCAAAAGCTCACACTTTTCTTGTTTCTCATTTTCCTTGCAAACCAAAACCATGTTCTTACACAGCTTGATGATCTGTACTTCCAAGGATTCAATCATGTTAGAAACAACATGAGCCTAAATGGTGCTGCTGAGATTGAAAAGAATGGCTTATTGAGTTTAACAAACAATAGTAAAAGCATACTAGGCCATGCATTTTACTCGCATCAAATCAAGTTCAAGAACTCTACCAGTGGAAAAGCATTCTCCTTCTCAACCGCCTTTGTTTTTGCTGTTGTCCCTAAGTATCCAAATCTAGGTGGTCATGGCCTTGCTTTCACCCTCTCTACTTCAAACGAGCTGCCTGGTGCTTTTCCGAGGAAGTATCTGGGTCTCCTCAATACAACCGTCGCTGGTAGCTTCTCCTATCACATTTTTTCAGTTGAATTTGACACACATAAAGATTATGATTTTTTTGATATAAATGATAATCATGTTGGTGTTAATATCAATAGCATGATATCAAACAAATCGGTTCCTGCAGCATATTTTCTTCTTAATTCAGAAAAGGAAGAATTGGATCTCACTAGTGGTAATCCCATTCAAGCATGGGTTGATTATGATTCAGTCAAGAATCAATTAGAGGTTAGGCTTTCACCTTCTTCCACAAAACCGATTTATCCTATCTTGTCTATTGATATAGACCTCTCTAGTATTCTCAATGATTCTATGTATGTCGGTTTCTCTTCGTCAACTGGTATGCTCACAAGCACACATTATGTTCTTGGATGGAGTTTCAGTGTAAATGGAGAGGCTAAATCTTTCTCTATGTCTTCTCTTCCTTCTCTTCCTGAGACTAAAGATCTCTTGGTACTTGTTGTCTGCGTCTCAGTTGGGTCTACTTTTGTCATAATCTTGGGGATTGCTGTATCCTTTTATCTTGTTAGAAAGATTAAAGATGCAGATATGATCGAGGGATGGGAGCTACAAGTTGGTCCTCGCAGATTCTCTTATCAAGAACTCAGGGAAGCAACAAGGGGTTTTAGAGAAAAGGAGCTGCTTGGCTTTGGTGGATTTGGTAAAGTTTACAAAGGAACCCTGCCAAATTGTGGCACTCCAATAGCAGTGAAGAGATTTTGTCACGAATCTAAACAAGGTTTGAGGGAATTTTCGACTGAGATTGCTAGTATTGGCCGTCTCCGCCACAAAAATTTAGTTCGTTTACTAGGGTGGTCTCGCCTACGAGGTGAACTGCTGCTTGTCTATGATTTCATGCCTAATGGGAGCTTAGACAAGTACATATTTGAGGAGCCTAAAACCATTCTCAAATGGGAACAAAGGTTCAAGATTGTCAAGGATGTTGCTTCGGGCCTTCTGTATTTGCATGAAGAATGGGAGCAGACTGTGATTCACAGAGACATAAAGGCAGGGAATGTGTTGCTAGATTCCGAACTAAATGGAAGACTTGGCGACTTTGGTCTTGCCAAGTTATATGAGCGAGGCTCAAATCCCATCACCACCAAGGTGGTCGGCACATTGGGTTACTTGGCACCCGAGCTGACAAAAACAGGAAAGCCTACAACAAGTTCAGATGTGTTTGCCTTTGGTGCACTTTTGCTTGAAGTGATTTGTGGAAGGAGACCTATTGAGCCTAAAGCACTGCCTGAAGAGCTCATTTTGGTAGACTGGGTATGGGATAAGTGGAAAAGTGGTGCAATTCTTGATGTAGTGGACCCGAGATTAAATGGCGAGTTTGACGAGACTGAGGCTGTTCTTCTGCTTAAATTGGGGCTCATGTGTTCTAACTATGTCCCGAGAGCAAGGCCTTTAATGAGAAAGATTGTGAGGTATTTGGAGGGAGAAGTGGCATTGCCTGAGTTGGTTGCTGCCCCAGATGTCTATGATGGGGAAAATGCTGATGCAAATACTGATAGTGGTGATGAGTGTAAGGATCATATGTATTTTTATCCACAATCAACATAATTGGAGAAGGTCAGCACATGATCTTCTGGTGGAATTACGCGGATACTCGCTTGCATTGAGCTGGGTTGGTTTTAGCTCCTCCATTTTCTGATGGAAATGAAAGCAGGTAGGTAGCCATGGTAAAGAGAACTAAATTAGCCCTTTTTTCTGTTTAACTTTTTGTTTGGCAGTGTAGGGTTTTTCTATGCGAGAGATTTAATTTTCTTTTTTATTGACAAGGATCCCCAAATGCAGGTTGTAAATTTATAAAGCACAGGCATATAGATATTCCCATTGCGATTTGATTTCATAAGAGAATATTTTTCCGCTTCTTTCAGTTTTTAATTTTTTACTATGATGATACATTGAACGTCAAGAAAATATACAAGATTCCCTTCATTCCTTTTATATGTTCACGCAGTTGAATTCACTTAAAACTTTATATAAAATTATAATTCCTACTTGTTGGCTTCAATCCTATTCATACATACGTCTATTCCATGATTCTTGTCTTTTAGCTCGATTACAAAGAAAAAGAAAAGCTGCATTATGCAGAAATCAGTGTAAGTTTTGGATGGAGTCAGAAATTTGTTATGCAAAATACCGATTGTACAACCTTATGGAGAAGGCAGCATTTGATTGTTTAGTTTGGCTAATCACTCTCAAGTTTGCAGAATATAAGCGCTTTAGTTTAGCATTCTGGACATGAAAAATATTGATACGCAGTCTATCAGGAATCTGTGGTCTAAGAACAAGAATAAACTATTGTATGCCAAAACATTATAGTATGTTTCTTGACAGAACAAAAAAACTATAAAAATAAGTGGATTATGCCTTTAGGTGTTGATTGCCATTAGATTTGTGTCCAAGTATTATCAGATATGTCTTGCTGAAGGTGGTCCTCGCATATTCTCCTATCAAGAGCTAAAGAAAGCAAAAGGTGGTTTGAAAGACAGGAGCTACCTGGCTTTGGTGGTCCTGGCAGTTTAGAAAGGAACTCTGTTATTTTGCCGAATCTGGGGCTAATGCGTTCTAACAACGTGCCCAAAGCGAGGCCCACAGTACGGTAGGTTGTGAGGGACTTGGAGGAAGGGATGTCATTGTCTGAGGTGGTTGAAACTTGAAACTTGAAACCCTGGATGATTTTGATGTAAAAAATTACAATGGAGATGGTGATGGTAGGAGTGAGCGTCAGGGTTATTTTCGATCATCTGCTGCGTTGACATATTTAGACGAGGTCAGTACAGTCACCTGGAGATGGTCATGGAGATATTGATATTGAACTTGGGTTATCTTAACCTCACGCACTTTCTGGTGGAAATGGAAGCAGTTAGCTATAGTAAAGAAACTGATAGCCAGCTCTCTCTTTTTTATAATAATTTTCTTTTTGGGGATCTTTATTTTGTTTCATTTGTTTTCCCCCCTTGTGATGAGATGTTTAGTTCTCTCCTGTGGCATTCTTCTTTAATCCTTTTTCTCCCGAAGTTAAAATTGTTTGATATAGAAGCAGTGATGTCCTCGCTTCTTGTATTTGGGCACACTGTTTGAAGATATAGGACATCGGATAAAGAAAGTCTGTAAAACCGGTGGTAAGGTGCCGTTTTTTAGATCGGAAACGTGCCAACCACCATAGTCAGCATATCCCTTTTACTCTCAGCCACTTGGTAAGAAAATTAAGGCTGTGTTATTCTCTATCTATCTTCACATGTCACTCTCAACAAGCAAGAAAATAAATGTCCTATTCGCTACATTGTATTATCTTAATTCACTTGAATAATATTACTCATCGGAATTATTATTACGAAGAGTATCAATATCATCGTTCAAATTTAGTACCTTCATGAGGATATGCAATGAGATGGGAAAGGGCTACCGGGAAGTTGGTCAGCCCTCAGCCCTCAGCCCTCAGCTCTGCTACCATGAGAGAAACCCTTTCATTACTTTGTACTATCAATAAAAATAGAAAACGAGCATCAATTTCAGTAAGATCTTGATGGATCTCGATCTTTTATAAAATATATTCCAAAACTGGTCACAAGACATTTTAGTGGGATGGGGGGATGTGCTAATCAGAGCAGTTCCAAAAGCACCTAGCGACTTGAGCGGATGCGTTTCCCATCCTAGAATATCGAGATTTTTTATTGAGCATACCAAGCATGAATGAATCTTGATTTCACTGTAATAGTGGGATAGGGATGTTTTACCATAACGCTGGCTTTTATTTTTTCTCCTTGGCGGTTCATCTTCCAAGGTGTGTTTTATTAGCTGCCCTGAGCTATATATTTATATATATAAAGTCAATTGCATGATTAATGAGTGGGGTAGGGATGTGCAAAACAGTCGGTGCAGATCCAAAATCAACTAGAAACTTGAGTGGATGAATTTACTATCCTGTAATGTTGAATAATGTGTAACCAGCATTGAATAAAAGCTTGAATTTGCAAGTAAACCAGAATAGTCAGTGGCGCGCAGCACGTTGCTTCCGTATATTAGATGAATCAAGTAGAACACGTAAAACCAATTTCTATTATTTCACGTGTTCTACAGCACAAAAAGATGAGAAATGTTAAGAGGTTTGATAAGCTTAGTATTCAACCTTTTTCTACAATAATAGAGGTACTGCATACGTTACTGCGTGGAATACCAAAACAAAGCATCCGTAACTGCAGTTTGGGTTAAAGGGGAACTGTCTCGGATATATGAATAAATCACTTCACAATCACAAAACCAAATCGCCAAGTCAGAGTTACCCTAAATGCACTGTAATAGACTAATAGCAAGCAAAGGATGGAAAAGTTACCTTCAATATATAGCTGTTGATTGACATTTTGCTTTGTTTCTGTTTCTCTGCGCAATTCGCAAGCCAGTTAAGCATCTTTGAAGCTTTTAGACCTGTCGAAGTTGCTGGCAACATAGGCACAGCTTATTTACCCATGAAAGTTGAATCTGATGTGTTAATTTGGTTCCTGTTTGTTTGCTGGAAATGTTTGCTGGAAAGTAGTTTTTTATTTGAAAGTGAATTCCGAGAAAGTAAATTATTTTCTGATATTTGATAATGTAATGAAAAATAAGTTATAAAATATTTTCCAGTGTTTGGTTATGTCATAGAAAATGAGCTGGAAAATAACCTATTAATGTTTTATTTTTTTCAAGTTTATTAAAATAATAAGAAACAAATCTTACAAATTAAAAAGTTAAAAGGGAATGAAATTGAAAAAAATATATAATTTCATAAATTATCTCAAATAAAATAAATAATAATCAAAATAATAAAAAAAATGAAAGATGAAGAAATTAAAATAATAATAATTAACATTTCATAAATTATTTCAAATAAAATAAGTAACAATAAAAAAAATATGAACCAAATTTGATAGATAAAAAATTTCAATTAATAATTATAAGGGAAAAGCAAATAACAATTATAAAAATAAGGACCAAAATTAATATAAAAATCAAATTCTAATGGATGAAATTGAAAAACAAATATTCAAAACAAAAATATATATCAATCAAAAGTTTGAGGACCAAATTTGATATAATCAGCATATAATATGACATTTCTAAATTTTTCATAATTTCCGGAAAGTGTTTTCCGCTCAAAATAAAAGGAAAACATTTTTCTGAAAACCAAGCCAAATTTTCCTTTGACTGGAAAGTGTTTTCCATTGACCAACTTTCCGTTGACCAGAAACCATTTTTCAGAAAACAAACATAAACACAGCCTAGAATATATCATTATCAGGGATAAAAAGGCACACCAACAGAATGTTCCACATTCTACATGACTGAGAATCAATTTTAAAGAAAATTAA
>Ga0307517_10001531_pt1 | contig 38482 bp, 27 predicted proteins | sample 23_EM_MG_FD_194515 | JGI IMG/M metagenome (GOLD analysis project Ga0307517, IMG submission 194515) | Populus trichocarpa ectomycorrhiza microbial communities from riparian zone in the Pacific Northwest, United States - 23_EM | ecosystem: Host-associated > Plants > Roots > Unclassified | place...
CTTCCCCCCCCCTAAAATTATCTTCTTATTTTTTCATTTTTATGTTTTTTTTTCAAAATTATCTTTGTCGATTTTATTTTTTTTACTATTAAACTGGTTGAGAATTTAGCTTTTTAGCTTTATAGTTTTTTTCTTTGAAATATTATCGATTGCTATAGTGTTTCTCCACATAGTTTTTGCTTTGCTATAATGTTTCTCCACACGTTTTTTTTTCTAAAATTATCTTTGTTGAATTTTTTTTTTAATATTGAGATGGTTAAGAATTTAGCTTTGTAGTTTTTTTTCTTTAAAACATTTTGGATCGTTACAGTGTTTCCTCATATGGTTTTTATGTTTTTATTATGATTTTCTCCAAAATTATCGTTGTCGATTTTTTTTTAATATTGAGTTGGTTGAGAATTACAACTATAGTTTTCATCACAAAACATTATGGATTGCTATAATGTTTCTCTACATGGGTCTTTTTTCTTTTTTTTTTTTATATGATTTTTGTTTTTTTATGTGATTTTGTTTTTCAAAATTGTCTTTGTTGTTTTTATTTTTTTAATATTAAACTGGTTGAGAATTTAGCTTTGTACTTTTTAAAAAAAACACTGTGAATTGTTATAGTTATTCCCCACATATTTGTTTTTGTTATGAATTTTTTCAAAAATTTCTTTGTCATTTTTTTTTAATATTGAGTTGGTTGAGAATTACAACTGTATATTTCCTCACAAAACACTATAGATTGCTATAGTATTTCTCTACATGATTTTTTTTCCTTTTGTTTTTTTAATTTTTTTCTCAAATTATTTTTATAGTTTTTTTCTTGAAAACATTGTAGATTACAATAGTTTTTCTCCATATATTTTTTTTATAAATTCACGACAAGACATAGACATACCACAAGCTTGCGGCAGTACACAGACATGACATCTAGTATTTTTCCAATGTTGTTTTCATATGCATTACGGAAGCTTGAAAAGCTTTTTTTCCATTCATTTTGCTAGTTTTCTCCTTCCACTACGCTGTTTTTCAACTTTTTAATAATAAGCGTGATTGTTTTTTAAAATATTTTTTATTTATAATATATTAAAATAATATATTTTTAATATAAATACATTAAAATAATTTGAAAATATAAAAAAATTAACTTGAAGCAAATAAAAAAAATTATTTTTTTAAAAAACATTTTTAAAATACAAAAATAAACAGACTCTTAATATATATTTGATATTGTGATAGTTTTTGCAGCTATAATTTAAAAAATAAATTTAAAAAGGTTATAAATTGTAGTTCTTTTTTATCCAAAATTTTAGAAAGGAGTTTTTAATAAAATTTATATAAAACTATAATATATATTGATAGACATGTATATTTAGGATAAAACATACACCATAGCACACCGTACAACAAAAACAAATGAAGCTTTAATTTCCTTTGAACTGCTCTAAAATTTCAGACCCGTATGGAGGAAAAAGACAGAGGTCTTGACACCGGAATGATTTCTGTTACAAGAAGCTGCGATGACTAGTGAAATAAATTTTTTTACCAAAAATATTAAAGTCAGTGTACTAGATTGAGAAAAAGTGAAAGTTGATGTATCAAAACTGCAGCTTTCCCTTAGGACACATAAGCAGAAAAGAGAGCCTTGGACTTGATTGAAAGTTCTGAAAATTCGGTGTACTTAAACAAAGATAATTAAAGTCCATGTACTAGATTGAACATTTGTGTAAAATCAATGTACCATAAGGTAAGGGCCCTTGACTAGAGAGAGAGAGAGAGAGAGGGAGGGAGAGGGAGTCTAGAGCCTTTCATTTCAGTCTAAAACCCCTCCAAAACCCTAGCATAGCTATGGCGCAACGACTGCTCCGCCTCCGTCGAGCCCTAACCCCATTCTCTTCTACTCGGCAACGCCCTCCTCTCTCCACTCCTATCGCAATCGCACCACCAGCCGCACAGACGCCCCCAATCATTTCTCAATGGCGGGGATTCTCGGGAACGAGAGTGTCAATGATGTCGACGACTGGTTTAGCAGAGAAACAGTACAAGGTATACGAGGATGGAGAAGAAATCGTTAAGAACACAATTCTGTTCGAAGGCAACGAATACATTCACTGGCTGGTGACTGTTGATTTTCCAAAAGAACCCAAACCCTCTCCTGAAGAAATGGTCGCTGCTTTTGAACGCATCTGTGCCCAGGGACTCAACATCAGGTATCTTTTTTTTTTGTTTTTTGTTATGATTTATTAGTTTAATTTTAATGGCGTGGTGTTTTTTCAGTATTGAGGAGGCGAAGAAGAGAATGTATGCTTGTAGCACAACTATTTATCAAGGGTTTCAGGTTTCAATTACGCACCAAGAGGCCGAAAAGTTTAGAGGCAGGTGTTAGCTTTTGACAGTGGGACAAACGAGGCCCTTTGAAAGTAAACAAATTCACTTCAAAACTAACTATAGGAGAGCCATCTCCATCCCTTCAATCAAACGCATTTACATCACTTTCGTATCTGCCCCTTCTGTCAAGCGCAACCATACATCTGTGTTTCTTGCATTCTGAATTTCCACCTGTTTTTGTGCATTGTTATTGCTGTTGTTGTCCTGAATGCTTGTTTACTGACTTATCATATGTGATGATGCTTTAAACAGGTGTTCCGGGGGCTGTTTTTGTATCACCAGATTCGCGAGTAAAAAAGGAAAATGGAGGTCATTTTTTTCTCCTTGTGATTGAAATATCTTCTTTCAATTTAATTGTTGAAATGCATTCTAGTATATTGTCTGTTATTCTACTCTTTTAAGGTAGTATTAGCCCTTTCATTTGGTCACTTGGCTATTAAACAATTAGTTAAAAGCAAGTCTGATAGTGGTTAGTTCAATTGGTGAATTAAACTCATTTGATCTACTTTGCAGGAGACAAGTATAAAAATGCAGTAATCACTCCGAGACCACCCCCAGTTCAATTTCAGAGAGGTGGAGAAAGGCGCCGTGATCCAGGCAGAATTCCACCTAGATTTGACCAGCCTGAAAGTCCAATTCCAAATCATCAAGGGCCGCAACCCCAGTATAGTCAGCAAGGGCATATGCAAGGAGGTGGTAGTAACTACGGGTCTCAACAAAATCGTCCACCACAGAAAAATCATGGTCCTCCAGGGCTAGGAGGAACAGTGCCGATGAACAATAGGGATTATGCCACTGGAGGAAGGAACACATATCCAGGACAGCAAGGAAATCACGATCCCCCAGGACAGCAAGGTTACAACCAAGGACAGCAGGGGAATCATTATGACCCAGACCAAAGGAGCTTTCCACAAGGAGATTGGAGGAGGGATCATGGATCTCCTGGGCAAAGAGATTATAGGGGAGACAACTGGAATTATTCTCCCACCCATGGTGGAAACTATGGGCAAGGTGGAAATACTAGCTATGGACAACGTCACCCAGGTGAAGGTCAGAGGTCCGCACAAATGGAGCTGAGGGGCATGCAAGGAGAGCAAGGGAACTATGCACCAATGGGACAACCAGGGTGGTCAAACCAAGTAAGGCACTCCCCCCATTAAGTGATTAACTGGGACCCTTTTTTTCATTTTTTAGATTATCCATAGGTGGTTTCATAGTGCAGGTGAGGACGGAGAATGGTTTACTGACCTTATATGCACGCATGACTTGTAGATTTGTTTATGGGAATATAGATTAAAATGTCATCTTTTGGAGCTAGGTTAGCCCATGACTGTTTACAAGTTAGATAACAGGGAAGTTTTATCATCAAAAGTCTTGTGATTACTATTCTTCAACTACCAATAAATCTCTTGGGAAACTCTGCGTGCTTGAAAGTGAAGTACACTGCTGAAATGTGAGGAGAAGTTGAACACAATAAGTTTTTGAGAATGAACAGCTTTAATTAAGAATTAATTCCCTTTTTCCCTTCACCATATCATCTTATTTCTCTTGTTTTTATTGGGTTATGCAACTCCAGTACAGTCAACAAGGGCACATGCAAGGAGGTGGTAGTTGCTACGGGTCTCCACAAAATGGTCCATCACAGCAAGATCATGGTCCTCCAGTGCTAGGAGGAAGGATGCCAATGAACAATAGGGATTATGCCCCTGGAGGAAGGAACATGTATCCAGGACAGCAAGGTTACTTCCAAGGACAGCAGGGAAATCATTACCCCCCAGGACAGCAAGGTTACAACCAAGGACAGCATGGAAATCGTTATTCCCCAGGTCAGCAAGGTTACAACCAAGAACAGCAGGGAAATCATTACCCCCCAGGACAGCAAGGTTACAACCCAGGACAGCATGGAAATCGTTATCCCCCAGGTCAGCAAGGTTACAACCAAGGACAGCAGGGAAATCTTTACCCCCCGGGACATCAAGGTTACTTCCAAGAACAGCAGGGAAATCATTACCCCCCAGGACAGCAAGGTTACTTCCAAGAACAGCAGGGAAATCGATACCCCCCAGGACAGCAAGGTTACAACCAAGGACAGCAGGGAAGTCATTACCGCCCAGGACAGCAAGGTTACAACCAAGGACAGCAGGGGAATCATTATGACCCAGACCAAAGGAGCTTTCCACAAGGAGATTGGAGGAGGGATCATGGATCTCCTGGGCAAAGAGATGATAGGGGAGACAACTGGAATTATTCTCCCACCCATGGTGGAAACTATGGGCAAGGTGGAAATACTAGCTATGGACAACGTCACCCAGGTGAAGGTCAGAGGTCCGTGCAAATGGAGCAGAGGAGCATGCAAACAGAGCAAGGGAACTCTGCACCATTGGGACAACCAGGGTGGTCAAACCAAGTAAGGCACTCCCTCCATTAAGTGATTAACTGGAACCTTATTTTTCTCAATTTTTAGATTATCCATAGATGGTTTCATAGTGCAGGTGAGGACAAAGAATGGTTTACTGACCTTACATGCACGCATGACTTGTAGATTTGTTTATGGGAAGATAGATTAAAATGTCATCTTGTGTAGCTAGGTTAGCCCTTGACTGCTTACTAGTTAGATTACTGGAAAGTTTTATAATCAAGAGTTTAGTGGTTACTATTCTTCAATTACCAACAGTCTCCTGGGAAACTCTGCATGCTTGAAAGTGAAGTACACTGCTGAAATGTGAGAAGTTGAACAGAATCAGTTTTTGTGAAAATGAACAACTTTAAGAAAGAGTTCATTCCTTTTTGCCCTTCACCATATCATCTTATTTCTCTCGATTTTATTGGGTTGTACAGGGAGGATACTGAGAAGACTCTTGGTTCTTTGAGGTGGAAGAGAGAATGGACTTGTAAATCACTTTCATCTTGGAATTTATGGGATTTTGGTGTAGCTTTATGGAAGCTTGAATTTTTGCTAATCTTTAACAGACTTGCTTATTATCACTGATTTGTCTGGCATCTAAACGTCCACTGTAAATTATATACAAGATTATTAATCTGCATAGATGTTTTGTGGTTTGTACCATGTTTGTTCTTTGAACTGTGATGCCTTTATGTGCATACATGGTGGTCGTGAATGCCGGGTGGTTGTGTACATATTTTTGTCTTCAAACTGATCATTTGTTCCTAATCTTTTTTTCCTGCCATTTCAGCATGGGAAAGATTCCTGGTGTCAACTTACAGAGACTGCAAGCTCTGCCTAACGCTATTGATGCACTCAAGTAAGAATACTGAGTTGCCATATTTTATGAATGTTTGTGATATTGTATGGTCCATCTGCAAAACAGTAAATTTCACAAGCTTTATGATGTTAGCTTCTGATTGATCAACTTTGGATCTAGTTTTGGCAAATATAGGTGCCTTGACAATTTGGTGTTTGCCAAGTTAACAAGACAGAATGGGTACGGAAACTAATGTTCCTCGAAAGACTCAATCTATTGCAATTCCGGATACAAAGGAACTTGTTTTTTTTGCATGGTGAATTGGATGTATCGATTTTAGGACAATGAAGTTTCATGTTAAGGACAATGATTTTCTTGGGGTGCATCTTATTGGAGTAGTGGAGATACCAGTTGAGACAATCAATTCAGGAAAGAAGAAAAGAGCTAGATATATTTTGATACTTAATCATCCCAACCTCTTTGCTAGTATTGAGCTTTTCTAATTGTCGTGCTGCTATTCTTCTTAACATTGCTGCCAAACTTCACCCTAGAAATGGGAATAATGTAAGAGGAAAAGAGCTGAGAATAAAGGTGGAAGATGAATTCTTAGATAACTTTCTGGGGGTTTGGTGCATAACTCCAATGATGAGTAAAGATAGTGAAGGAATTCTCTCCAAATCTGTTCAGATATTTTCATATAGGGAAAGATGCCTAAAGTTGACTTTGGAGAATTTAAACACATACCAAAGAAATTATGATCATCATTGTCTCTCTTACAGGTATTCCGATCTATTGATTCAGGATCTGTGAAGGGATTTCCAAATTCCACTCAAGAAGCCGTGGCTCAAGTTCGAACTAGCTTTATGCAGTACTTGCTAACATTAACCAGTTTGTGCTTCTAGTTTTATGTTTATGTGATATCATTCCAGACCTGCTCCAATAACTTATCTCCTTTTTCTGCAGAATCTTGTATTAGGAAAGAATTTGAAAGCAGACGAGCATTCATACAGCATATGTAAAGGCAATAAGATCAGCTGAACACTTCATATACAAAGAGAATCAATATTTTCCTGGATCTTCCTAGCTATCATTGGCCATCATACAAAAATGCAGGTACAGAAAGCATCAAGTTACTGCCTTTCCTTGCCAAATGTGAAGAAATTTATTGAATGCTGATTACTGATTAAATCGACACTAATAAATCCACAGCGTATCTCATGCAAGACATGAAGGTGTTTTAGTTTTTGTTTTGCTGTTTAGTTGGATATCTGATGAGGAAATTTCTCTTTGACTTCATCTATGTGAACAGGAGCTGATAACTTATTATTGTAAATACAGCTATATGTTTTCCCATAGTTTTGTGAACTTTTATAGATTATATTATTTTGCAATGCTCTCATAATGTTGAGGATAGTCTGGTTATTTGTAAATAATTTCTTTTATCATATTAATATCTTATATAATGATTCTATCAAAACATTATACTAATTTATATAATTATTTTTATTTTTATTATTCTTGTGGAATTTAAATTAAGATATTAAAAAAAATCAGATAATGTATATTGACTCAAATTTATAAAGTCATATACCAAAATATTAATAATCTAAATTATTTCCTTACAAGCTCAAAACATATTTTACATTACACTTATTTGATCAAAACATGCTCGTTTATCAATTGAAATAAATTAAGAAAAAAATATTATGACAGGAAAAAACAAAAAAATAATAATGGATATGCACATATAATATACCCTACATTCTTGATGCATACTTAATATAAAAAAATATTTTAAAGTTATATTATATGATTTCATTCTTTAATTGAAAAATATTAAGGGTGTAAGTGAAGCATAACTCGATTATTGTATTATCATAAACTTTTAAATGATATAAGGAGCTTTGATAAGAATTGATCTTGCATGGACAATTTCCTTGTTTTTTTTTAGTTTCACTTCTTAACAAAAACATAATATCAAATATCTTTTAAATTAAAGCTTATAATAGGAGTTTGTAATTGGTTTAAACAAAAACAATAAAAAAAATATATTGTAAGAAATCTTGATCTAACTTTTTTAGTTATTTTCTCTCTCCTCAAAGCTTTATTACTTACTGTTTTATTTCTTTTTATTTTTATACTAACACAACATAAGTGGTCCATTTTATCTTATAACTTTTATGTTAGGCATGATATAATTAGTAAATGATAGATCATTTGCATATGTTTTAAAAAAATATCTAAAAAATAAACAAAGTCAACATATATTAAAATTTGTGAATGAGTTTGAGACTAATGCTGAAGAAAACAAAACTTTAAAAAATAATAAAATAAAACCCTCAATCAATAAAATATTTATAAAATATTTAAAGATGAAATTAAAAAAAAAATACAATAAAAAAAAATTAAAAGTAAATAATAACAAAAAAAAATGAAGACCAACTTTAATATAAAAAATTTAAATCAAATGTTAAGAGATAAAATTAAAAACAAATCTTAATTACAAAAAGGATAAAAAAACAATAAAAAAATTAGGATCAAATTTTATATAAAAATAAATAATAAAGGATATAATTAAAAAAATCAATAAAAACAAAAAAAAAAACAAAAAAAATTATAATCTAAATAATAAAAATTAAATTGAAAAAAAAAAAAACAAAACTCCTTTATCTAACCACTGAAAAGATACTTCCGATATAACCGCAGAAGACGGTGTTTTGTCATCATACAGTAATATCTCATGACTCATTTATTGTCTAAAGATGGCAAAGACTCTCCATTTGCGCCATGTCATCATACAATATCTGATGTATTGTCTAAAGATGGCAAAGACTCTCCGGCGCGTGTGTAGCACATGTAACAATATTACACATTTGTTAAATAATAAACGTTTCGAAACACATTTCCAAAGGCTTAGTTACTGAAAACTAGGGAGGAAAAAAAAAAAAACTAATAGAGAGAGAGAGAGTCTAGAGCCTCTCATAAACCCCCTCCAAAATCCTAGCATAGCCATGGCGCAACGACTACTCCGCCTCCGTCGAACCCTAACCCCTCTCTCTTCAACTCGGCAACGGAGCCCCTCTCTCCCCGCCCCTATGGCAATCGCACCACCTGCCGCACAGACGCCCCCAATCATTTCTCAATGGCGGGGATTCTCGGGAAAGAGAGTGTCGATGACGTCGACGGCTGCAATAGCAGAGAAACAGTACTGGGTATACGAGAATTTAGGCGAAATCACTGAGAACAAAACTCTGTTCGAAGGCTGCGCTTACAATTACTGGCTGGTGACTGTTGATTTCCCCAAAGAAGAACCCAAACCCTCGCCTCGAGAAATGATCGCTGCTTATGAACGCATCTGTGCCCAGGGACTCAACAGCAGGTTTCATTTTTTATTTTTTTTTATAATTTTTTAGTTTAATTTTAATGGCGTAATGTGTTTTCAGTATTGAGGAGGCGAAGAAGAGAATATATGCTTGTAGCACAACTACTTTTCAAGGGTTTCAGGTTTTGATGACGGAACAAGAGTCCGAAAAGTTTAGAGGTAGTGTTAGCTTTTAGTCACCGTCTCTAGACAGAAGAGACAATGGGACAATGGAGACCTTTTTTCTTTCTATTTTGAAAGTATACAATTTCACTCCAAAACTAGCTATAGAAGAGCTGTCTCCGTCCCCATCAATCAAACACATTAAAATCACTTTTGTATCTGCCCCTTCTGTCAAACGCAACCACATATGATGATGGTTTCTTGCATTCTGAATTTCCATCTGTTTTTGTGCATTGTTATTGTTGTTGTCCTGAATGCTTGCTGACTGACTTTCTCTAAACAGACGTTCCGAGGGTTGTTTTTGTATTACCAGATTCTCCCGGAAACAAGGAATATGAAGGTCATTTTTGTCTCCTTGTGATTGAAATTTCTTCATTCAATTTCATTGTTGAAATGCGTTGTAGTATATGGTCTATTATTCTACTCTTTTAAGGTAGTGTTATGGCTGTTACACAATTAGTTAAAAGCAAGTCTGATAGTGGTTCATTCAACTGGTGAATTAAAATCATTTGATGTCCTTTGCAGGAGACGAGTATGAACATAGAATGATCACTCCGGGACCAACCACAGTTCAATTTCAGAGAGGGGGAGAAAGATGCCGTGACCAGGGTAGAATTCCACCTAGATTTGACCAGCGAGATAGTCCAATTCCAAATAATCAAGGGCTGCAACCCCAGAATAGTCAGCAAGGACGAATGCCAGGAGGTGGTGGTAACTACGGGTCTCAACAAAATGGTCCACCACAGCAAAATCATGGTCCTCCAGGGCCAGGAGGAAGGATGCCGATGAACAATAGGGATTATGCCCCTGGAGGAAGGAACATGTATCCAGGACAAGAAGGAAATCATGATCCCCCAGGACAGCAAGGTTACAACCATGGACAGCAGCGAAATCATTACCCCCCAGGAGGTGGTGGAAATCATGACCCCCCAGGACAGCAAGGTTACAACCATGGACAGCAGCGAAATCATTACCCCCAAGGACAAGGTTACAACCAAGGACAGCAGGGAAATCATTATGCCCCAGACCAAAGGAGCTTTCCACAAGGAGATTGGAGGGATCATGGACCTCCTGGGCAAAGAGATTATAAGGGAGACAACTGGAATTATTCTCCCACCCATGGTGGAAACTATGGGCAAGGTGGAATTCCACCAAGATTTGACCAGCGAGAAAGTCCAATTCCAAATTATCACGGGCTGCAACCCCAGTATAGTCAGCAAGGGTGTATGCAAGGAGGTGGTAGTGCAGCCCAGTATAGTCAGCAAGGGTGTATGCACGGAGGTGGTAGTAACTACGGATCTCAACAAAATGGTTCACCACAGCAAAATCATGGTCCTCCAGGGCTAGGAGGAAGGATGCTGATGAACAATAGGGATTATGCCCCTGGAGGAAGGAACATGTATCCAGGACAGCAAGGAAATCATGATCCCCCAGGACAGCAAGGTTACAACGAAGGAGAGCAAGTAGGTGGTAGTAACTACAGGTCTCAACAAAATGGTCCACCACAGCAAAATCATGGTCCTCCAGGGCGAGGAAGGATGCCGATGAACAATAGGGATTATGCCCCTGGGGAAAGGAACACATATCCAGGACAGCACGGAAATCATGACCCCCCAGGACAGCAAGGTTACAACCAAGGAGAGCAGAGAAGTCATTACCCCCCAGGACAGCAAGGGTACAACCCAGAACAGCAGGGAAATCATTATCCCCCAGGACAAGGTTATAACCAAGGACGGCAGGGAAATCATCACCCCCCAGGACAGCAAGGTTACTTCCAAAGACAGCAGGGAAATCATTATGACCCAGACCAAAGGAGCTTTACACAAGGAGATTGGAGGGATCATGAATCTCCTGGGCAAAGAGATTACAGGGGAGAGAACTGGAATTATTCTCCCACCCATGGTGGAAACTATGGGCAAGGTGGAAATAGTAGCTATGGACAACGTAACCCAGGTGAAGGTTAGAGGTCTGCACAAACGGAGCAGATGGGCATGCAAGGAGAGCAAGGGAACTATGCACCATTGGGACCACCAGGGTGGTCAAACCAAGTAAGGCACACCCCCCATTAAGTGAATAAACGGAACTTTTCTCTCTCTCATTTTTTAGATTATCCATAGATGGTTTCATAGTGCAGGTGAGGACGAAGAATGGTTTACTGACCTTGCATGCATGCATGACTTGTAGATTTGTTTATCGGAAGATAGATTAAAATGTCATCTTGTGTAGCTAGGTTAGCCCCTGACTGCTTACAAGTTAGATTACTGGAAAGTTTTATCATCAAGAGTTTAGTGGTTACTATTCTTCAATTACCAATAGATCTCCTGGGAAACTCTGCGTGCTTGAAAGTGAAGTACACTGATGAAATGTGAGGAGAAGAAGCTGAACACCATCAGTTTTTGTGAAAATGTACAGCTTTAAGAAAGAGTTGATTCCTTTTTGCCCTGCACCATATCATCTTATTTCTCTCGTCTTTATTGGGTTGTGCAGGGAAGATACTGAGAAGACTGATGGTTCTCTGAGGTGGAAGTAAGAATGGACCTGCAATTCACTTTCATCTTTCAATTTTCATTCTCACGAGACACATGAAATGAATTGTCGATGACTGGTTTGGTGAACAGGCTTGCATTCATGAGACTAGGAAAGTAGGAAAGCGGTATTTTTCCCATCTATTTAACTGCTTGAGCTTTTTAGTGAGGTTGCTTGGTCATGGCATATCTTCTACCACAAGCGTGCAATCTGTCATCTGTGTTTCAACTTTTTCCTGCCTTTTAATAGAAGCTACTACGGAGGGGTATATGTTGTGGAAAGGATTCCTAGCTAATTTATAACAAAAGACGAAAAGGCTTCAACATTATGCATATGTTTTCCAACAAATATATGAATGGATAAATCATATAGTGATGAGTTGTGAACGCTAATTAAAAAGGAAAGCGAGGAATTGATATTCATTGTAAAAACAAAAGATAATTACATGTATAACTACTTGACTTGGTGACGAGTAATTGTTTTTTGTATGGCAGTAAAAATTGATATTCGAAAGAAAGGTAATTCAGGATAAAAATATTATTTTTTTCAAAATTCTCATTTTTTATTAATGTTTTTTTTCTTCAAAAAAATCTCTTTTATTAGCAAGCAAAATGGTTTCTTCAATATAGATAATTAATATAGGATTAGAGATTCTTTTAAAAATGTATATCTCTAATTAAAAATTCATTTTTTTATTCGTATGTTTTTTTTTATAAAAAAACTTTTAAAGTATAATCTTTGATGTAATTGACATTTTCTTATTTCTCATGAGCATCTGTTCGTCGGAAAAAAAAAATTACAATAAAAAAAAAGTGGCTTTAGTTAAAGGAGGGATAGAAACTTTTAAATAAAGGTAAGGTTGGGAAGATATAGGATTGTCTTGTGCGTATAAAAGAAAACAAGAGGGTGTTTTTTTTTTAATGCAGTCCAACATTATACACATGAGTTTATCACTTTTTAACTCATAATTTATATTTACATGAATTATTTTTTAATTTTTTTATATGAAATATTAAAATTTTAAATATTATTTTTTTAAAATTTTTCCGAGTTGATTTAGGATCCAACTCTTTAGTTGGTTTTGATAACTATGTTTACAATATTAGAAAAGTTTCAATATTTCTTCAAAGATTTATTTATTTTTTTGTTTTTTATAAAAAAATTCATTTATCAAATATTAATATAATTTCTTTAAAAATAATTTAAGAAGGTATTGATCTTTTTTCATTCCTATAAGATTTTATTTAAAAAAAATATTGTTTTTTTTCTTAACCATTTTCAAAATTTTAATTTTAATTATCTTATATTTTAATGCATTTTAATCTAATCGGGTTAAATTGAATAAATTTGAAAAACATAAGGTGGCCAAATCTTTTTCTCAAATCCTCATTTTCCTAGATAATACAAATAGAAAGGTAATTTTAAGGGTTTTTTTTTCCTTCTAAAATGAATAGAACGGTTCTTGAAAATATGAGACAGGGATCACCACTTTATTTTATTTGAAAAAGGAAAAGTAGAAAAATTATTTTACTAAAAAAAATCTTCAACAGATGACAATGATAAAAAAAATATATGACGACTTTTTTTTTTAAAAAAGGAGCATGAGTGTAAACCCCATATTAAAATTTTCTGAGTTTGTAAATATTAAAATCCTAATTTGAAAATAAAATGAAATTGAAAGATTTTTATATTAATAATAAAATGGATAAAAACAATTGTGTTAAATTAAAAATTAGTTGGGTTGACGAGATGAAATACTCGGTGAAACGAAAAACATTTAATTATTAAAAGGAGAGGCAATATTTTTCTTAAGAGGTCGAGAAGGTGAGTCTATAAGCACCGATGACCTCCTTTGGAAGCCAATAGTGGCCGGCTGTTCAAAGAAGGAGAGAGGATTTTTTTTTTTTCAAATTTCTTCAATATTCTACCCAAATTCACATCTCCATACAAGAATAAAAGGGGTAAGAAGGGATTAGGAAGATATTAGGCTAGGAAAAACAATGAAAATCTAGAGGATTTTGACATGGAAAGTGGTGGGTTTGAGAGGAAAATTTAGGAGGGGAGGAAAACTTGTTTTCATCACTTTTTTTTCTTCAAACGATTGTGTTTAAGAGGTGAGAAGTTTGAATTTAAACTTTAATTATATGTATATTATGTGATAATATATTTTTATTAGAAAATGCATTATGGAATGTGGGTTTGAATAAATAATTGATTAAATGCTTAATGTAGTGAGAGAGTTTAGCTCTGCAAGCAACACTCTTAGAACTAGTACTGGGCGGCGAGGGCTGCCTGCCGCGATGTGTGTCATGGCGACAATGGAACACCAGTGAGAGCCAAAACAATTGATGAATTGATTTGAATTCTTCCCCAATTTCACTCTATCCTCGTGCCATAACGACAACAACCCCCTTCACAACGAACATCAACATCTTTTTCGGTTTGCAGTGTTTTTTTTTTTTTAATTTCAATTATATCTGTTAGTTTATTAGAATTATAATTTTTTTCAGTTTATTTTTTACAGGGTTATTCTAGAATCATAATCCAGATTACAAGTTTGATAAGTTAACTTGAGTTTTTTTTTTAATTAATTTTTTTAATTTTATTTTTTAATATTAGATTTATTGAGAATTAGACTTTGTGATTTTTTTAGTATCCTTTCTATAAAGTTATCATTATCTCATGATTCGAGTTACAGGTTTAGTGGGTTAACCTTAGTTGACTTGAGTTGTTTTGTTTTATATCGATTTTTTTTAATTTTATCTTTTAACACTTGATTGATTGAGAAATGAATTCATAATTTGTTTCAATTTGATTTTTATTAGGCTATCCTGGTTTCATGATCTGAATTACGAGTTTGATAGATTAATCCGGATTTGATGACGAATACATGGTCATGGGATCAGCAAACGTTAACAAGATATCCTTGGATGGTTCAAGGGATACAGAAATTGCTATGGGGGCTTACCAACCAACATACACATGGGCAAGAAAAAGTTCTCGTCCACATGGACAGGTTTGAAACTTCAGCTGCCACAAAATGTGCCCTAGTGAAGCTGGAGTTAAATCTTCCGTTATCATTGACTCACAGTTGGAGCTAGTATAGTTAATTATTCGATCATAAAGAACAGTAGATTAAATACAAAGGAAACATTTCAAGCCAGTTTTCATACCCTCATCGTTGATTACTTGACTGCAGGTATATGGTTACCGGATGTCTCTTTGGGCAGAGCATCTAGGCAACCTCGAGGAAGCTTTCGGCGAGCCTCAACACCTTGAATGCATGAAACGAGTGAGAAAGATTTCCAGACACAACTGGAAAGCATATGTTTCCGAGGAGGGTAAAGAAATGAGAGGACACTTGCTACAATATCCAATTCAAGTGAGCAGAAGTGGAAAAGTGAGCGCATTGCCAGGTCATGAAACATTTCCTGATGTTGGTGGCAAAGTTCTTGGATCACCCACCACCCTTCCTGATGTTCTAACAACGTAAATTCAGCTAAAGCTTTCACGCTATGGAGTTCACCATGTATAACTTCATCTGAGCTGCTTCTTGTTGCACAAAATAGTGGGGATCCTGTAGGCACAACATTGTTGAAACATCGAACATGTACACAAAAGGTTGTGACTTATTCAAACACACAGAGCTAGTGGTAGGTTTGATGATGTTTCATGGCAATGTTGCAAGAGGTTTACAAGAATTTGGTACCATTATTTATTAAATTAAAATAATTATGTGCTTGATTGTAATACTGATCTTGAACAGGAAGAGGGGTCAATTCGTTAGTATTGTAGTTCAAGATTTTTTAATTAAAAATATATTAAAATAATATTATTTTTAATTATTTTTTTATTTTTAATATTACCATATTAAAATCATCTAAAATACATAAATTTAAAGTAAAAAAAATTCAGAACTATTAAAATGAAAAAGGTTTATTCTAATTATTTCTTCTTCTTTTTTGAATTTTGTCTAATATTTTATTTTACATTCGTCAAAAATCTAAATAAACAATAATTTAACTAGTGAAATGAAATAAAATAAGGAAATATAAATTAAAAAAGCAAAATAGCAAGGGGCATGCCCATTCCGGCTACTCCCCTGCATCTTTTAACCGAAAGTAAATCAAACGTGTAAAAGATATATATTAATTAAATGAGGGCTACAGCACAATGAGGACCGCATAGCGCAGTGGATTAGCGCGTCTGACTTCGGATCAGAAGGTCGTGGGTTCGACTCCCACTGTGGTCGGTTAAACTACTGCGACTCAGCCTCTTTTCTTCAATTTTTGTGAGCCATCTATCAGTCTCAGACAATAATTCAAATATTTTCTTTCATAATTATAATGTGCGAAAATTTCTTTTTTTTTTCTTGATTTTTATGAGCCATGATTAAGTTTTCAGAATTATTTTAATGTTAGCTGTATCAAAAACTTCATCCCAGCAATATTACCTGAGTTTCTCATTAAAAAGAAAATAAAGAGTTAGTTGCTAAGCCACCACCAAATACGCAGTTTGAGTCCATGTACTGACATATGCATTGTACTCATTAATTATTTTTTAAATAATATTTTTTATTTATTCAATTACCTAATTACCCTTAAGACAACCCAATCATAACCAAAAAACCATAATGAAAATATAAAAAAGCCTTGAATATTAGTTTAGTAATTTTTGTTTTTAGGATAATTCAATTATTTTATTATGTTCAAAAAAATAAAAATAAAATCTCTAGATGCAATTTTTTTTAAAATAATTAAATTATTTTACTATACTAAAAATTACAAGAAAACCAATTTATTTCTGATTAATATGATAATAACAATAGATTCATTCTAGCGAGTAGAACATTTTACCTTCAATGACCAGCTCATTATTTTTGTCTAGGACAGACAAATTCATCGTTACACTGTAACGATCAATGCTAAACAGTGAGGTGTGTGCGTGTGTGTGTGTGTGTGTCGTGGAGGGGTATATTGGTCATTAGATAGAGAAGAAGGGAGTCGCGGGCGTGTAATCGGGGACTCTAAATCCCAGCAAAGCAAGCAGGTATAAAAAGGAGTAGAGTATTTCATTCCATTCCATCACTATCGAGGCAAAGCAGTGTAGCGGGAGACCTAATAAGCTGCTTAACAGTCACAGAAAGACATTCATAACGCAGATAGGTTAGAGATTATGGTGAGTCATCTCTATTTTTTCTCGTGATTGTAATTAAAAGGTTAATGATAATGATATGATTTAGGGTTTATGAATAATGGGGGTTTTTGGGTGCAGTTGTTCTTTTCGTATTTCAAGGATTTGGTAGGGAAAGAAGTGACGGTAGAGCTGAAGAATGATTTGGCAATTAGAGGAACTCTTCACTCTGTCGATCAATACCTCAACATCAAGCTCGAGAACACCCGCGTTGTCGATCAAGACAAGTACCCTCACATGGTACTCTACTCCTGTTCTCTTAAACCCTAATAATTTCCCAATCATGTTTTTTTCTTTTTATTATTATTATTCCATTTTTAACTGTAATTACCTTCCCCTAAGTTACCAAGCTCGCAATGTAATGTAATTGACTGAAAGCTTGGTATGGATATTTTTTTGTACAGGAATTAAAGTCAAAATTATTAGGTCATTTTGATGACCTTTTCTTGCAAAAAGTAAATTATTCTTATATTGGTGCAGTTCTATTTTGTAGCTGACATTTTGGGATATATAGTAGCCTGCTTATGAGCCAACCCTTAAATTTCAACCACATACATAAAGCTATTTGGTGGGTTTAATCATATTGTTCTTTTCGTCATCAAGTGACCCTTGGCTTCCGATTCGTAGAGCTTAAATTCTTTACGGACTTTTGCAATCTTAGCTCATTGTCTGGATCAGCTGTGTCCAAACTAAGGCTTTTTATTAAACACTCTTAAGATATTTTGATATGTAAAATCAACAATAGAACTATCATTTAGTGGCTTGACATTATATGACCTTTATTTGAAGTATCCGGTAGCTCTTTTGTGATTATTACTGGGCTATGTAGTTTACTTCTGATCATCTATGGATGGCTAGCTGTTATCCTCTTATTCTCTCTTGAGAATTTAACTACAAGTCTTCTTTAGACTTGGAAAGCTTTGCACGCTTAGCATGGCAACTTAGTTCTTGAAGAAAGAGTTGAGCTATCCGGTATCTCATTCGTGACTTTTACTGAGATATCATTTACATCAGTTTGGAATAGGCTCAATCATCTTGTGGCTTGAGCTTTCTTTTCTTTGCTATCTAGTAGAACAAGTTATTGATAGCTCAACTATCTTTCTCATAGAGTTATGTGCAATTTAGCCATCTTGATCCTGAAGCCAGCTGTAGATAGCTCAGCCATCTTGTCACGTAAGTTATTGTGACCAAATTATCTTTATTTAGTAGCTTGGGTTCAGTCATGGCCTTGGGTATCTTGTAGACTGGGTTTTAGGTCATCAAGCTGTCTAGTACCTTGACTTTACAAGTAGGTCAGTTATCTCATAGCAAATGTGATGACCAAGCAACCCTAGCTTTGTTTAAAAGGTTGTTTGATGTTCTTATAATCATGCGCCTATGCTGAGCTATCCTGTAGCTTGATCGTCCCCTTATTTCTCGTCTTGTGACTTTGTTGTGACTTTGTCAGGCTATATTTGAGTGCAGATTTTGTTGATTTGTTATTCAAAGCTATCTGGCAGCTCATTCTTGACCCTTATTTTAGATATCCTTGTCTCATATCTGATCTCAGTGGTGCTATATTGTAGACCACTTGGCTGAATTTGATCGCTACACGAGTCCTTTGAGAAACAACAGCTCATAGTGATCAGGCTAATCATGAATGGGAAATAAACTTGTTCCCTAGGTTAGCAGAATTTCATACCGAGTGTGGAGATACTAAAATGTGAACTTTATGACAGCAGCATACCAGCATATCATTAATTCTGTTATCATGATCATAATCTCCGATGATGTGTTAAACATGCAACTTATTAATGATAAGTTTCATTTCCATTGAATCTTCAAGTTAGCTAACCAGTCCTTGTCATTTATATCTGGACACGGTACTACACCAAGCTAATTACCCTGGTATCAAGCTGGTGCAGCTAGGTATGTCAAGGACTTATGTTGAGGTAGGCACTATATGCCAAGCTCGCCTCAGTTTGACATGAGGCTTCCCCATATTTCACTCTCTCCTGGTTTAATCAACAAATTAAGGAGTTCATGACTGTTGGGTAGTAACGGAGGTTTTATTTTGCAAGTTGATGCAATTTTCAAGAACGACACAGCATGTGTATTTTTTTAATAATCGAAGTTTGATAAGTGGCTGACCTGAGTTGTGATTATCTCGATTTCATGTGCTGACAAATTGTTTTGGCCAACTCCTTGTTGTTATTCATGGCAATTTTCTTGATGAATCATGTTTTTAATTGATAGTTGTATTTGATCTCTTGGATGAGCTCACCCTTTTTCTTGTTGACACCAGTGAGCAAAGTTGAAGAGTTAAAGTGTTATTGATGTCATCATGAATTGTCATTATGTTTATTCCCATAGACAGCCAAAATGTTTTTGGCAAAAAACAGCCATATTATTGAAAAGTTAGAATTGTTGAGTAAGGCTACTAGCTAGTCAATATCAAGCTCCTTCGCTGCTTCCCACATTGAACTCATGTGTTGTGCCTGTAAAACAATTAAAACCTAAGGATGGCCCAGAAGCTGTTCTTGGGAGACCACTCTGATGCCCAAGTTAGCAAGCTTGTTAGTTGAGAGAAAGCTTGGGAAAGATTTTTAAGCAATTGAGTGTGCATACCCTAAGTTATGCTTCAAAGTCCCCTCCTTATAAAGGTTTAACTTGCTCATATAGAGTTGGATTATGAGTAGACTTACAGGTTGGAGATCATATGTAAATCATATTCTGATTAGGATTGCATTATCATGGATCCAACTCCCTATTCTTCTTGAAGATCATAATTATATTATTTTTCCAAAATGTCAAAGTAACTATTTACAAGAGTTTTGGGTGTTTGTTTTAAGGAGGATGATCTGAAGGTGGGTTGGATGAATTAGTTGTAAGAAATCACACTTGCTGACAGCATGCATGTCAAATAAACATATCACATATTTTTGGAATTTTATGTTGTGGCTGATTTTATATTTGCGATGGATGATGATGTTGTGTATCTGGTTCCTAACTTCTTATAAAATAGCACATCTTGAAAAGTTTATGCTTCTGTGCTTGCCACCTTCAATGAGTTTGTATTCTGCTCCTGCAATGTTCTTTTTCTTATTAATAGAAGAGAGCATTGTTTCATTCTTTGTTTTCTCTTTCCTTTTTTCTTCTATTTCAAAAAAGATCATAAAGAGGGTGGGTTTAGCATTTGGACATTTTTTCTATCAATGATCTGGCCAATCATGTATAATTTTGCTATAAAAACATGTAAAACTTCTTTCTGCAAATCAAAAAATTTTTAAATAGGGATCACAAAAATATCCATTCACTTCTCTGATGAAATTGTCATGCAATATACGAGCAAGGATTGAGAAACTGAGTATTTGCCTTTGCCAGGAGTTCTGCTGCCATGTCCTCTATATTCATGCATGTTTGTGTTCCTATGAGGGTGTGTGCTATTTTCGTTGTATAAATTCATGAAATGCACATCTCTGGACATTCACACACAAACGCACCCAAAGAATGTTTTCAGGACGAGGATTGTGTTGAGCTCTTGTTGTTGGTATTTTTCTGTGAATAAATTCCCTGGGTTTACTTGCTTTATCCTATGTTTGCTTCAAGTTATGATGCCCATAGTACTTTTATCTTTCCCATTTGACAGTCCTGTTCTTCTGGATTTTTAATATGATCGTGCTAGCTGGATCTAATGATTTTATGTTAAATTGCAGCTTTCTGTGAGGAACTGTTTCATAAGGGGATCGGTGGTGAGATACGTTCAACTTCCTCCAGAGGGTGTGGATGTTGATCTGCTTCACGATGCCACGAGAAGGGAAGCTCGGGGTGGCTGAAAGTCATTGGAATAAACCTCTTCAAGTACTTCTCTAGACATCCGATGCAATTGATTTACCTTAAACAAGCTTTCTTCTCATTCTGGAGCTGTACGTTATTACTAGTGATGAGTTAATGAACATTAGAACATAGAAGTTAGACTTCCTAGCAATCCGGAGAAAATGCTATTGGGTTGAGCATTGACAATTTAATGGCTTAAAGAAGATGATTAATGTGCTAAACTGAAGCTATTCATTGCAGAAGATTGAGTTAATGGCTGCTTTGCTGGAAGTTCTTCAATTGATTGTTTGTTGTTTTACCTCCAAGTTCTACTGTTCTAGGATATTATGCCGGATGTAAGAATCTACTTGCTTCATAATTCTCAAGTCTAGCTCTTTGACAATAACTATAGATATGTGTTTAATGTTGGATTTTCTCACAGCTAAATCTTTCAAGTACAAACTGAAGAGAGAAATTTAATTGTACGAAATTGCATGTGATTCTTCGAGTCCATGATCAAGTACAAAGCATGGCCTCTTGAGAAAAATAGTGCAGTACCAAAGCAAAATTATAATCTTTCCATGGAAAAACCATGGATTCTTGAGAAAAACACAACACCAAGAAACAAACAAAAACCAAATTATTATAGTCAATTCAAGGTCTTATTGTATTCTATATATTATTGTTCCAAGATAAAATATAGACGACCAAATAATATTAAAAGAAGGGAAATTATTCTTTAACATCTTAGTTGAAATTGCATAATAATTTATATCATATATCTAGAAGTGTGTTTGGCAGTGCGGTAGCGGTTGCTTTTCAAATAGCTTTTCGTGCCGAAATACATGCTAATGATTTTTTTTATTTTTTAAAAATCATTTTTAACATCAGCACATCAAAACGATCCAAAAAGTACAAACCGTACTCAATTTTAACAAAAAAAAAATTCAAAATTTGACGAACAGGCTACTAATGTGCCAAAAAAACATCAACAGAAATGACTATTACTAAAAAGCCCTTGTAATATTTAATATTATAACTTTGCTATCAAACTAGCATTACATGCCAAAAATAAAAGAATAACCAAAACTTGATAATTCATCAAACATTTTAGATGCAATACAAAATCCATCCTAATTTTATGAGACCAATTTGAATCAAATAGCAGCAGCTACAGAATCTAGGAAATTATGACCCCATTTACTACTTTCAGTTCTTGTTTTCAAATTTTCTGTTTGTACTCTATTTCTCAGAAGAAGAAGAAGAAGAAGAAAGTCGTTGGTAGCTCACCTTCCCTTGAAGTGCTGCTTCTGTCCTTTTCAAATTTCAACAATAGTTTATACCAATTAAAGAAGGTATTGTGCTCGACCAAACTTCAGTGTTTGGTCATTCTTAATCAATAAAGTCGATTCATAAGATCGCTAAGTCAAATATAAGGAACCTGTAGAGCCTTCAAGGTTGGTTGATGTGCCACCCACTTTGAAGGTACCCTTGTATGTTCTGATCAATGATGGAGTAGCACTATCACTATTACACACACACTAGCTTTGGTATCCACATTTTATGGCGGGGCTACATTATTTTATTATTAAAAAAATAATATTTAAGAATTGAAATAGAATAAAAAATATATATAAAAAATCGGATGTTAATTAGAGTTAAGTCAACATGAATTATCTCGTTAAATTCACAACCCATATTATATTACTTGAATAACCTGATAAAAAATAAAAAAAATTTAAAATCTTTTTATATAGAAAAAATGTGTTAACTTAAACATGTGACCTGTAAATCATTGGATTTGAAATAAAATATTTTTTAATAAATTAAATATTAAATGATAAAATTAAAAACAAACTATTTCAATCATACGAAAGTATTTTAAAAAAATATCAATTCAAAACATCAAAATCATTATTGCTACTATTATTAATAAGTAATATCATCACTATTATTATTACTATTATTATTATTATTATTATTATTTTTGCTATTATTATTATTAAAATTACTAGTATTACTACTACTATAATCATTATTATTATTATTATTATTGCAAAAATAAAAACCATAAACTTGATTTAAATGATATAATTGAAAACTATAAAAACTTTGACATAAGAGTTAAGGAAAATAATAAGAAATCAAAAGAAAAGTGACCAAATTGAAATCATTATTATCATCATTGAAAAAAAAATAAACTTAATTTGAAAGATAAAATTGAAAGTCATAAAAACTTTGGCAAGAGAGAAAAAGAAAAAAAATTAAAAGTAGAAGGACCGAATAAAAAAATATTATATATGCAAATTAGAAATCAATAATTAAATTGAAAATAAATAAAACTTTAATAAAAAATAAAAATGATAAAAATACAAAAATTAAAATTAAAATTAAAATGACTGAATCTAAAATATCAATAATAATAAAAATCATAGTGTATTTATCAAGATAAAAGAGAAAAATATATATAAAAAATTCACCAATTATAAACCAACTATATTTCAACAACACATGTCATTCACAATAGAAGAGAAGACTCGTAATAAAAGAGAAGACTATAAAGAATGTTTATGGTTTATCTTTTGGATCACTAATAACTTATAATTGATTGCTAAATGTCATTCTCTCTCTCCCCCCTCTTTATTTATCTATATGTTTCTTCTCTTTAATTAATGTTTAAATTCTTCTTTTTTATTTGTTATAGTTTATAAAATTAGAATTAGTGATTCTCTTTGCTCTCCCTTTTCTCTTCTTTTTTTTTTTTAAAAAGAAAAAAGTTATTCTTTTTTATACGTCTGAAATTAATATTCTTGACGTGAGATTTTGTGAGGCGAAAAAGCTTAAAAGAATGAATGATCTTTACTCAAAATTGGTAGATACAATGCATGCTGCCTCCTCCCTTTATATTTATATTTATTTGTAAAATTAGAGTGAATTAACTAATCATCACCACATCAATGGAAAAGGTATTATATGTAGTAAATGTAAGTATATTAAAGAATCAATTGGAAATTCGAATGGAAGATTGAATAGTATTTATAATAATTAAAAGATACTGCAATGTTCTTAAGATATGAAACCTATCTTAATTATATATTTATATTTTTTAAACTCATATGAGCATTTTTGTGTTTCTTGCAAATTGAAACTTGGATCCACCTAAAGCAAACCATGAGAAAGTAATGGTATGTATTTTCTTTTTCGCACCCAAATGTTCTAGTCCCAGAGAAAGAGAAAGAGGTGATATATAATTTTAAGAAGTAGTTATATGAATTAATCTGAATTCTAACTTAATTTAAGACCTGATCATGGATAGATAAATCAATCCACATGCTAGTAGAATGATCTGAGTTTTAATTTTTATTTTTTTTTAAAAAAACACCTAAAATAATATCATTTCATTAATTTTAAAATACTTAAAATGATATTATTTTAGTAAAAAAATAAATGAAACCCGTTTCGAGCTAGATTTTATGTTGATGGTCACTATATTAACCCATAAAATAAAGTTTTATAACCATGCTTAATACTAAAAGCATGTTGTTCTAAAAAAAATTAAAAACCTAAAATAACATTGTTTTGATAAAAAAACAATTTAATTTAACAAAAAACTCGGTTTAAACTAGATTTTAAGTTACTAAATTAACCCGTCAAGCGAGTTCTTATAAGAATGATTAATACTATATTCAAAAGTGTTTCTCTTTCTCTTACTACAAGCATGCTTGCATGAACAAAATCATCCCAAAAAAAAAAAAAAAAGTTGGCTTGCATGATGGTCACTTGGGATTTTAGATGCTTAGGGGAGCAAAATGAACCTTTATTTCTCGAGAAATGAAGGCGAGCAACCTTTGCAACATTGTCATAGGGCAAGTGTGGATTTTTAATGTAGACATGTTGGGTTTTACAAGCATGGATTTTTGTTGTCTCCTTGTGCACTTTATGTGTGGGAGTTGGCTGGCTTCATTACCACTTTACTATAATGTTCTCTCTCCCTCTCTTCCCATCAAATTATCAACAACTTGAAAGCCCTTTATGTGCAATGGACTCACCCTTCCTTCTCCTACCATGTTCTATTAAGAAAATCCTTAATCCCATAATTTTCTTCTTCGTCTTCTTCTTCTATATAATTAGAAATAAATCCAACTCCCATTTGTCCCAACAAGGTAAATTAATCTTGAATAAACTTGATTAGTCAATGGACACCGCATTGAGAGATGTAAACCACACCCACCATTGATGCCAACTAAGCTTTATATTTGGCCTCCTTAGATCCAGTTCATAGTCATGGCTTTTTGAATTTAACCCTTTAAACCAATATTTACAAGGTTTTTTTTTCAGACCAATACGAGGACTAATGCATTCTTAAATCTTAAGATCTTGTAAAATAAAACTTAATCTTAATTAATACTTAAGTTAACTCCATAAAATCTCCTGTTAAAAATTGATTTAATACCATTAGAAAAAAAAATGATCTAATAATTTAACAACTCATCTAGTTTATTGTTATTTAGAAAAAAAACCCTTCAATAGAAACAATAATCACTCCAATTATAATGAAGAAAAACAATTCTAGACCTTGTAAGAATTTATATATATATATTCACACACACATGTGTGTGGGTGTGTGTGTGAAAATCGGATCGTATAATACTCATATCATCAAGTGAAATATAAAGAGAATATTGCTCCACTTGTATAGAATTTCAATCCAGCCCATTTGAACAAGAAGAGAGAGACTAGAGAGAGAGAGAGGTCCCCTACTCTCCATTAAGTGAAAAAAAATAAAAAATAGAAAGAAAAAAAACCCTAGGACAGAAAGACACAGTTCAGCTGATTTGATTCTAATCTCTTTGTTTTGAATTGCATTTAGAGATCTCAATTTCTTCAATCCACCGAAAGGTACAAACTTTATCTCTTTTTTTAATTTGTGTTTTTGCTTCCAAAGGAATCTGTTTTGGTTTTTGATTTCAAGAAATAAAAGTTTAGATTTTGATTCAATTTTTAGCTCTTTTTTTATCACACATTGCAACAATTTGTTAAAATATGTCAATAATTTGGTTTCTTGTTTTGTTTCAGATATTGCATGCCTCTCATTTTAGAGTTTTTCTTGTTTGATTGCTGAGAAAATGTTGGAATCAAAAGAAATTGCTAATTTTAAATCGTGGGTTTCCTTTCTTTTTGGTCTGGGAGCTGGAAAAACGTGAACTTTACATTTAGATTAACTAAAATCAGAAAGTTTGTTTAATTTAAAGTGTAACACTGAAATTTCTTTTCTTTTAATGGAAACCAAACAGAGGGCTATGATGTTTTTTTTTTGTTGAGTGGCTGCAATAAAATGTTCTTTATTTTTTTCTTCTTAGTTTGTTTTTGGATTGGTAAACTTGGTTGTTTTTTCTCTGTTACATGTAGTTGTAAATTATGTTTTGTAAGTCTGCATATTTGTCTGGCACCAATTTGACCTAAAAGGGTCACCGAAGTTGAGATTGATCTAATGGGGTCAAGTCTTTTCTGGAGTTTTAGTCGAGTAACCATGAGATGAACCGTGGAGCTACCATGAAGTAGGTTAAATGGGTGGAAATTTGGAAGAAAGCACGTGAGTTGCTTTCAAGGTCTGATTTGGTCTTTCAAAACTAGTTTTATTAAGAGGGTCAGCCTAAATCTTTGATCATCAAAATACAATGGATGGTAACTGGTGATTACTAAAGTTTCATATCATGCCTGAATTTGGGAATCGGATTTATTTATTTGTTTTCCCTGCTTTTGTTCTGGCATGCTATTATAAATATTTCTGCTTTGAATGTATTGAGAAATGTAGATAACTAATTTTGGTGGATAGATGTTGTCCCCTTTCTTGTTCATTTGTGGTTTCTTATGTTAGAGAATATGGGTCTTTTGAATCTCTTTTGTGAGGTTATCTATCTGCATTGCTTTTTGAGGCCTCTGTGAGGGATGCGTTTGAGAGACTGGAAAACATTCGAAAAAATAATTTTTTGATCCCCCATATTGCCATTAAGTACCCTGATTTGTTTTCTATATAAAACTCTTTGACAGGTACTGCTATTGCTTTGTCTATGGCAAACTCCAAGGGGTCAGCAAACATAAGAAATTTCATGTACTCTGGAAAACATGCATTACTTCCTCCAAAAAGTCCTTTTCCTATTGTTTCTCCATCATATGTTGATTATGTTCCCAGCAGCAGTATTGGATCAAAAACTGTTCAAAAGCCTAGAGAGGGAAACACACACCATCAGCGAACTTCCTCTGAGATGCTCTTCATAGAGGATCAGCCTTCATGGCTTGATGATCTTCTTAATGAGCCAGAGACACCTGTCCGTAGAGGAGGTCATAGGCGTTCATCAAGTGACTCTTTTGCGTACATAGATGCAGCTAATGCTTCTAACATGGATTATGCAGCACAGGATGGGTGCAGATATAAAAATGTGATATCTATACCTTCTTGGGGATCTCAAGACTTTGATTATTACAAAGATGTTAGGCGAACTCCTCTCTATGCTGAAATGAACATGTCGAAACAGAAGAATAGGGCTTGGGATTCATCTTTAAATGCCCAAACGTACCCAAGCAGTCTTTCCTCTCCCAGGGAGAATGCTGGTCTGCAGAGTTCAGGATCATCATGTGCTCCCCGGGAAGCAGATAGTGTTTCAGAGAGTGAAAAGCAAGATCCACTCGATGGTTCACATGATTCAAAAATCTCATCTGAGAAGGACAGCTCAAATTCCAAGTCTTCTGCATCAGAGACTGATACAAAACGTGCTAAACAGTATGTCCTGTATTATTTTTCTTCATTATCAATACCTCATGCATGCTTTGATATATTACTTAGACATAGAGCATGGCTCAAGTCGAATCATTAGTGTCATCATTTAATCTATTTAGTGTCCCCCTTTTCTTTCTGTGATCGAAGCATGTTTTGTTGATATACTGGATGATCAAGCCCCATTATTGGTGTCCTAATGCTTATCATTTTAAGGATGCATAATCAAGGGCTACTAGATTAGCACATGTTTTCTTGGAGTTGCAACATCTTGGAAGTGGAAAATCCAACCACCACACCTAGGGTACTTAGACATACCTTAAAAAAGATTGCATGACGCAACCATAAAGCTTAATTGCTAAAGAACTCATTCATAAACTCCGATTCTTAATATGAAGCATGACAAGTATAGATATTTACAGACTCAACACACTCCTAATTAGGTAGTTAAATCCTACTAAAATGGAACACCAGATAATCCGTACAGTACTAAGCTCCAAAAAGGACAAGAATTTACAAAATAATAATTGAATAATACAAATGGAACCTCAATGCCCCATTTTCATGGCTGCATTACTCTGATTTCCGTCTTTATTAATATAGTACATAAAGGCAGATGTTGAAAAAACATCCAGACAGGCACTGAGGTGTTTATTTAGCCTTGTTAACATTCCACCGGCCCGAATTTAGTGGATGCAAAATAATGACATGTTTGAACGCCCTAAAAGGAAAGGGGGATGGTCAAGCCGCAAGGGCGGACATTATCAGACACTTTAAAGGTCTTAGGTTGAAGTTGAAGTGATTTTTGTGATTTTATTTTGTGTGGAATTAATAGTTTTTATATTTGGAGCCTCCCTCTCCTTGTGATGATAAATGATAATGCTTCTACCATGTGGAAGGAAAGGGGAGAAAAAGAACTGATATGTCAAGATTTTTTCCATTGAAAATGATGGGTGTCCTTGTATTTTTTCTTTGTCTTTCCATTCTACTCTTGAGATGAAAGAATCATTTTCAAATAGGACAAAAGTGAAAGCAAGCAGAACTATTGAAGAAGAAAGGAGCTAGCAATCCATGTGTAACTCAGGGATGCATGTATACCTCTTTAACATGATTTATCATCTGTTGAGGAGGACGTGTTTCTTCCCTCTGCATTTTCTACTTGGCTTTCTTGATAATCATATCTGTTGACGACATGTGGCTTTATTTATGAGAGTTGAATATCTGAATATATAGTGGCTTATGCTATTTCTACATTTCTGATCTGTTAATAAACAATCTAAAATTTGGTATGATGACTATGACTCATGCTTTTGGCTGTTGTTGTTTGGTAGTTATTTTTGGATACTTGTTTGTAGGAGCTAGAATAGCTACTTATAATATGAAGGATATGCAAAGGTGATAAAGCTCAGGTACTCTGCAATGAGTTGAAGAGAAATACTTTTGTTAATAAGATTAAAATTATATCCACTGCAGGCAATTTGCTCAGCGCTCCAGAGTCCGGAAACTTCAGTACATAGCTGATCTGGAAAGAAATGTACAAGCTTTGCAGGCAAGTATCTAAGTTTCTGCAGAAGCTGAAGTGAGGAGTAATTTTCTATTTAATTTGTAAGGGAAATGAATGAATTGCTAAAATTGTCTGATGTCATAACTATATTTTGTACACCACAGGCAGAAGGATCTGAAGTCTCAGCCGAGCTTGAATTTGTCAATCAGCAAAATCTTATTCTAAGCATGGAGAACAAAGCTCTTAAGCAACGGTTTGAAAATTTGGCCCATGAGCAGCTTATCAAATGCTGTAAGCTCTAATTCCTGACTTCTTGACAGTTAAGGTGTTTGGAAAGAGTTGAAATTTTTGAACCATTTAGTTTGTCATGATGCTAACATAAAAAAATTTAAAGAGTCAATGATTGCTTTCCTCCATTCCATACTGCTGAACTTCCCAAGAAAGCGGGTAAGACACATCACTGAAATGCACAACCTTGTTTATTTGTGCCATTTGAACAGAAAAGGATATTGAAGAAAAATGTTATCCAGCACTTATAGGGGACTTGTTTTATGGATTTAGTGTGGAATAAACAAATAGTTGGCTTGGCAGAAGGTTCGTAAAATTCATGAAATATTCATATTTGGGGATGGAAATCATCAACATGTTCTTAAAGTTTCTAGATGTTAGTGAATATAATAAAACCACATTCTTAGGCCTTACCTAACAACTTGAGTTTTCTCTTTAGATTGCGTGGTTCTTGACATGGTATAAGATCTCATCGACCAAGTAGTTAAGAGTTCGAATCTTAACAATCTCATTCTTTTTTCTAATTAACATTAAAATTTCAGCTTTAGGTAGTGTGAGGAGATGTAAAGTTAGTGAATATAATAAAACCATATGCTAGTGCCCGCACATAACAACCTAAGGAGGTTGAGTGGTTCTTTGAAACTAGAAGAACTAAAGGCAGGGTTGTAGGATTTACTTTTAACAATCAAGTCAGCAACATGGTTTTTTCATGTAACAAAATAATTAGGAATACCTTTTTTGTGAATTTCTTGTATAAGGTCTTATAGAGAATTTGATCTTTTGGATAGTGTTGATTCTTTTGTATGGTTTTTACTACGTGAGATGGATATTCTTATAGCTTTGCCTCTTAAAAGCTATTTTTGCTTTCTATTACCAGTCAATAATATTGCTGTTAGGTTCCCTCAAGTAGCCAAGGCCAGATGGTGCTGAAGTAGGCCTTAGGCTTAAAATTTCATATCTTGCCAAATCAAGGATATGTAGAAATTGGATCCATATAACTTCAACTAGTTTTGGATTGAGTCATGATGTTTGCTTGAATTTATCTTTACCAACCATGAAAGTTGTGGCCAAATAACATTCCCCAGCTTTCCTAAAAGAAAAAAAAAATTATCCAGCTCCACTTCAGCAGACTCTGGCTTTCTCCTCTTGAGCTTGTTATTTATAACAGAAGATTGTTAACAATCTTAGTTTAACTCCTGTTTCGTTAATTTTTTGTTGGGTTGATTAGCAGCTGTGCCCACCTGCGTTGGCTTGAAAGCATAATATTTTCTTTGTGCTTCAACTTTTCTTGAGCTTGTTGATGTGTCTTGCTATGGTTGCTTCAGGTCACTGTAATTATAGTGCCTTCAAGGTTACAAAATAATAAGATCGTGTTTATGATGTAATAAGTGTAAATACTAATTAGTTTCTAATTATTTACAAATGTTTTCATTACAACTAAACAGTATCTTTTTTCTTCTCTAAGGTGACAATAAACATTTTTTTTTATTGAAATTGTACTTAATTGTTTGTAATTATCACAATCACAAAGCAATTAACTAAATTACAAAATGATAAGATGATTTTTAACACTTCATTTAGTGAATCTATGTAATAGTCCATAATCACTTGTTAAGAAGTGAATAGTATTTATTTCACTTTTGAAAGTAACAATGTACTATATGAGTCTTAATTGTATATTAGAAACCAGTATTATCATGGGATAATTAGTTATACTACTAAGTGGTAAGATAAGTTATTATGATACAATTATTAATTTTTTTTTAATAGTTTGTAACTTGAAGGCATTATAATTGTAGTGCCTTAAAGCAACCAAGCGAGCCCCCTTGTTGATGCTTTTGCACTTATAGAAACTATACAGGTATATCTATATTTGTTTGTATGTGATGTATTTGCACAAACATGTGCATGCATATTCTGTATGTATTTCCTTATCTTGCTTGCCATCATGTTCTACACCCTTTAGAAGATTAGTGAGAACGAGATGGGGTGGGCTGCTCACAAACACCTTTTGCTTCACATGAATTGGCCTTTTGTTGGGTAAACATCGACTGGAAACTGTCATGTTTGGATCTGTCAAAGATAATTAAGTTGATGGTAGAAAACAGAATACAATATCAACTGTTCCTATCTATTAAAGTGAACATGAGTTTTTAACTGTCTCATGATGGACATGCGGTCGCCATTTGTGGCTTAAGAACATGTCACTGAAATGCATGTTTATGGCAAGGGATTTAGTCACAACAGATTGCATAGTATGCAACTAAAAGATTTTCCAATGAATATGGCAAGAGTTTAGAATGAACAATTTTAGTAGGATGCTTTGGTTCCGTTATCTGTTACTTGAGAGAGGGGTTTGAGACTGCAGGGGTGGAGAATGTGCATGGCAGAAGCATGATTTGCTGCTTCTTGAAAGCACAGCTTTCCTTTTGGACAGTCCTTTGATTCTGAAAACTTTAGGGCATAGAAGTGACATAGGAAGGTGACCGAGATAAAAACGATAATGGATTGAGAATGAGATTATTGATCTTCCTCATTATGAATAGAAATGCTTTTATTTATTTATTAGTTTTCATGCTCTTACTGCTACTGAACTTTTTGAGGGTGTTTTCAGTGGAGCACGAAGTTCTGGAGAGGGAGATTGGAAGGCTACGAGCCTTATATCAGCAGCAGCAGCAGCAGCAACCTGCTTCAAATCATCGCCGTAGTAAAAGCAAGGACTTGGATTCCCAATTTGCAAACCTCTCTTTGAAACATAAGGATGCCAATTCTAGCCGAGACCCTGTGACTGGTTCACTCCGCATTTAGACATGTTGTAGCCAAGAGATTTGTTGTGCCACTACTTTGCCCATGTCTGGCTTGCCAAGTCTAGCCGGGACCACTTGACCATAATTGTTGTTGCCATTGAGTGGGATAAAGCTGGGTTCTAGCTTTCATCCCATTCTCCACCTGATTCAAACATTTTGTTTTTCTGTTCTTTCTTTCCCTATCTTAATTTGATAATTAATCTTCATGTGCACCTGGTGGTCATCGAGCAGGCAGATGACTCACCGGAGGTGATAACTAAGAAAGAGGTTTTTATTTTGGCCTCTACTGCATGTTCAGGTTATCAGAACTCAGGGAATTTGTATCCATTTCTGATCCATTTAGAATGTACACTTTGGAATCTAATGTAGCTGTGAAGTATCCTGAGGCCTTGTTGAATATGCATTGTCCGAAATTTGTTATTCTTAGGAAACTCTTGTAAAATCTGTTCAATGAAATCCATGCTTGCTTCCTGCTCTGTTTAAATGATGAGAATTATTTTGAGCAGGGAACGTTTGGCTGGTTGGAAATAATGCTCTTTTGCCTGCTATAGCTTCAAATTTATAGAATCGCTTTTGCCAAGTTGGGGAAAGCATTACTTGATGCTTTGCTTAGGATTACTTGTAACACTATTGAATAAAATTCACCGTACACTTCAGAGGTAAACCCTTCTGAGAAAAGCTGAGCTTAACTTTCAGGAAATGATTAGGATGGGGAGGAGGCGTTCATTTGATCGATGGTGTTGTTGCTTATGCTTTGAGAACACTTGTTTTCGTATCAAATGATCGAGGTAAATATCAAGGATGAGCAGAATAATCAATAAAATTAAACTAGAAAATCTTATAAAATTTTTTGGCTAGATATCGGTGGGTTTCAGATGATAGAAACTGAAAAAACTAAACTAAGAAAAAACTTAGTACATATAATAAATTGAGGTATAAATACTAACCCTAAATACATGCCATGCCTCTCTTTCTTATTTTCTTACTAAACGTGTTCAAGATATAATTATAACTTAACAGTTACAAAACATGAACAAACCTAATAGTTAGAAGGTTCATCGTTCGAGTTAGATCCTGGGGGTGGAGGGGGGGCTTATGGGAAGTATGTGGAGGACTCTCAATGTCATAATGCCCTGGCTGGTCACAAGGGCTACACTTTGTAGGTCCTGGGAATCACTCTGAAGCTATGTAATCATCTCATCTCTTTCAACCAGCTCTTCACATAGGTTTGGCGAGAGAGGCTCATAGATCCACTAGGATACGTTGAGTTGTACGAGGAGGATGCATAAGATGTGCCCAAAGGATAACTAGCTAGATAGGTCCTCTAAACGAGGTCGCTCGTAAAAAAAATCGCTCTTCCAAAAGAGACAATGATCCTAAGAGGGGTCAGAAGAAACCAATAAGGGAACGCTTAAGCTATTCCAAAATGCGTACCTCTCCATTAAACACCACCCTTATCGAAGTCCTTGCAATCATCCAAGGCAAGGAGTTCGTTCGATATCCTTCACCCCTGAAGCCTTCTTCCAACACCCTCACATCGAAGAAATATTGTCTTGTTCATAAAGACAGAGGATATGACACCAAAGATTGTTATGTCTTGAAAAAATAAATTGAAATGTTGATAGCTAATGGTTATCTTGGTTAGTTTCTAAAGAAGGATTCTCACCCAAAACAGAATAGAGAAGAGCCTGGTTAATATGAAATGACTCTTCCCGAGATCAATGTGAATTTAAAGGTAGGCAGGAGGTGACTTTAACAATATAAAGAGAAAGCATGTAAAGCAAGTCCTCACAGCTGCTAAACTGTTGGATCAATGGCACAAGCCAATACTCTTGAAGATGGGGAAGGTGTGACTTTTCCATATAAGGACACCCTTGTCATTACCACTATTATCTCTAACCACAAAGTATATCAGGTGTTAGTAGATGATGGCAGCGTAGTGAACATCCTCTCTATAGAAGCATGTCCCAAATTAGAATCCCTTAATTAAAACTAATACAAGTGAAGAGTCCCCTCAACGGGATAAAGGGTTCAGGCGTTCCAGTGAAAGGAGTTTTAGAACTACCTGTTATGATTGGTATTCCCCCAAGATATACCTCACTCCAACAACACTTCATTATGATTGATATGACGTTGACTTATAATGTCATCTTAGAAAGACCCTTACTACACCAAATCAATGTTGTAATCAATACTAGGTACTTGGCGTTAAAGTTCCCAACTCAACATGGAGTTGCCACGTTGCGAGGGGATTAGGTAGCCTCCAAGCAATGTGCCATCACTTGCTTGAAAGGTAAGAAAGTGCTGATATTGTACGCGAGATGAACAAGCCATCACAAAAATAGGATACACCTTGACACCGACATAATAACAATAATTGACAGAGCTCTTACAAGTTCAAAAGTTGAATTTTACAACAGATGCATCAGGCATGCCAGGCATCAGTCCTAAAATAACTACTCACCAGTTAAAGGAATAACCAGTTGCACTCCAGTTCGTAAGAATAAAAAGAACTTTGAAAGGGAAAGATTGAAAGCTATAACAAAAACAAAAGAAGATAAACTTTAGGTCATTGGTTTCATCAAGGGAGTGTTATACCCTGTCTAGTTGTCAAATATGGTTATGGTCAAGAAGAATAATGGCAAGTGATGAATGTGTGTAGATTTCACTGATTTGAACAAAGCTTGTCTAAAATATAGTTATTCGCTCCAAAAAATGATCGTTGGTAGATGCCACTGTAGGTCTCAAATTCTTGAGCTCCTTGGATGCCAACTCAGGTTATTATCAAATCTTCATGCACCCCAAAGACGAGGAGAAAACGACTTTCATAACTATAGAAAGTACTTATTGCTACAGAGTAATGCCATTCATGTTGAAGAATGCAAGGGAAACATATCAATAAATGGTTAATCAAATATTCAAAAATCAGTTAATAAAAATTATGAAGGAATATGTTGATGACATGTTACTAAAGAGCATGACTTTTGAACATCTTCTAGACCTTGATATAAGTAATAGATGTCATTGTTAAATTGCAACATTTACCGATGAACTATGTCATCGCTATACCCCTCGGTACATACCAACAGAAATAGTCCATTGGTGTACACTGAGAGAATTGCAGTAAGAAAAAAAAAATAAATAAATTAATAACATGTCATTTTATAGAAGTATTACCGACAAAATAACCCTTTAGTAACATGTCATCAAGAATTTATTTATTTATTTATAACATGTCATATTAGCGACAACTTTATTTTGTCGGTAATACCTTCTATAAAATGCATGTTATTTATTTATTTATTTTATTCTTTCTTTTCTTACTGCAATTCTCTCAGTGTACATCAATGGATTATTTCTGTCGGTATGTACCGAGGGGTATAGCGATGACATAGTTCATCGGTAAATATTGCAATTTAACAATGGAGTTATTTTTATAAGTATTTTTATTTGTATTTGCTAATTTTCTGATAATAAATCTAATTTTAGCAATCAAAATATAATTTGACATTTGTACCCCGCAACAATATATATCATGAGTGCGTTTCACCATGTATTTGTTTTTTCCGAGGGAATTGTGTATAGCGAACCATAGTAACCTAGTAAAACACAATCTCAAAATTATTTCTTTTGAACAATGGCAGTGAGCTTATCTAACAAAAAAAACAAATACTAATGTGGAGACAATTTTAGAGCATAAATGCGAGAAACAAAGAGAAAAGAATTATGAAAGGTGTGGTAGCAGAGGCACTATGCCCCTTGTTGGGCAGCGATGGATATTCATCCGGTGGAGGCATGACACATTCATCACCATTAAATTGAATCTTTCTAGGGAAACCCCAACCTTCTCTGAAAGTAAAAATCCCTGGATCTTTGCGTAGTAAAATTTCAGTCTGTAAATTCCCATCCTTTCCTTCTTGTAGTAAAATGTCATTGTAAAAAGGAAGCCCCCAAAACATCCCAGTATCATCTGCATAGTAATTTAATGTCAAAACACAATTACTGATATAATGACAATTGCTGAATGCAGGTTAAGTTTGCATCTCGTTAGCGTCTTTGAAGAAAGAAGAGTAGAGACAAATGAAAAAAACATATTTGATTATAAAAACAGATACGCAGATATAAAAATAATTATGTTCATGGGATAATTTTACAGTTAATTTATATTCTTTCAAAATAAAAAGTATATGGATGTTCTCTTTTCGCTAGATCACTAAACAATAATAATATGATAGAAGCTAGCTTTGTGCAACAACTTACTGATATATCCGTATCGATTGAGGGGTGCGTAGTTGAAGCTGAAAACCTGTGTCAGACTTTGCAGGTTGGGATGTAGCACCACCAAGTTCCATTCTGAATAATTTTTCATGATGTGGAAATTTGTAACTGTCATTTTAGCCCTCCAATATTGTTTGTAACTTTCTTTCAGATGCCAATGCACCCTTATTGGGCACATATGCTCTGAGCACCTTACTACAGGTGTTGGATCTTGATTTTGTTTCAGCAATGGTGGGGTCTCACCATACCTGCCAGTTTTCACAGAGCTTAATTCCCTTCTAAACAAATAATGATCAGTTGATCTGCAAATTCAAGACACTAAAATCTTTTTGAAGTGTGTTACCAAGCAAGCCCTACACATGATGAAAAAAATGTTAAAAAACGTCGGGGAGATATACTTTACACATTTTGTTCCAGGTTGTCCTTGGCAGCCGCAGCTGCATCTGGGGCACGAAACAATAGTTTGATTGTAGAATGCAGACAAGGAAACACAACATCTTGGTGTAGGTGATGCTAAACTCTGGGAGTACATGCAGGTCACATTCCATGTCGCTTCAAGAAAACAGAACAGGGAAATTTACAAAAAAGATGAAAGGATTAAACTATTGTCATGGAAAAAGTAGTAAAGTTCTGAAAGTGATTACCAAGAGCCTGTGTCCATCGCCGGCCTCCATCTGTTGTGTACCTGCTGGGTTCTACCTTAACTGCACCCCCACAACTATAGCCTGGAACTCCAAGTTTGAAATTTTCCGGCATTTTAAATTGGGAATTGGTACCAGAACCTCCGACAGCCATCTGAAAAGTAGCAACATACTTGGAAGGATCTTGCTTCATGGATGACAGTACACCTCCCTTGCAACAATTTTGGGTTTGAGCATTATAATTGGTTCCGGGAAGAAGGTCTACAATGAATGGCTCCTTCTCACAACAATGAGGAAGGGTTGATTCCTTGAATTCAGTGCAGTTTCCTTGCTCAGTAGCCTCAGCTCCCTGCATTGACCATATCACCTCTTTGCCTTTCCATGCCCAATTCAATTTCCAGCCTGGTGGTTCCACATGGCGATATTGTTGGAAGTTGTAAATTGATACCATCAGCTTAAAGAGTAGAAAACAAATGTCAAAGACCGATTTGCATATAATTAATAAAAATTTATAGTGATTAATATTGTGCTTGATAGTAATAACAAGAGTTATAGTAATCCCAAATTTATAGTTATTATTGTTATGGTTATAAATTGTAATGGCAGATAAGTGAATATAATAATATAAGAGTTATAAAAATAATTATAAATATTAAATAAAAATAAAATGATAATGACAGCTAATCAAGATAATAATAATGATAGTATTATGACAGACATGATCACGATGATAATATTTAGAAAATATGATAATTGTAATGATATTATATTTTTAAATAAAAGAATTAAAATAAAAAATTATCATTTTTTGTTTTTAGAAAATATTAATATTTAAAATTATTTTCTTTTTAAAATTAAACATTTTTCTACTATGATACCAAACAATATATTATATTTTTTATTATTTAAGGCTCCTTGGTGGGATCTTTGATTGGATATGAACACTCCTTTCTCCCAAGACAGAACTGGCCTGTTGAGTGATGTCATGGTGACCAATGGGTGGACAGAATTAAACAACAAAGACTAAGATTTTTGTCGAGCCCACAAGCACCAGACCATGTTAGAAGCAGACAAACTGTACTTGGCTCAGCAGTTCTCTCTCAGGTTTCAGATTATCACACGTACATCATGCACTTTGTTCTTCTTTATTGCTAGTCGAGAAACAAGAAAAATAATGCTAGGATTTCCTGCTTTTTCTACAAATCAGTTTTTTTCTTACAAGAAAATCGCAAGGATGATGGAACAACAACAGTTTTTCTTGATGGTTTAAGATTCAATGAACATCACACAAGTAATTGAAAAACTTTTGGAAAAAAATTAAACTATATTTTCTCCTTTTCTCTTCTAGGATTCCAAATTATCCAAAAATGGAAAAAAAAATAGAAAAATCATATACAGTGGAAAGCCAGAATGCCTCTAATCCAACACCCAAAAACAAATATATATATATATATATATATATATATATATATATATATATATATATATATATATATATATATATAAAACACCCCTAAAACTCAAGTCGGTGTAGTAGAAACGAGCTTGAGTTTGC
>Ga0307517_10001532_pt1 | contig 38475 bp, 48 predicted proteins | sample 23_EM_MG_FD_194515 | JGI IMG/M metagenome (GOLD analysis project Ga0307517, IMG submission 194515) | Populus trichocarpa ectomycorrhiza microbial communities from riparian zone in the Pacific Northwest, United States - 23_EM | ecosystem: Host-associated > Plants > Roots > Unclassified | place...
TCCTACCCCACCCCCCATTTTTCGCCCCCCCCCCCCCCCCAATACTAACCGTTGCTAGTCCTCCTCTGCCTCACAGAGTCCCTCCTCTTTCACCTCACAATCCGCCTAATAAGCCAATACCTTCTCGGTGCAACCCGCCCCAACGCTGTCTCAACAGCACTGATAGTGTCTTCCTGTACAAAGCTCTTCCCGATACTAATGGTGATATGGGACTACGAGGTCCCCGCCGCGGCAAAGTCAGTGGGCTGGGCAGTCGTCGTTAATAATGTTGAAGCACTGCGGATCTCGTTGGGGATAGATTATTTTCGCGCTGCGGGACTGGCGGGGGCTGGAGCTGTGGTTAGGGCTGTTGCGAGTCAGACAATATTGGGCTGGACGGGGCTGTTGGGGGATAATGATCGGTGGGGCGGGATGGGAGTTGGGATCCATGAGTGGGTTGGCAGGTTAGGATTGGGCAAGTGATAATGGAGCGGGGAAAAGAACGGGTGGGGCGTTATTTTATATTTCTGGGGTTAATGATGGATGCCGTGCCGTGTTTCTACTGGACAGCTGAAAGGGGAAAAAAGGCGCACGTGGTTGATGCGGTAGGTAGATAAATGGCGGGGGCGTAATAATATTAGATGAGCGATGCCGCGAAATTATGAATTTTGATTGTTATCGCAACGGAAGGCTACATATTACTTTTAGCTTACGAACCAAAGCTAAAAAGTAATATTTATGATAGCCTGCTGACAGCCACTACACCTACCAGCTTCGGGATGCTCATGCGTTTGCAGAGAGAATTGCCCCCATGGTTTCCCGGCATGGCCCCAAGCTCCCACGATGACTCGACTTGGGTGTCGGGGGGCACCGGCCTAACCGATCGCTGAGATGCCTGCCTCCCCCTGATGAGCCCAGGCCTCTCTTCTCACCAGGGTGTATACGACACCGAGTGACATATTGTGAATATATGTATATCACAAATCATCTACTTTCACTTATTGTACGCCACCCCCCCCCCCGCGCCTCTCCACTCCAAGCGCAGTTCAATGGCGACATTAATAATAGTGACAATGGTAATAATGCCAAAAGGATATAATCGAACCAACCAAGTACTAACTTATACTGTAAAATACATGCTAAAAGAAAGCGCACCAACCAATATACATAGCGGACAAATTCGCCGGATCAACCGCTTCCTTCAGCAACTGCTCCACATGCCCCTCAACGCTCAGTGGCATCTTCTCGTCCCTGTACAGCCCCTGCAACTTGCTCTGGATGCTCTCAAGCACAGCCTTCGGCGTGTCTGGAATCTTGGCGTTGGCCGGTTTCCTCCTGGTCTTCTTGACCATGTCTACAGCGGGATCATGTATAAACGTCTCGAGTAGCGTGAGGAGGGTGTCCTCGTTGATCCTGAGCACTCTCATGGCGTTCTCGCACGTCCTGCGGAACACGCCCTCGTAGCCTGTGACGCCAAGGGCGTCCACCATGTTCTGGGTCAGGCGGAAGGGCACCTTTTCCGGTTTCTCAAAGGAGAGGCCCTTATCGAAGAGGCAGTTAAAGTCGACGTGTAGTGTGTCGCCCGTGGACTCGTCGAAGAGGATGTTCTCGCCGTGCCGGTCGCCGAGCCCCAGCACGTACCCCACCATCGACATCACGGCCGACGTGCGTGAGTAGGCGAGCCGGCTGGCGAGCCAGGCTGATGGCTCGGAGAAGAGCTCCGCGAACCATTCGTGGAAGACTGGAGGGAATTTGGGGAGGATTTCGTCAGTGAAGATGGCAATTCTCGTGGCGAGCGAGCAGTTGGTTTCGAGGCGCTGGCGGATCTTGGGGTACTTGGTACGCTTGTTAGTCGTTGGTGGGGTTTTTCGGGGGCGGGGAGGGGGGAAAGAAAAGGGGAACGTACGTCCACAATCATTTTCTTGGATTTGTAGTAAGTGAGCAATATCTCACGCAATGTTCGGACACCATTTACCCATTCGATCAATCCGCATTCCTCATTTAGGGGAGTGACGCTGTATGTTCTGATGTCTATACCAAAACTGTTAGCAGGGTTCCACACACAAGAATAAAGAGGGGATCAAATACATACACATCCGACGTCGGCTAGAATCAGGATCCTTCTTCAAGAACCTATTGATCATATTATTGAACTCCATCAAACGCGCATCTTTGCGCAAGTCGTCCTTCGGCTTACATAAGAAGCCATAAAGCCTTCCATCAGTGCCCCGAATCTTGATCTTTCTCGGTTTCTGCAAAGAATTCATGACATCGGCCTCCTCCTCTATCTCTACAACGCAAGTCAGCTGGCCGGCCACCAAAGCACACAAAAGGAGTGGATTAGACTTACTAAAAATAGTCGGCTGGTGGCTCGGGAACGCACAGTGCGTCTTTACAGTATCCGGTACAGACGGGAGCGTAACCGCAAGCATAACCTGCGTCGGCACCACAAGTTCGCAAGGCGCGCATCTATGATTGAACCCATGCTCCTTAATACTGATGGTTGTGGGGGCTTTCAAGCCTGACAGCTCCACGTTGGAGATGTGTAAGAGCTGGTCTGTCAATTTGGTCGCCTGGAGGATTAGGCTTCTGACATCTAGATCGTTTTCCTTTCGGCCGTTTTCCTTTCGGTCTTTTTCGTTTCGGCTTTTGTTGACAGTGTCTTTTAGCTGGGCCATGATAAGTGAGCCACGCTGGGCCCTTTCTCGAGCAGTGGACCTGCAGACCGCCGTGAGGGACCACAGTGCTTGCCGTGGATTTCCGGCAACTACTTTGACGATGATATTTTGTAGGAGTTCGTAGACCGATTCTTGGGGGTGGGCAATTCGTGAGAGCATTTGTGGGAGGGCGGTGAGGAATAGCCAGGGGGGTAAGCGCTCGCTGTATCTCTTTATGGAATTGTGTAAGAGCTTCAAGCACTTGCCGCGCTCCCTCTGGATATGGCTGCGGAACTCTTCGGTGCCGTATTTGGAGTCGATGGTCTGGTCTACGATCTCTCCCAGTGTGAGCCAGAGCGTGAGAAGCTTGGGCAGTGTTTGGAAGATATATTTCGTCCCAAACATCAGGGCGCGCAAGTAATTCTGGCAGACCAGTCTTGCATACTCGCCATATAGGAATGGCTGTGCTTGCTTAATCGGCGGGAGTGCCTTTTCGACCTCGTACAGCTTATTGTAGTGTCGTCCGATGTAGTAATGCCCTTGCTCCCACCTCATATATGAATCCTTAGCAGTGCAGTACTTGGCGACGATCTCAGTAGAGTGCGTCTGGCCTGCGCCGTCCAGCCATCGAGCATGCAAAAGCGAAGCCTTTGCCTTGGCACGGTTCTGGGGCTGTGGGTTGGCACCCGAATTATAAAGGCTGGAATCATGAATCTGCTCCTGGGAGCTGTCCTGAAAGAGGTCAGAGTCAATTGCCCCATCAAGGCTCGAAATTGCCTTTCGGTGTTGCCCACCGAGCCATAGTAACTTCGCATGCTCAACCGTCGCAAGTGGAGCGCCAAGCCTGGAAGCGTGAAGTACCGAATTAAACGATTGAGCAACCTGACCACTCTTTCGTGCCAAACGTGCTCCTATGAGCCAGGTGGAGGCAATACTATCTTTAAAAAGCTCGGGGGAGCTACAAGTGGGTTAGCTAAACCTAAATTAATAGAGAAGGATATTATCACCTAGAGAGTACAAACGCCGCCCTCCTTAGAGCCAAAAGATGCTGCTTATCCTTCGAGTACGTCCCCAGAACATCCAAACGTCTCCGAAGATTCGGCGCAAGCACATCCTTCCCAAGGTCCTTACTCGCCGATGCAGCGCTAATCTCTTCAAGCTCCGACAGCGCATGCAACTTAACCATAGACTCATGGCATTCGCGCAAGGAGCCTGTAAAGGACTCCGTCAACCCACTCAGAACACACTCCCGAGCTAGAGAAATTGCTTTCGCAAATGTCCCATTGTCGCGCTTACGCAGAGCACGTAACGCATTGCCAACCCGTAGTTCGTAGAGGTTCTCTGTGTGCTCATTGGATTTTTCAAGGTTTCTTTCAAGGACATCCCATTTACCGGATATCCAGGCCGCCTCGACGGCGTAGCGTAGGATTCTGGGTTGCGTGTTGGGGTATTTTTCCATCATGCCTTCGGCTTGACTCAGGAGCATTTCTGGAGACACAGTCAGTGTGATACATTCAGGATACGGGGTGGAACTTACCATGTTGTCCAGACTCCCTCAGGCAATCTAGAAGATTTATCTGCGCCTCAGGATCGCCCGGCTTCTCGCTCAAAAGAATCTCATACCAGCTCTGCGCCGCAGTCCATCGCCCAGCCTTCCTATGTTCAAGTATCTGCTGATCAAAGTTGAGGACATGCAACTTTGTAGAAATCCCTTCGATACCATCAGGCTCGTCGATTTGCGTATAGATACGTTGAAGCTGCTCGTACAACGGATCCATCGGCACCTCTTCCTTCGCAACCCTCACTTTTCTTATGTGCTGCTCCCAATAGAAGAGGGCTCGTGCATATGAGTTACATTCGACGGACCGCAAACTCATGGTGTCTGGGGGGATGGCAGAGATGATATCTTCCACTCGTGCTATTGCAATGTCTTGATCGTGTATTTCTTCAGACGCAAAGCTTCTGTTCTGCTGTCTAGCTTGATTTTTCATATTTAGGTTGAATTGCTTTTTGTCGCGAAGCCAGCGGGTTAAGTGGTCGACGAGCTGGAACACGGTCTGTATCAATAATCACCATCGGTCAGCCAGCGCCTCCTGTTTGTAGCTCCGACGGAGAAAGGAGTGCTCACGTCACTGCACTGCCTCAAAGTCTCCCGAGCCATCGGCTTCTCCAATGGATTCTTGGGTGCCGGAGCAAGAACGGCGTGGAGCTCCTTGACAATATTCTCCCTATCTAGATCTGTCCCGCCAATGATGACGTTCAGCGTAACATATGGAAGCAAAAACATTGAAATCGAGGTATCCTGTCCCTTGACAATAGACTTACAGACCATGAATATATTTGCCGCATTATTCCCCGTCGACCTGGAAAGTAAGTCCAACAACCACTTCGTAAGCCAGGCACGGTGAGTGATCTTGAGTGAAAATATTGGATACGAGCAGGGCTGTACAGAGTTATTGATTTGTAGAGAATACCTCGACCTCAAGAATGGCGCGAGTATGCCTTTGGCTGTCTGGCTGAAAGAGTCCCATCTCTGCTGGCCTGTCTGTGCTACGTGAGCGGGGCCATCATGGCGGGATCGTAGGATTACTGTAGACTCTACGTCAATGAATTTTAACAGTTCTTGCATTCCAAAGGCAAGGAATCCCTGAGCTTTTGTATCTGTCGCAGACAAGAAGGCCTTGACGAGCCTCTCTTCCAGAAAGAAAATTACAAACGCAATACTCTCGTCTGCGCGGTTGAAGTTGTGCAGAACCATCATGTCCCGCTTGTCTCGCGGGGCCTCCACTCGGTTAGGGTCCACCGCCCCGATGAGACCCAAGCACTCCGCACATAGGTGTTCAATCCTAGGCTTCGAGGAAGAATTTGAGTCCTTAAAGGCAATAATCACGTCCAGGAGTGTCCGGATCAACTCAGAAACCACCACGTCGGGCTGTTCGTTGATCGCCGCTGTATGTATAAAGTCCTGATGTTTCTTTAGAAACCCGGAGAGCTCTGCCAACGCCTGCTCGACGACAGAGACGTTCTCGTGTCGACATCGGCGAGCTAGTAAGTGATAATGGTCTCGTATTTCTAAGGTTCGCATGGCTTTAAGCCTCTCCTCGAACGGAGCGAGAGTTGATACTGCTGCCAGCGAAGGTAAGATGTCCAGACTTTGTTCGATGACATCAATTTTCTTCTCAAACAACTCTCTTATCATTTCCGTTGCTTTGGTCTGCGAAGCCTCCTCAAGACTGTCCCAGTACCGTAGGACCACGGAAAATGTTTGGCCAAGTAAGGGTGCGGTTTCAGCGGGTTCTAGGACCCTCATCATAACGGTCCAAACCGAAAATGCACTAGCTCTCAATGGTTCGAATTCCAGTGCTTCTTGTAAGCAGGCACATATCTTCAAGCAATTGATTAGCATTTCTCAAGATATTGTACAAATGGAAATCAGAACGTACTTGCGGTACCGCGCTACTCACGCTGCCTCTAGCTATCTTCATCATTTCTTCGATCGCCCTCATGATCCGAATTTTCTCTGGGATGGATAACTTCCCCTTGATATCCTTAAGATAATCATTAAAGGTGGCGAATATACCAAGGATGTTCATTTCGAAGAATGCTTCTAAATGGTCGACCTCTTTATTCCTTCTTGTACCCACCATTTTTTTATATGTCAGAGCCGCCACAAGTCCCAACGCATAGAAGATCTATTGCCAGGAGTCAGCTGCCGTCTCCAGGGGTTGTCGAACCGAAGGCATAATACAAACCCTGGTTTTCCTCCCTTCATCTGCGTCGACAGCAGCTTTTAATAATTCCGTGGCAAGAGACATCGCATCAGGCCTTGCAATCTCCCCTAGTGATATATCTTTAAACTCAACAGTAGAATGCGCTAGTAAATGCAACGTAAACGCCTCAACATTATCCGCTTCCTGCGTTAGAAGTAGAGCTAATATGTGCGCCATATTTGACAGCGCCAGAGACACCACATCTGTCTTACAGGCTTGAGCAATCCTCTCGACAAGCTCTGGCCTCTTCCAGAGGATGAGATACGGTAGAGTATAGCCCTGTGTCGTCTTCAAGAAATCCGGAAGCTCCATTCCGGTTATTTCCGATAGCATTTGGGCTATCTGCGGCTTCGACTGGAGCTGTTTGACTACGCCGACACTGATGCTGGGCCAGAATGGAGAAAACATCTTGCCAGGTGTGACGCCGTGCGTTCGAGCCAATGATTGAATCTAAACCCGTTAATGTGACTATACATCAACGCGTTCAATGGGCTATCTACCTCGTTGTAAGCTAACCCAAGAATAAACGAGCTACTATGCCCGAGATACTCCACAAGACGAATTAACGCGAGGTTAAGTTCTTCATTAGATGACACTCTATGAATTGGTTAACTTAGGTACGAGCCACTCATAGCCAACGGGGAGAGGGCTATTAAGGCGCATACCTTCCAAACTGACTCCACGCTAGTACACAGGTCTCTTGAAACTGTCCCTCATCATTGTCGGACAACGCCCTCAGGAACTCGATAATCATAATCCGATTCATCCTAAGGAGCTCTTCGCCATATTTAAAGCTAACATACGACGGTAAGGTACGCCTTGACACAAACATCAGCAAAACCGGCTTCCAAGCATCAATCGTTTATTAAAGATAATACAAGCATACCCAGCGGCAACTCTCAACAGCCTCCTAGAACTTTGCAAAGCATTCAAACACCACTTCCCCATCGCCGTCTCCGCCAAATCTAACCTGGCCAAGTCCCGCGTATGATTCAACAACCGTCGGAGGCTGATCATGGCCCACACACGAACGGGTGTCGAGGCCTGAAACTCCTCGAGTTTTTGAACTACCTCCAGAGTCTTAAACAGCTCCTCGCCCTCCTGGGCATAGCTCCTCTCCGATGCCATCGCCTGCAGAGCATCCACATCGCAGTACGAACACTTATACAAGTTTAAGCCTCTTTGCACGCCGAATGATTCGGGTGCCCGAGTAAGTGTTCCAGCGAGTGCGCATGATAGGAAGCCAAGGGACTTTAAAGCTGTGCAGCGTTCTTCCTCCTCTAGCCTTTTAAACCCTTCGACAGCGACGAGACTTAGCCCTCGGAGGTCGTCTGCGTTTTGATGCCCGAGCAGTTTACAAACGTCGAATGTCAGGGCGCAGGCTTCGGTGCTGGGCCCGCCTGCGGATAGCCTGGGTCGCTTTCTAGGGCCAATGTTATTGTCTAGCTCTTCCTCAGGCCTGGTGTCTCTGATCGAGTGGAGGTGCTCCGAGAACCCTTGTAATTTCTCATCTTTGAACACCCATCGGCCGCTAGTAGCTATTCGAAGACACTTATTCGCGCGTTCTAGGATTACTAGGTCATCCGCAAAACTGATGACCAATCGAAGCATTGCCACCTATTGCCGGCCGGATTAGCTAAATGCATCCATTAGCGCTAGTGTTGGTGTACGTACCCGAAGGTCATCTGTCAAAAGACCCCAACCGTCCTCTTCTCTATCACTCATAATCAAGATAATCGGGGGGCATATCCTCTCCCGCAATGCCTTATGGATGGTAGTGGAAACCTCTGCAGCGCATAGCAACCCTAAGATTATCATTGCTAAGATATTCTCTGCACTCTGATTTATTTGGGATATCGACTTAGTCAAAACATCACCAACGCAGCGGATAGAAAGTAGGCAAACGCCCTTAATCTGACTTCTCCGATAGCCTGTCTTAACGACATCCTGCAGGGAATTCGCCAGTGCCTCCAGTATTTTTAACCGGATTGTGCCAACCCTCTCATACAACGCCGGGAGCGACTCCCAGGTGTTAAGGCTCATCCAGAGATTTTGCATCTCCTGTGCAAAATATATTAAGCTATCTGAGGCGCTTCTTAACACCGGTATATCACTATTTTGGGCAGGTAATGCAGAGATTGCAGAAAACAGATGGACAACCAAAGAGGCCGCGTGGTCGGCATCCCGAATGGCAAAACTAACCGTCTGGCGAGAAAAGTGCTTGAAACCCTCCGGTAGCATTAAGGGATCAACAGTAAAGCCCTTCTCCGGCAATTCAAGCTTGTAGGACTTGGATAGAGTAGCGGTTATACCGGATGTTTTCTGGAAAGATTCGAGGATACCTTTAACGTTTCAAAGAATTTCACAGTCCGCGCAGATTAGTTTCAGGTTTTATTATCATGTTGATAAACACGTACTCGCCAAGGCGAGGAAAGAAAGGAAAGGAAAAAGGAAGAGAGAAAAGATTACAATTTACACAACTCCGAAAGTACCCCACCATGACTGTGACGCTCCTCCACTCCTTGGGTAAGTTTGCAGCCGCATAGAAGACGGCATAAATAGTCTCAAGTAACTCCTGCACAAGCGATTCGGCAGGTCTATGTCCAAGCAGTGGGAGTAGCTTGGACAGCAACCAAAGATACAGCAACGGCTGCCCTGACTCGGTGGTAGACTCCGGCGGCGGTCTAAACAGTACATGGGGCGTCTCCTTGATGGTCAAACGCAGGACTAAAAGACTATTACTCGCTTGCTCGGTCAGGTTTTGAGGGGCAAAGGGATCTTCTCGTAGCAGGACACTAACACCGGCATCCACGACTGCCGTGACAACTTTGTAATTGACCAAGAGCGTATCCTCTATGGACGAACTCCCAGTCGGATCGGTAACCCCGTGGGAAATCACTTCCGCAAATAGCTGCTGCAGGAAATTGGGTCCAGGCGATCCATTTCCGGTCTTTGGGAGGTTCTGAAAGATGACGGCGATGGAGGATGAGGGCAGGGGTTGTTGCGAGCTCCCGGGGACGGCGTTATAGTCAGCGATGGGCACTGCTGGCGGAGCCATAGTGCCTATAGCAGCAATTCGTTTCCTGCGGGCAGACATTTAGATAAGTCCAGTATTTTCCCCTTTCTTTGTCTTCACCCCCTTTCCACTGCTCGTTGTTGTTAGTAAGCACCGTTGTGTTATCACGTCTCTGGAGACGTCAAGTTTGGAGTATATGTTAGGAGACGCGTCGAGAGGAACCAACTTTAATTTCTTGGCGTTGATGTTTGTCAAAAAATGCCTTGGCAAAATCTGCCCGTTACCGGTATTTGGCGCAGCTACGCAATGGATCTACCCGCCACCGCATATCCACAACGGAATTCAACGGGAGAGAACAGCCCCCCCTCAATTGACCTCATACCGGCATCAAGAAGCCAGCATAGGGTCCGTTCGCAGTTCCCCCAGGGACGTCGCAACGTTATCGCTGTCAAGAAAGGGGATTGATCCCATCGGAAAACACGCTCGTAAAGCCCACCCCAATGCCATCAGCATCATGCCTACATCATCTGGTCAGGTAACTGCATCAGAACGAGAGACTAGTTCTAGAACAATGACTATCATACAACATCCTAGGATGTAGATTTGGACTACTCGAGGCGAGGCGCGGGGTTTCCTACACCCTACACTAATAGTGTTCAAGGCAGCGCACCCCCTATTTCATTTACCCCTTGGGAGGGGAGATCCCATGTCGAACTATCCTATAATATCCTCAAGCATTATCTGCCGGGATTTTGAAGTCTAGCTTGTGCCCCCGAGATATCGGGATATCCCGATCTGGCGAGTGACCAATCATGACGTCCGCTGAGAGTTACGTTATTTGTAAAGGCATTAAGGATCATGCAATATATCTCGAGGGTCCTATAGAGACGTGCTGGCGCCACAGGAGAGCACAGTAGCTATCGCAAGGGGATTTGATCTTGGCGTATTGCATGCACCGGTATGCAGGAAATTATTTCTGCACAATCATAATATTATGTACCGTATCATACTTTCTACCCCAGTAGACCGGAGCAGGTTATCCATTTATTAATCCACCCCTAGGAAACAGTGAAAGGGAAAAGTGAAATCCAAAATTACTTCCGCCTCCCCCCTCACGCCGCGTACCACGGTAATAAGGCATTCACCTTCGTTTCCCTCGGGACAGCTCTACCACGTATCAGAAAAACATCAGTACTCTTTTCAGAAGGCATTATGAAGCTGCAATTATCCAACAGGCAAATACAAGGGGGGGGGATGCATGATATTGAATGACTTGGAGTTGTCATGACAAAAGAGGTATCACAACAAATCAAGATACGGGCAAAAAAATAAAATATCATAGAGTCAATGGACATGTTCTCGTCGGAATTCACATCCTTCAAGAATCAAGTGGCATGAGCAACTTTTCCTAACCCATGGGTGCGTGAGAGAGAAGGTATACAAGGGAAAACAATGACGGAAACCATGAAAACAAGATGCGAGAGAACAGGGATGCCACTAGGCCAGGATTCCCACAAGGAAGATGGTATAGGAGCATAAAGAAACTTGTATTAAACGCCGTCGCCAAAAAGGAAAAAAATGACAGAAAAGTGGGGACTGTATTTGTGAAAGAAAAATAAAAGTGAGGACTATGCATCCTCCGCAGCTCCACCCACGAAAAGCAACCATCTCAATGAAAAATGCCAAAGTTTTTGTAATGCAAACCCGCCAATGTACACCAAAACACAAACAAACCAGCCCAAGAGAAAAACCTACGCCTTCCGTTTCCCAGAATCTAATGGACTCTGCCTTGAAAACCACTCTAGAACAGTTTCGTAACACAACGCAAACTGTCTCAAGCTCTGTACCATTGATAGCCTTTGGTCACGGAAATCGCTGACGACCTTGCAAATCAAGTCCTCATCGTCGCGATTCAGCCAAGCATTATCGCCCTCATCATTAAGCTCCAGTTTTCTCATCCCAACTTGCCCTTCCCCATCAGAACCCCCAGAAGAGTTCTCCTCCTTATTCCTCTTCTTTTGCAGACGTTGGCGCCGCAATAGGCCAAGCACTGAATCTACCGCACAGAATGTTCCTGTACGCCCGCAGCCAGCACTGCAGTGCACTAGGATAGGTCTGCGTTGGGCAGCTGCAGCGGATTCTGCGGAAAAGGGGGAACTAGTCGCTGGCTGCGAGGACCTAACAACAGCATCGGTGTGTTCAATGAGCCCAAGAATGTGGGCAGGATGGGCAGGTGCCCCAAAGTCCGGCCACGAGGAATATTGTAGCTGGGTGATCTCGCGCATAGGAGAAAAGGGATGTTCGATATGTTCAAGTGTGAACTTGCGAACCAGAATAAATGGCACGTTGAGATCAGGTGAAGCGGGTCCATTCAAGGCCGTTCCAACAGATCGCCTCTTCGGGCTTGTTTTTAGAAACGATGAATCAAGTGAGACGCGACGCTCCGATAGAGATATAAGCTTTAATGGGCCATAATTTCTTGGTTCCCAATATTTATGACTTTTGACTTGGCCACCTTCTTCCTCGGCCGTCAACATAACAATTACTCGTACATCTTGCTCCCAAACCATACTCCAGAAGTCCTGAATGTGAGTCAGCATAATAAACAGGACAAAGACACAGAATGAAACCTACCCTAAAGGTCGTTGGTAACGGAGCCTGAGAGGCGATGTACTTCTTAGCTGCATACTGAGCTGATACATGACTAGCATTTACATAGTCGCACTCATCTTGGGGATAATCGAGCAGTCTAACTCTAGCATGGTCGTATGGCCAGATATTATTATACCTATTCTTAGTGCCCTTTTCAACCCCGGCTAGGGTGTGTGGCTTCACGGCGGTCGACGTGGGAGAGTCATAAACTACTGAAATATTCAAGGCCTCCTGCATCCTTTCTCTCTCAGCTTCCTCCAAGCGGAGGAACCGGTCCGCCACAATCTTAGAGCCATCTTCCTCGCAGACAATTTTCTTGAGCCAGGCAGGCAAAGTGGCGATCCCCTCGGATCCAATGTTTTGAGGTAGGGTAATAGGAACTTCTCCAACACCTCCAATCAAATCCATGTTTTGTCTGATATTTGAGAAGAATGGATTGACCACGGACTTCTGAGAAGTTGGCATGGGACAGTAAAGAGCTCCAGGTGCCCGCTTTCCAGTGGCCGGCAGTTGACTAGACAAGGATAGACTTGTAGGGGACGACGCCTGGGCAAGACGATTTTCATCCACCTTTTCTGGGTATCTTGAGAAAAATTCATTGAAGCCACCTGTGCAGTATAATTAGCTATGTGACTCAAACTCAGATGAATTGCGGGTGGGTAATTTACCCCTAAGAACGTATGCCTGCCCTTTCCACCCCTCCCGCACAAACTTGTTGAGAGTATGCAACGATGTCATTGTTGATGGGTCTTTGAGATCCTTGAAATCGGTATCATACACCACGATGTATTTCATGTCCTTCCATGTTGCAAACTTTTCTTTATCCTCATCCTTTGCAAACGTTTCTGATAGCTTAGTAACATTGAACGAGGGCCTCTTGAGTAGAGTCGTAGGGATACACAGGTTAACAGCTCTTTCGATGCGAGATTCGGCGTACAGATTATAGGTCCGGACATCGAGCAGCAGAAGGTTCGAAGTGTTGGCGTCTAAAAGCTCTACCAGGTGCGCCACAGACAACAGGGTTGGATCCCCCTCTTTTGAAGGGTTCGGTAACGTAGAAGATCGTCCCTGAGCTTGGCCCTTGACTCGTTGCGCTATAGGATCCTGAGACGCCTTATTTGGAGGTAGTGGAGACGAGGGGAGAGAGAGCCGATGGGTGTTGTCATTTGAACGGGCAAAGGTTTCTCGAACACTATCCAACGCAGCTGGAGAAACAGTTCGTGCACCGTTCAAAAAGGTTGATCCCGGTATCATGGCTCCAAGGCGTTCCCTCTGCATATGGTGCAATAGCTCCGGAGATGGATATGACCCCAGTGGAAACCCGATCTTCTCCCCTTCGGTATTTTCCCCCGACAGGTGCTCAGGCTCCGATGCAACGTGACCGTTCGGATGCTTAAGACTGAGGGCGATCGCTTCTGATTGCATCTGGAACGGTGTAGGAAGGTGGTCGAATTGAACAGGACGCGGAGACCTGGCAGCAGTTGAACGAACAGAAGATCCAGCAGACGACCAATTGTGTTTAGTGTGTTGACCCTCGTTAGGATCTATAACCAACCCAAAATACCCGGCGGGACTTGGAGGGTTAGCATTCCCTTGCTTTGAATTCTGCTTCGTTCCTGACGGAGGCGCACCTGACAGAGGTGACACGACTGTTGAGGTGTAAGATGTTTGCATGGCAGGAAGAGGGTGCTGCGGGCGCACTTGAGAATGCGGGCTATGAACCGGGAACTCAAGGGACGACCGTGGCGACGGTCTTGAGGTCGTCACCGACATATTGAGAGGTATATTGGGTAATAATGCTGTGTTGTTTATACTTTGTTGTTGTGGAAATCCGGTCCAAATTGCGAGGTGAGGAGTCTTTAAGGGGAAACCAGCAGACTATGACGAAAGGTCGTCAGGCAAGCGAGATCGAGAACCAGTCGGAGAGAGGCGTCAAAGAATTCCAAATGCGTATCGAAAGCTCATGATCACTGGACGTGATAAACCTTGAAAGGGGGTGGGTTTTCTTAGTGTAAAGAACGAGTTTTAATCAGAAAAAAATAGTGTGGCGTTTGTATCGGTTCGTCAAGGCCTGCTTTCCCGTAGGTATCTCGCCTTTGGAATCTTCTTTCTTTTGCTTTCTGAGTCCTTCTTCCCGTCCGTTTTATTCTCCTTTCCCCCTTCCTGTGATTTTAATTTTAAACACTTTCCTTTAGAAAGTGAGACGTAACTATTATTACCAATGCAATAACAACGTGTTTGCCCGAGATCTTGGAGGCGGCGACGGCGTTATGACGCTGCAGGTGAAAAATGGATCAAATCAATTTCCCGAGAAGCAGCAAAGATCGCTTGCTTGCGAAAGAACTTTTTTTCCTTTACCCGAATGCCAAACGCAAAGGAAGGTAAATAAAGGGGAGAGAAGAGAACGAAAGAGAACAAACAGGCAACGAAATACAAGAAATTATAGGTATTTGGGTAGTAGACAAGGAATGAGAGAGGGGGTTGAGCCAGGGGAATGGGGCAACAAGTGGGGGGGGGGATTGTTAAAGGATCGCGAAGGACGGGGAAGGGGTCTTATTTCAATAAGACAGACCGCAAACAAAGGAGGGCAGGGCACACGCTCAAGGAAGAATAAGAAGGAAAGGTTCTGGGTTGAGGGCAGAGAGAAGAGGTAAGTAAATAGGGAAGGGAGGATGTATCACACAGAGCCTAGATTGTCCTTTTCTTTTGCATCATTTATCCAAATCCCGGGGATGCCTGCAAGAAGGAGGAGGAGAATGAGAGAAATGAGAGAAATGAGTTCCACTACCGTGCTACATGCTGGCCTGGTGGCGGCCGAAGTGGGGGATTTACATCACAGGCCGAGATGGGTAAAGGGCGCGGGGCGTGTCTTGACTCTGGCTTTAGTTCACTCGAAAGAAAACACCGGCTTCCAAGCTAGTCTGCGATCCCAATTCCCGGAATATCAGCAAAGGGTAATAATCATCACCGCCGACTTTAGGTTGCGAGCCATGGATCGGGGGAAGAAGCCAGGCTGCTTTGCAGAGTACTCGAGCACCAGTAAGGGCGGCTGCGGAGAGGGGGGGGGGGCTGCTGCCATTATCACAGCAGGAATAATAATATCATACTGGCAGAAACAGTAACAAATCTAGGGTGCTGAGAGCAGAAGTACTCGTACTAGTACGGTAGGGTGGAGGAAGATATCCAGATCATATCATACGATTTCTACCGTTCGCAAAAGCAAACTCCCCAGTCTATGACTCCATAGTTCTAGTCCTAGGGGCTCTAGACCCTCGAGGACTACTTCCTTCCTCCGTTTTCCCCTCCTGCTATCCTTGGCAAAGCGACTATCATACAAGTTGTGAGAGGTCTTGCTGAGTATCAATACGATTCGTTGGGTTCCGTCGCGTGGCGTACTGCCCTTGTCGTTGTTCGGTGCGGTGAGCGTCACAAATAAGCCCACCGATGACGCTATTGGAAAGGGGCTCGGGTTAAAGTCTGAGGGCTTCAAAAAATAGCCTCAGCCCTGCGTTGTCCAACCCGTTGGAAAGGAAAAACTCTCCATCAAATGAATTCCCCCAGAGGCCACAGCTAACGGAGCTGAGCACTTCAAGTGTCCTACGGAAGAAATTCCAGAAGCTTCAATCGCCCCCCCTTGCTTCTAGATTGTTTCTCGTGAGGATTAGAATGCAACATCTGCTCGTATAGTACTGTATAGCGGCGCTGTGCCGCACAGTTAGTCCAGTATTGTATATGTGTCCCACATTCCACCACTCTACAAACATTCAGCATGCTACCTGGACGAGTATTCAAGCGCAAGCACCAGCACATCGTAGCGTCCGTGAGAAAGGGGTCTACAGGCAGCACGAACGGGTAGGGTACAGAGCTCGTACCCCCCCTCCTGCCCGAAGCGGTTGGGGCAAGCAAAAGGACCGCAGTGAGGGTCACAAAAAACCTAGTATGGTCTAGGTGATATATAGCCTCTACAACATTGAAAATCCCCTTTACTCGAGCACATCCTTTCTTCCACTAAGGCCAGATTTTTGGGGGAGTACAAAACAATTTACAGCCCGCGATGGATCGTCACCGTGCTCCTGTGTCCTGCCTTGCCGCACCAAGCTGTAATAATCTCCGAAACCGGTTAGCTAGACCAGATATTCCTTGACACCACAAGTATCTTGGGCCTTGAGGCCTATCGCTTCCCCCTTCGACAGTAATGGGAAAATATGGTTGGCAGACTTTCTGCCAAAGTTGATATGGAATTCTATGAGGATGGTACTCGAGCAAAGGGGAGGGAAAGGGAAAGAAAGGGGGAGAAAAAGGAACAAGCACACCGGGGATATATTTTTGCTAGTCTGTGTTTGAGGTAATGTCCTTGTGCGCCAGAAAGAGAAGCTTTTTTTGTCGCTTCTCCTTCTGTCACCTTTTGCATGAAAACAAAGCAGATTCATTTGCTATGTGAGATGGCTGACAGGCAAGCAATCAGGTTCCCTGCGATATCGTCATTGGACGCGCTATTCCCAAACTGGAACCATCGCTTACATACCGGTCCGGTATTAAGGAACCTTGGACAGAGACGACCGCATCGTATCGGAAAAGTGTCTATCTAACCGCCCCACGCTTCTTTGCTCAGAAAACGGTACTGAAATTCTGCGCAATCAGAAAACAGGCAACCCCAGTCCATATGTATGCGTGGGGAGTGTCTTATAAAACCATGGAGGAAGGAAAATGATACCCTGCGGGAGTTTAGTACTCGCGGTGTCGAAGCGTTTTTAAAAAAGACTGCTATTGCATACGGCCGAGATCCTAGCAAAAAGGCCAAATTTTGGTGGTATGCAATAGCAGTCTTTTTTAAAAACGCTTCGACACCGCGAGTATAGATACTCGGGCACAATTGTATCATCCTAAACCTCCTCTTCCTTCCCGCACGTTCCTCAGGGACAGAAGCTTCTAGGTTTTCACAGGCAAAAAAAAAAAAGTGGTGCCCCAGAAAAAGGGGGAAGGTCATCACAAGTACGCAAACCTTAGGCCTTTGTTTTTGCGAGCGAAACCCATGCGGGGCGGTGTGGGAAGAGGAGAGAACGAAAGCCTCTTTAAGCTACGGTACTCTACAGGGAAACGGTTACACATGAGCCGGAGGATCGACTACTAATCAATACCAACTTCGGCGCAAGTTCCCTGACAGCGATCACAACCACTCGGCTTTTACTTATATATACGTCTTACGCAGCGAGGTACTCGAGATGCAGGAATTGAACAGCAGGGACCGGCGTACTGGGAAGGGAGAGTTAGATTGTCTAGCTGTTATTATATAGTGTCTTGGCCTATCACTCGCCTGCCATCCTCCCTCCCTTCCCACCAGTGGAAACCTCAATCGATCGATCAGGGACATGTATGGCAATCGATTCCCTCAATGACTTATCTCCTTCACCACTACCCCAAATATATGCCCCCTTCCCACCAAATATTGTTGATTCGATTGAAGGGTTGATCTAGTGCATGAAAATCCCCCCCTCCCACCACTGACCCACCATTTCTGATATCAAGCATCCACCAGTGCTTAGAGCGCGGTATTTAACCCTTCTCAACCGCCCCCGATAAAACCCGCCCCTCTCATCGCCGTGGTTAGCCACCAAGTTATTCCGCCGCTCCACCATAGGCAAACATCCGATCCGAACCCTATCAGAATGGATTATCACCCATATTGCAGTAACTCAAAAAACATCCGACCAAACAAGACAGAAAAAACACCCTCGGATCCGCGTGCAACGTGATAGATCTAATGATTCCGGTTTCGGGCCTACAAGATCTTACTGTGGTAATGCCGGCAGCATGGTTGTGGTTCGCCATACTTTGCTTTACTCCACATATGCCCGCCTGCTCTGTGCAGCACGGCGCTTCTCTGTTCGCCCACACTCTTGTTGATCTCGGTAGGTCGGATGCTCCCCCTGCCGGACAGATCTTCTAATACTTAGCTAACTGACTGGCGGGCGCGTGTGAGGAGGGAGGGAGGAAAGCAATGAGCCCCACACGTAGGCGCCAGAGAATGACCGCGCTTGCAGGACCTGCCGGTAGGTGTTTGTCCCTTATAGCGTAGACTACAAGTGGTCAGTAGGTATGAGACTGCACGCACAGCACCCTACGTCATGCAGCTCAAGGCTACGCTAACAAACTGCGACGGCATTCCGAAATCTCCCTAGCAAACACGTCTCATAAAATGAAACCCCCACTACCGTATTCGGATTATCGGCCACCCGCCAAGTAGGGGAAAGGGAAAAAACGGGCCTCCCCCAAGCGACCAAACCAACCCACCAAGTGATATTCCATCATGCGATCCGAAAGTGGCGCCTTGGATGCCTCTTTGGGGTGTCTTGGAGCCCTTTTTTTGATCCTCTTGAGCAAATAACCGCCTCCAGACGCTGCAACTACACAATAACCCGGCGCATAGCTGCTGCCCACGACCTCGTGGATGGCTACCAAATAGTCCATCCCCCGGCGCTAAGGACACTTGGAGTGCAACACTGACGGGGTATAGCGTGAGCGGGCCGAAACTGCTGAAGCTGGAGATTAGTCAGTTCAGAACCAATTCCTGCTACTAGCACGCAAAGTATGATCATGGAGTTCATTAACAAAAAAAACACACCAAGACCCAAGGTCCATTTCACTATGACATACAAGTGCCCTAAAAACCCTTCCGATTCACTACCTCCATCGGCCTAGGATAGGTTTAGTTTGGCAAGTTGACAGGATTGCCTACACCTGTCAAAGAGATCCAACAAGTTTTGGGGGTCCATCTTGTACCGTCATAAGAAAGCACTAGCCCTCCTCAAGGTATGGTATGGCTGGGATAATATATGATATTGCCCGGGGCCTTTGGTCTCTGAATCCAGAGATATGGCCTCCTCCAGGGATAAGCGGGTAGCAAAGGGTTTTATAGTAAATGCAATACCAGATCTTTAGTACGGAGATGCGAGCTACTAGTACACCAGGACTAGCAGCCAAGGAGTGAGACTGCAGCACTCGTGCTGTGGGGCGCTCTGGTACTGTATATCGGGTGTTAAAAATAATTATGTCCACATTTTTCCGGTATTGGGGTTATCTGAAAATATGAACGCATTCCCCCGGTGCACGAGTGGCTGTGCAGTACGAGTACTGTACGAGTACATCCCTCTCCCTCCCTGCTCCAACAGCGACCAGGATTGAAGAGGATAATTGCGTACTACCGAGAGCTCGCTCACTCCTCCCATCTAAATTATAATAGCAATCCCACATTACATCGAACCCGAACTAGTCTTTTTGAAATGCACAGATTACGATCCTCCCATTTGGTGGTGGGTGAGACGGACCTTCAAGCCTTGTACTCGAGTTATGCTCCTAGTTCGCGCATCTCGAGCTACTCCGGAATTATGAAGAGAATAATATGTATCTGGAAAGAGTGGCTGTTTCCCTGAATTCCACCCTCCTATGAAATTACCGTATTTCATCCCAAGTTGGAATCAAGGCTATTTCTAATTCGTTTCTCACGGTCGGCATCATGGCACATCACTTAATCCATCAAGAGCTCCAGAATTAGTCAGAACATACATATTTACCGCGCACAAACTCGAAGCACTGGAAAATGCGGGCCTTGCCACCCCATGGGATACATACCTCCCCCAATTTATTCATGCTGCGGACAACCATCCATGTACTAACAATATCCCAGGGTGGTTGAGAATTGGAAATTCGCGACTGGGCATGCTTACCCTGTCATGCGAATTCGAGTAACTTACTTGCACAGTATTGTGGTTTTCCGAAAGGTTGCGAAAGGAGCCCACAGCTTTCCCAGCTTTTTTTTCAGAGCTTGATTGCGCAATAGTATCCACCATGGGCCGTACTAAGAACTTCGCTCTGAAGAATCAGATATACTGTGGATTCTCGGGCTCAGTGGCTTGCCAAGTTCTAATTAAACAGAGAGCTCTGAAAAAAAAAAGGATTCGCAACCTTTTGTCCAGCGAGTTTTTCGCAACCTTTACGAAAAGCACAATATCATACCAGTGTCGTGAGCCATTGGGGGTTGATGACCGCTTTGATGCCGGGCCAAGGGGCACACTGAATTAGCACTTGCTTGTACCGTACCCGGCACAGGGTGTTAAAAAGAAAGGGGTTTTTATATATATATATATATTTATGCTGGCCTTGTATCCCACAAGAGTCCATGCCCTTGCCATGCTTACTCATCTGGTAATGATTGGACAGTAATTTCGGCACTACGAGCCGCGTCGCCACTCTGACAATTTGGCCGTTGCTTGCTATCCCGCTTACTGCCATGACAAAGCTACGGCCAACACTTCGCATACCGGTGGACTGAGATCGATTACACAGCATATCCGCGCTCAATTAACACCACTAATTCCGGCGGCTATTTCCTGCACATGCTGAATAACCATAACAATAATATTATCATTCAATGTGGACGGAGTCCGGCTGGTAGGGATCCAGATTTCATGCAGTAGCTCTCGCAATTGGACTGCAGGGCCGCCGGGCAGATAGATATAGGGGGTTAGGAGGATGCTGTGGGGATATCATTACAGCGGAGGGGTTAGCCAAGACCGATACAATGGACACTAAATACCGGTATTATAAATTTGGCCTGACTTGACTTGAAGAAAGTGGGTTCGAGTTAGCCTTTCGTCTTGATAGGCTAAGCTTGGAATGCCCTCAAATGGGTGAGATATCAACTATTCTAGACTATTCTAACTAGAGCACAAGCCATGCCTAGCTCCACAAGGCCCGCCGATGCCGGGCCTGGGCGGGAAGGGTCGGTATCGGGGGGAGGAAGAAAAGGAAAATTGAAGCGGGAATGTGCGCCTGAAGAGGGGAAGAGAGAAAGAGAGGAAAGAGAGTCTCCAGGCGCAGGGGCAAAAACGGACATTGTATAGGCACTCCATTACGCGGCTTCGAGGCTAGAGGGAGGAGAGAAGATGATACACTAAGAGCAGTAGCAGATAGCGATGACAACAACGGAGTAGTGCCAAAAAGGGAGACAAGGCGAGGCGAGGGGGCGGCTTGAGAATGAGGTTTGGTGTTACGACAGAGCGTTGCTACAAGTAAGAAGGTTCATCGAGTGAGGGGCTTTTGTCGTAGGTGTCAGGAACTCTGGACCCTTTTGGAAAGGTGCTGAGATGACTCGGAGGGATTGGCTAGGAAGAAGCCTATTGAGCTATTGCTACCCGCCGACTGTGGGATAGAAACTGCCGTAGATTTCCGAATCGCCACTTTGCAGCTCCCCATGCTGTTCCTCCGGGGTCGGTATCAGCGTTGTTTGCCCGATAAGGTATTCCGCGTCTTGGCTAACGTGATAGTCTTTTCGAATCTTCACTACGCAGGTGTGTCCACGCTTCCCAACCTAAATGGGGGTTCCTCCCGTCTTTATCTGCGGTGTTGGGGGTGGTACCTTCGCGTTCGAGGGGCACTCCCATCGATAGCCGCTCATGCAGAGGGCATTCGACCGCCTTTATCCCCAGTGTCAGAGGTGACGTCCTCCCGTTCCAACTGTAGTTGCACGATTCCCCACGCATCGATACGGTAGCTACCCATGAGAGAGGCGTTTGACTGCCTTTATCTGCAGGTCAGAGGCGACACCTTCCTGTTCCAGGAACATCTGCACGATGTCCCCGGACCTAATTCTAGCTGCCCACGAGGTGTCCGGCCCCACCATCCTTAGTTTCGAGGTACAAAACCGCAATGTATCCCAGTGCTGAAATCCAGCCTTTGAACCCGGACAGGTTTCTCGAGATTAGGATACTACGGGAGCGGAATACCGGTAGTTGTTATAGGGATCCCCCTATTGCGTAGTTCATGGGTACCGATAAGCCTTGAGCACAGAAGCTGGAATTGCGATAGCAGATTTGATGGTCGATTTCTGCATGATGCGGGAATGAATTGAAGAGGCCTGAAACAAGCGTGCCCCGCCAATGCATGGATACTGTGCTCGAGTATCCCTTAGTTTGTCAGTGCTCCTAAGAAAACCGGTTGAACGGGTCTCAGATTGAAGTAATTTATTTACAGTTAGGGAAGGATATTTCCCAGATCCCGTTATCTTCTTTGCCGGATTTGGTATAGTTTTCTTAACCAGTTTTCTTTGGCGTAACACCCGACAGACTAAGGGATAGTACTGAATAAGCAATATTTGTATCCCGGCCACTTTGTAATGAAGAGAACTCAATGGACGGGAAATTATCGGTTGCTCCTCTGAGACAATATGTTTTGAGCAGTGCGCATAGATCGCCGATCCCTGGGCTCGAACTCGAGTACCGGTACTGTTTGTGCTTGGCCAAGAAGTACTGGTAGTGAAATACGCTACCGGCAATACACGAGTTGCGGGTCCCGCGAAAAATTAATGGGTTGCCTATTGGTTGCTAGACTAGAGGGCGCAATAATAATCGGCAGTTGATTCACAAGTCACTGCTGTATCGGACTGTGCGCTGAACATCGTAAATTGGTCCCAATCACCCTTTCCCCTTTGCCGCTGACATGCGGCGATTGAGGCGTCTTGTTGAGCTTGCTTTGTGCTCGAGTAGGCGTGGGATATTTGATAGGCGCCGCAAACGCAGGAATACAGGTGAACAAAGCACGCAACCCTTGACAAATTAAAAAATTTAGGGCCCCAAGATGGAAGTTTATATACTAAGGTCACTGCCAAATTTCTCCAGCTTTTCCACTGTTTGCTGAAGAGCATCTAGCGCTTGAGCATTGGGGGACCACATGGATGGGGGTGCGGAGCGCATGACATAAACCATGCGGATCTTGCCGGACAGGTGGCACAAAACGCCCCAGCAGACGGGTAATTCCTTCTTTAAAGGGGGGATGGAGAGCGTTGACTCTGGTCATATGCCCGCGCATAGAATGCTTTCCGGCTCTGCTATAACATCTTATCTTCCACCCATTGTTGATCGCGATTACTGGAATACCGGCACAATATGATGCTGTACTGGTTTCTTTTTTCGTTTTCACTCATTTTCGAAGCTAGAATTTGATGATAGATCAGTGTGCTGAGGGGTAGACAAAGGTCGGGCCCATCCCCGTTGCAAGGTGGGGCGTTTGCATACAGACTAAGCCGGATTAGAAAGTTCGAGTGATGGAGAGTGAATACTTTCCTGGTGGAAGGCAAAGAGTCGGGACCGGTAACATAAGCACTCACCCAGCGCTTGCTCGAGAAATGCGCTGGGTGAGCGTTTGCGTTACCGGCCTTCAAATACCGTATTTCAGTCACCGATGGGGTCTTGACGAATACCGGTACAAGTGTATTAGCGGGTGACGAACAGGGTATCCCGCAAGCAAAAAATCGAACTCATCAAAGTAGGGTAACAAAAAATATCTGCTAGGGATCCCTGTTCGTCGCTCGTCAAGACTCCATCGGTCGCTGTATCTCGTCAAATTGGGTATCTCGGGACAGGGGTTCTTATCACCACCCAAGGGCACTAGCCCCTAACGAGGCCTAGTAGTGAACAAAGGAGGGATAGGAAGGTTGCGTTAACTCAGACTCACAAGGGTTAACGCAATTCACCTATTCCTTTTTTGTTCATTACTAGGCTTCATTAAGGGTCTTTCATAAAAACCCTGTCCGGAGATACCCAGATAATACGGTACCCCCACACCCAAGGGCTAATTCGATTGGATTGGATTGGTCGTGCTCATGCATGCCGTGTTGCCAGCCAGCCACGCCACTGGTGGAACTCTGTAGGACTGAACGACCGGTACCACCACGGCGAAGAGAGTGCTGCACTCACAGTGCTACCCTCGCACATAGAAATTCGTGTATATTAGAGTAGTGCACCCCGCTTCCCCATCATATCTTACCACCTGCAAAACCACACCTCTTGAACCGTTTCCAAACAAAAGACGACTCTTTTGAAGGCAATTGTTATTAATTTCCTGACTTGGATCTGCTATGGCCGATGGGACCCACCATGCCTCAGCGGCGCCCCTTGAGGTCGACCCTACTTTGGTAGGCCAACTGCTGACAAACACATTGAAATACTAGAGCTAACGTCGGAGGGGGAAAACAGAAAGACACATCGGATTACGAGACTGCAGAGTATTAGGCCTCATAATTTGTTTCTAGTATAATGCTTACTATCACTAGGAGTGAATACTCTACCGCTTCACTCTCTGAATCAATCCGAGCGTAAGTAAAATTAAAATAAAAAGAAGCCCCAATCCCCTAGTCTCTCTAAGTGTCTTTCTTCTTTTTACTCACGCCATAATATTCTAGGTATCGATACGAAAATGGGCGCCGATACCATGCTTTCAAGGATGGGTAAGGAGCTTGGCTCTGGGGCTTGGCATCCCACCAGACTAACTTTGCATAGGAAATACCCCGTTCCAAACGATGAGGCTGAGCAAGATAGGTTAGTTGCAAGGTTGATATCCCTGTTTAAATGGCATTGTTGAACAATAGTAGACTAGATATTATTCATCACGTCTATCTCCTTATGCTCGATGGCAAGTTAGTTAAGGCACCCGTCGGTGGTAACATTCAGAGGATATTGGATATTGGAACGGGCACAGGGATATGGGCTATTGACGCCGCGGAGTAAGTGCTGACCTTGACAGTGATGAAGATCCTCTACTTATAATTCTGTGCAGAACCTACCCATCTTCAGAAGTTATTGGAACAGATCTTAGCCCAATTCAGCCAAGTTGGTGTGTTACCTACCCAGGCTTCCAGAAGCTTCTCACACTCATTCCGAAATTCCTAGGGTTCCTCCCAATGTGAGTTTTCAGATTGACGATGCAGAATCGGATTGGACTTTCGCAAAAGAGTCATTTGACTTAATTCACATTCGCCATTTGAATGGCGGGATCAAAGATTGGGGGAAGCTCATCAGGCAATCATTTGGGTACGTATCTAGGCAGCTCTGGAAACACTGTTAAACCGACCTTTTGGAAAATAGTGCATTGAAGCCCGGCGGCTGGCTAGATATTGCCGAGTTTGAATGCAGGCTCAGGAGCGATGATGGAACTTTGCCAGCTGGGGGTAATTTGACCAGGTATTACGACCTGTTGAACCAAGCTGCCGATAAATTTGGTAAGTCGCTAAGGCATGGTCAACCTCCAGCACTTACTTAGACTAACTGCACACAAAGGCCAAGGGTTTGATATTGCTACCTCTTTGGATAATCTTATTCTAGACGCCGGTTTCGAAAAAGTGGGTCATGAAGAGTTTAAAGTTTCCCTCGGAATTTGGGCAGCAGATAAAAAACAAAAGGAATTGGGTGCATTCACGCTGCTTACCACCGAGCATGGCTTCGAATCACATGGAATGGCACTCCTCACCAGGACACTTGGGATGGAAGCTTCAAAGGCCAGTGAACTAATAGTAGGAGCCAAGAAGGAATCTCGTAGCAAAAGGGTTCACTCTTACTCAGTCCAGTATGTCTTCATGACGCCCAGCTGGATTCTTGAGCTAATATGTAGCAAAACAGGCACATGTACTACGCTCAGAAACCCCTCAAAAAGAGTGATCTCAAGTGATCATGTCTGATGAGGAAATTTGGAATTTCAAGATTTTCATATAACGGGAGAGCTCCTGCAATACGCTCCAACTTATGCTATTCTAGTTCATCTCTTACAAGTACCTAGGGAGATGCCCGCACAAGGCCGGAACTATTTTGCTGGTTAACCACTCTTGCCTTGTGCGGAAACACCCCCCTTGGTATTTGCATGGCTCTTGGATGCGTCAGTCGTGCCCCTGTAGATATAATTTCGCTTTTTCTCATCTCTTTTGATAACCGTGTTGAAAATAATCGATGTGGAGGTAATGATCGGTGGTGAGGGTTTTACGCGGCGGAGTGGGGCGGCTCATGTGAAGACACGCAGTTCGTATCAAGTGGTAGAGGAGTTCATGAATTATTCCATTGAATATGTAGAAAGGAAAGTCCTGATGAAAGTTAAGAACAGAAAGGAAGGCCGAGGCGGCGGGGATGGGACAGGAAGGAAGGAAAAACGAATGGGGGAAAACTTTTCATGGTTCGCGTGTCCCTCCGCCGGCGCATACGCGCACCACCATGGGCCCCCAGAGTGCGGGCATTTCCCACACTAAGTGCGACTATTTCCAACAAGCCATAAGAACGTGTTACGATTTCCCTTCAGTCAAGCGGGCACAAAAGCAAAGTTTTATTAGAGCACCGGAAGAACAGAAAAGGAGAAGAGAGAGAAAAGAGCGACACTATGTAGAGAAGCAAGCATAAGGAAATCATCGGAGTGTGGGAATGCATACGCGGCACACACACACGTATGCATTCCCAGAACAACAAGGAAGACAATGCAGTATAACTATTGAAGCAGTTAAAGGGATCAATAAAACGGCCACTGGGAGCGTCTTTTCAAACCATATTATAACAGAACGAGTTCACAAACCACTCGAACGCCCCCCCTCACTCGGACGACCGAATTTGAACAAGAAAGTTTCCTATAATAAACCAGATAAAGCATTGCAACCAAAGTGATCAACCACCATTTCCTCGCAGAAAATCAACCAATTATGTAGCATCCGTCCGAGCGGGCGAGACGTCGTGAAGTCGCCAGTGCCACAGAACCCGAGTGATCTACAATGACGAACCCCGACCACACCCGCCCAATCAAACACCCCCCCCCTCCACATTCATTACCTTAGCCTACCCCGCTGTTTCAAAACCCCTCCTTCCCTCCCCTCCCTCCCCTCCCCTCCCCTCCCTCTCCCGGCCCCGGACGGGACCACCCATCCGCCAACCAATCCCCACCAAACACCCCAGTAAAAAGCAAAACGCAAAACGCAATAAATGCCGAGATCTAAGCTAATCATACGGCATCCGACCGGTTGCCGCCAAGACAAGACATGCACTACACCTCACCTCACCTCACCTCACTCAGCAAAGGAAAAATAAGAGAAAGAATTTCTTTTTTGGTTTGCGGGGGTGATGTTAGTTAAGTACCGTATGATAGTACGAGTATTGTGTCGCGTGATGTGCTCTGAGAGAGGGGAAAGGTATCATAAAAGGCGGGGCCGTAGGGTGGTGGTGGTGGGATACCGGTAGTAGCGCGGAACGGGATGAATAGGAGGGGGAGGGGGACTGGGGAAATGCGGTTTCGATACTCGAGTATTTGAGATTTTCGGTGCGGCACTGCGAAGGCTAACTACTGCACTTTGTGAGGTTTGCCCTGGTGAATACGGTATACAGTGCCGTGCCGTACCGTGTCTTACTCGCTCTCTTCTCTTCGAGGCGGGGGACCAAGCCGGCGGGAACATCACCTAGCTAGACCAATCGCCTATAAACTGTTTACAGATGCGGTAGACTCCCGAGAAGGCCCCCGCGAACATCTTCCTCCTCCTCGCTAGCCTATTTTATATTCGCTATCTTCTGTTGATAACTTTTCTTCTCCAACAAGTGGTTGACCTGGCCGACGAGACATGGGCGAATATAACTGGTTGGGAGAAGCGCAAACTGCTGGCGGTGGCGGACGGACACGGACGGACGGACAGCTTTTGAGAGAGGAAGGAAGGAGACAAGCAATTCATCTGATGCTGTGCTAACATTATTCTGCGGCGTTGGGTTAACTACGATAGGTTTGAGGTGGGGGAAGTTTGCATGCATGCGTGTTTCCTGAAACCTTTTTTGTTATACTGTAGACGGGTGCGCTACCGGCCGGTTATGTAAGTTAAGGTATAATACCCACCAGTACCGTACCGGTACTCGAGTAGTAACGTAGCGCGTTCGCTTGCCTGCTACTGTAGCACTATCGGTCTTCTTTGGCGGTGGCCCCGGTAGTACTCGTACCTTTAAGCTTATCAGTTTCTATTATTACTTGTGTCCCCGCAAGAAGGAAAATAAATCCCCTCAAACATTCAAAACCCGCCCAATCTTTCAGTCCCTCAATTGATGATTCCCAATCATCAATAACAAGCACAAGCACCTCTCCCCGGTCCACCCCTTTTCTCCTCTCTGGTTAATGCTGAGTCGGTGACACCGATATAATAGGTTTACATTGAATTCCCAGTAATGTTTCCGACGTGACGTGGAAGCCAACGTTTCGACTCTCTCACACTTTTTCTCCGCAAGAGGGCAGGATGTGAATTGTGCTCAAGAACTGCACGGTCCGGTAACTAGCGGCGTTGCGTCCCCGCCTGCTGCGGGTCCAATCCACTGGATTTATTTATTTGCCCTATCCACGCTTACTTACCTGCCAGCTGAACTGGGCTGGGGGAGAATTACGAGTGGGAAATGGTAACCGCCCAAAAACAAAGGAAAATAAAGGAGAAGACATTGGTGGATCAAACACCAATCATAAACATTACCAGTATATTTCGAAACTTGAAGAACAGCAACGGGAAGGGTGAAAAACAAAAAAACAAAAAGGAGGGGAACGAGGAAACGTGTATCCAGAGGATGCTGCACAGGTAGATAGACGAACTAACAGGCAGAGAGAGACATTCCAGCTGTCAGGATAGTTTTGGAATTGTTGGCTCGCGGAGAATGTCGTGAGGTGTAGAGTTAAAAGGGAATGTCTCCCTCTGCTCCCTTCCACAGATAATCAAACAGTTCCCCTGATTCGCTTTGGGCGAGCGAGGAAAGAGAAGAAAAGGAAGAACCACCATGTCCCCCACCAACACTTCTTTCAACTCCTCTCTACAGCTTGCCCTGTTGAATATTTCAATCCTCTCCTATATATCCACCTACAAGACAGCCGAGTCAGTACCTGTCCTGGTTAGCATGGTTCACATCTGGATACTCGTATCGAGCTGCTTGGCATTCCTGCTGTGCTTCCCGAAGTATTACTCCCCGAGCACCTATTTTCGCAGCATAGCTTCGTGAGCGGGGCCTGTGGAGGAGAGACATGGCGGAGAGTGTCCGAATTGAAGCTAATTGGGTGAGTGAATGGGTTCTATTCTGTCTTAATTGAGGTGTCATCATATTTGTAGAGGGGAATGGTAGAGAACTCGGCTAACAGTGTGTGCGGTGCAGATCTGGAAAGATTTTGGTTCGCCGGTTGCTGGGGTTGCCGGGTCGTCCCGTGGATGGGATTGGCCGGGTGTTACTCTCATCATTCGCTTTCTTTTTCTCACCTCTCGATGAGGAAGAGGAGAGGGGCAGATAGACCGGCAGGGAAATCGCAGAATCCCTGATCCTCCGATACACGCTGCGCCAATTCCCCCAGGGTGGGAACTTTTGAAATATCCTCTGGAAGGTACGGTAATGAAGACACGCTCGCCTTCAGAGTGGAACCAAGTTCCTGACCTGGACTGGCGAACGAACGGGCAAGGGTCGAAACATGTCGTGGACGAACATGGCCGACGCTGTGCTTGTTACCGAGTTATTTTGAATTCGCAGGACATTTGCGTTTTTCGGGAGTGGGATGTGGCAAATAGGGCTGGCTGGCTGGCCCTCACTTCCCCTTTTATGGTACATATCGGGTGGTGTTTTTGTCTTTGTTTCGGTTTCTTTCTTTTTGGCTAGAAGGACGAGCGGCTCGAGATGGGTTTGGCGTTTTATTAGAATTTTTTTCGAGGGAGTTTCTGTTATAGATTTGTCGGCAGTTGGGTTTTCTATTTCTATTCTTTACTGGAGTTTTCTGGTCGGATGGGTGGATGCTTGTATGGATGTACTAGTATGTATTGTGATGGATGAGATTTCAGGGTCTTTTCTACTATTTCTGGTGAGGTCGTATGATTTGGCATGTTAGACCGGGTATTCTGCTGGAGAGAGTGTATTTTTTGGTTGCCGTTGTTTGTGTTACGGGATTCGTGGGAGGGATATACAGTACATAGAAAGAGTTATGATTCTTACCCGGTATGTTATTACATGGTAGGTTTACAGCAGAAAAAGCCGTCGGGGTTTCTCTTAGAGTAGAGAGCGCGAGTTAATTTAAAGCGGGTAAGCTACAATGATAGGCCTAAGGATAATTAGAGAGTGGGAAGCTGTCTCCGCCGGTCAAAGACCATGGTAGAAGGGGTGCAGCGGGCCGGTTAGAGCTGGATCGGGAGCTCCACTTGGTCCCAGTTAACTGCTCTTCAGGTTATCGTAGTTCGATTCCAAGTCTAGCCCTAGGCATTGGTCCCGATCCATCAATCAAATAATATCTTTCCTCCCCTCTGCTGCGAGCGCAGGCATATATACCGGTAAATACTACTGCTCGGGTGTGTGTCAGTAATAATCGGATAACTATTTCTACTAATTCTATACTCGAGTACTAGAGCCTGTAAAAATCCCTGTTGAAACAAGGGTTATATTTTTCCGGTTCTTGTGGACACACCCGAGTAAGCTATGTGGGGTTATGGTCAAGCATCAACGCTATCAATCGCCGCCGCTACTACTACTATGATACCATCTTCAGCAAAAACTGCCGGTATGATATGGTATGATATCTGTGATGAACTCCCATAATATATGCTGTCATAAGGCTTTAAGGGCGCTTGTCCCAAATCCAGAACTTGCAATTCCAATCCTAGTCCCTGCACCGAGCCTTCCGTAAGATTTCTACCCGCTCCACTCCGACCTCTCCCTCCCTTATTCCTCCGATTAATCAATCTGATGGTCCCGGATCTAGAGTAACGCCATCCCGTGTCTCATCCAATATGCACCTCACCTACTCAAGTACTTGGGCTTGCTTGTTTTTCTCACCTTTCGCCCGCCTCATGAAACCCCCCCTGCTCTCCTCTCGCCCTCATTCTGCACGAGCACTAGTACGGTGCCTATAGCGAGGGACGTCTGCAGCCGGAGTACTTGGCGAAGCAAGTTTTGTCCATCTCCAACCACCAAAGGGCCTTTAACCACCACTCCTATGGGTACTGTGGTTCTATTAGGCGATAGAGTGGGTGGTCCTCTACATATCAATAGAGAGACAATAGGAATATCTCAAGTTTTCATGGGGGTATTGCGGTTTAGAGGTGGATCAGAATTTTGGCAGGAGCTGGGGAATGTCTAGGATATGTTAATTACTCCTAATTTCCTTGGCAAAGGCTGTTAATAGATACTTCCCAAGGTATTGACCTGTAAAATGGCTACTCTTGGCAAGTTAATGTACTGTTCCTGAGCTGCAATGAATTTCCGCCTGTTCCGGTTACAGAGGTTCCTCAGAATACTCACGCATCTTTGCTAAGAATGCCCCCGCCAGCCGATATTTCGCTGGAGTTCTCCCCAGGTGTTCAGCTCCAGGAGGCATTCTTGGCAAATAGGAGCGGGTTGTTACTGCTAGGTAAGCTAAGCTAGTATTAGCGGGTAGAGGATAAGGATGGGGAAGGGCAGCATATAAGACCATATGGCGCCACTTTCTTTAGTCCCAACGCCCCTCCCAAGCCCACAGTCTCGAGAGAAAAAACTCTTCTTCCTCCCCTCTAAGAAACTTTTGTCCGGACTTCCTTGGGCCAAGAAGGCTAGGGAAATAAGAAAGAGGGGAGGGAAAGAACTGGAAAATTTTAATTCCTGATACTACTACTACTACTAAGTTACCTAGCATCTCCCAGAAAATTTCCTCCGTAGCCATATCCACACATTACATTTCCATAACCAAGAGCATTTCTTAACACATTCCTTTTCTTGCCTTGCCTTACTACGCATCATATGACGAGCATGTACTTTGACGTTATTATTGTTGGGGCTGGTGCGTGAGAATCTTTCACTCTCCCCCCTCCCCCCTCTTCCTTTCCCCTTATCTGACTGGCACCTTCCTTACCCTATTACCTATCTACTTACATCCTTGGCATTTCCCCATTGATCAAATGCTACAACCTGCTGAAATTACCTTTTTAACGCCCTCAACCAGGTCCCTTCGGCATCATTGCTGCAAAAACATACCTAGAATTGAACCCCTTGACGACCCTAGCTCTGCTGGATGCCGACACTTCGCTAGGCGGAGCATGGAGCAAGAACCGAATCTACCCGGGCATGTACTCGCAGTCTCCACTGGGGATGGTCGAGTTCAGCGATGTGCCAATGAAACCAACACCACAGCAGTATAAGGACTACGTCCCCGCACACCACGTACATGAGTATCTAGCGTCATACACTGCTACACATGTATATAATGGAAAGAGCATAAAGGACAGGATTCACTTGGACACCCGCGTTGTTAGTATTCAGAAGCTACAAAGTCCGCTGAATGAAACGGGTGGTAGCAGGGAAGGGAGGGGGAGTACTTGGGTTGTGAGCACGGCCTGCGGACAGACGATGACTTGCTCGAAACTTATGGTTGCTACTGGGATTACTTCGAGGCCTTATATTCCCTTTTTTAATACCCTGGACTTCACACCCCCTATACTGCATACGAAGGATTTGGCGAGGCTAGCGCCGACTTTCATGGAGTCGGAGGGCGTGCGGAATGTGGTCGTCCTTGGGGGGTCGAAATCTGCGTTTGATGCTGTCCATATGTTTATTTCTGCCGGGAAACGAGTGGATTGGGTCATCAGGGATAAGGGATCGGGTCGCGCTGGGATGGGCGCAGCGGAACGTGCCCCAGTTTATTACGAAAACTCACATCAGATATTGTCGACGAGGCTGATGTCCAAGCTGAGCCCTTGTATATTCCAACCGCCTGACTTCTGGATGCGCTTCTTCCACCAGACTAAAATGGGTAGATGGGTCACAGACACGGTCTGGAATACTATGCAATCCGCCTGGCTTAAGGCAGCCATATACGACCGTAGAGGCGATGCTTCTGGTGTCCGACCCCAACTTCCGTAAGCCCCTTTTCCCGCCAAATCACAACCTATCACCAACTAACGAGATGGAAATAGTATGTTCTGGTGCTCAGAGAACGTCGGCGTATCCAACGCCCCCAACTTCTGGAACACTATGAGTCAAGCGAATGTTCACCGCTCCTCCATAGACCGCCTCGAAAACTCCTCAGTAGTCCTAACAAATACCACCGCCCTTCCCTGCGATCTCCTAGTCATGTCCACCGGCTGGGACATAACCTTCCCCTTCTTCAGCCCAGCCGACGCCTCATCCCTCGGCTTGCCGGTACCAATAGCCCACCAATCCCTCCTTGATAGCAAAAAATGGCAAACCCTAGAAGAAGAAGCCGACTGCACCATTCTCCGCATGTTTCCCAAACTCGCCACGCCTCCGAGTTTCGACCGACATCCGATGAACACGACACAATTCTACGTATACCGAGGCATGGCCTCACCGCGGGAAGCCCGGGAGGGGGATAATTCGATAGTATTCCTAGGGCAAGTTGGGGCGGCGCAAAGCTTCAAGATCGCCGAGACACAGAGTATCTGGGCGGCCGCGTACCTCACGGGAAAGCTTAGGCTACCGAGCGTGGACGAGATGGAGATGGACATTGCTCTCACAAACGTCTGGCGGAGGAGGCGGTACCTTTCCGCCGGGGAGCGGAAGCCGGTCTTTATGCATGATGAGCTTGCAGTAACCCCTTCCCCCACCCTACGAGTGAGATTCCGTGATACTGATGTGTTTTTTTGGGTGATGGTAGTATGTGTCAATGCTCCTCCGCGACCTAGGAATTAACCACAAGCGCAAAGGTGGGCTAAAAGAGGTGTTTCAGCCATATTCCAATAAAGATTACCGTGGGATGTTGGAGGAGTGGAGGGGGATACAAAAGGAAAGGGAGCAGGGTGAAATGGAGAAGGGGCACGAAGGGTCTCATGCGTTTTCTTCGAGAACGGTAATCGTTTGAGTCGTTTATCGGCAGAGCATGAGAGGGGAGGGGCGATGGAGGATGATGCCTATCAGTGCTATTGTTAGCATTATTCTGGCGCGATGTTTTTTTTACCCATCTGATATTTTTCCTGTACATAAGCTAGGATTGACGGTGGGCCAGACCGGAACGAGCAATAGAGCGGGTCCAGGAAGGCGGGGCATCGTAGAGATGAAGAGGCAAAGGTTAGTGATGAAAAGTCAACCAAGTGCCATACTTGTAATAGCTTTATAGGTATTGTAGCCATGCAGCATCATACCAAACGGTTAAAGCGGAAGCAACGAGAGCCTAAGCCATGATAATACAAGGTTGCCGTACGCAACCCCTTAACCACAACCTCCATGATTGGCCACGTCTAGCCTATCATACTTCCAACCAACCAACCAACCAACCAACCAGACCAACCGATATCCAAACCAACCAATTCAATCACTGACCCGACCATAAAAACCCCACACGGCACCCCAAAACCCAAGCAACCAGCGAAAAACCAAACCCTTCAAGCCGCATACCGAAAAAACCACACCTCGACCTACCCATCATACATATAGTACAGCACCGCAGCAACCTTCTCTCTCTCTCTCTCTCTCTCTCTCTCTCTCTCTCTCTCTCTCTGCGATAATCATCCACCCCCTCCATCCCGTCCCGTCCGTTCGGCCCAATATCACTACGTTATATCACGATCACAACCCCCGAGTGACCTCCCATGACCGCCCCACCCGGCACGCTGATGATACATGCATTGCATGGCACGGCACACATGCAAATGCAATGCAACGCAATGCAATGCACATTCCGTCGCAAAAGGTACAGTACAGTACGATGACGTGCAGGGGGGCGGCGGATGTACCGTAGTTGTCCGCAATAATAATAAACAATCGTGGAGGAAGAGAAAAAGAAAAGAAAGGGAGGGAGGATGAATTAGTAGGCAGTCGTTGGGAGGGGTGAAAAGAAGGATTATTTTTTTGGACTTGTTTGTGCTGGGAGTTTGGTAAGACTTGTAATGGTGGTGGGTGATGTTGATTGGTTGATTGGTTGGTTGGTTATCCCGATGCTGTTTTTTATGGGTGCTGGATTTACTTACTGTGGGTGGAATGGAATGGTTATGTCGGTCTCGAGGCTCGGGAACCGGGCGTGTGTTAGGGTGTAGTTTGTACGTGCTGCGCTGAGTAACCTATTCATCCCGTCTATCCCATTCCACCCATTCGTGGTTTGCAATGCGAGGGTGGTTATTTTCTTGCTGAGTTGTTGGATAATACTGTGTTTGTGTTTGTGGGGGGTGGTGGGAGGGATATGTTATCCCAGGAGTGAAGAAGAATGAAGAATGAAGAATAAAAAGAAGACTGGGTGTCATACAGTGGTATTAATATATTATAATACCAGCGCTTATCGGAAATATAACATTCAATCACATCTCATTGGAGCACTGTGCTGTGCTGTATTGTACTGTACTCGAGTACACTTGAATGGTATAAGGATAACGAATGGTGCAGTACAGTGCAGGTACGGTGTTACGTCCGTGCGATGAGTTGAAACCCTCCCCCCATCCGCATCTCTTGCCCTATCCCGCCTCTTTACTGTCCGATAGCTGAATGGCGGTGAACCCGTGATGTACTTGCCAGATTCAAAAGTATTAGGAAATATTCAGCAAACTTGGCGTCAAGGCCACCGACTGAATTTCCCAATACTTTTGAATCTGACAAGTACTCTGCTCGTGCGCGCGCGCACGCCATAGCACTCACCGCATCACGTAGACTATCAAGCTCGCAACTCTTCAGCTCATCGTAGTACAAGTGCTCCTCCAAGTTAGAGCACTCCATGATGCTCATGGTCGACAGGTTACCTAGTTCGCGCTTCGTTCACAAGTCGGCCCTATCATATTTATATCGCAGCCGCTCCGTGGTCCGTCGCACATAAGGAGTGCATGCTGCGTGCATGGCGCAATTACATTACAGTAAGGTAAAGTGCTCGAGCACAGCGCCGTACCGTGCTCTGCATTGATGAATGTGAATGTGAACGGATTTGCCCCAATCGAAAACGCCAGAAGGATTAACTCATTCTGTATTGTATGCATGTACCAGTAGTATGTATGTATGAATGATTACGCCCAGGGTAATGTAATGTGATGAGTAACAATGGAAATGGGGGAAATGAAGAATGCAGGCAAGCGAAGGAAAATGAGAAATGAGGACGAGGGTAGAGATGAAAATAAAAATGGGGGGATGAAAGTGAAAAAATGAAAATAAAAAAAATGCAATGCACGCCTGTTGCTGTGACATTACCCGTCAGTTCCAGATCGACCTTATGTGTCCCCCTTCCTCTGCTGGCTCTATGCAAAAAAGAGGGACATCTGCTACATTCTCCTGCCCCTGTCCCTAAAATTCTCTGCATCTGCCCCTGGCGATCCGGGCCCCATCATGCATCATGGCGGAAGAATAAGATGAAGCTAAAGGGAAAGAAGAGAACATAGAAGGGCAGAAGCTAGTCGAAGAAAAGAGAAAAAAAGAAAAAAAAGGAAAGGGGGGAAAGGGGGGAAAGGGGGGAAATAAATTATCTACAGCACAGAAAGTAATGGTCACTCTACCCAACCTACCACTGTCCAACATAATCGCCCACGCATCACTCCCCACTAAAACCAATCAGAGCGAAAACACTTAAGCCTAAGCTCCCCCAATTCCCCCACCTCTCTCTCTTCCATCTCATGCACAGTAGGTGTCGTCTTAAACGCAAGAGGATCATCATCATTATCGCCGACAATCACATGTGTAAGGCTATTCCCGGCAGGGAGAGCTTCGGCAAGGGCGGAGATGTTAGAGGTCATGAGTCCTCTGCTCTCGGCGGCCCCGACCCACGGGAAGCGTAGGTCAGCGGCACGCACACTGGGTGGAAGAGTCGGGACGATCTTGTGGAGCTAGTGAACCGAGAAGAACCAAGGAGAGACGGGGAGGAAAGGGTAAAGTCTCAGCAAGAACGTTCATGAAATGTATTTCATTTGTGGATGTTAAAAGAAAGAAACAGAAAAAGCAAAAAACGAAAGGAACCAACAAAAAGATTAGATGGAGGGTTTGTGGCATACATCTGTCGGTTGAATGAGGTAGCTCATTCCTATCTCCCGAAGATTCTCAAAGTTTTTCATGACGTGTAGGGCCCCCGAAGGGTAGTATAGCGATTCACCATGCCAGTTTTGGTTGTTTCTTAGACAGAGCGATAGGACCTCTAACGTCTTTCCGGACTCCGAAAATGCGGGTATCAGCTTTAGTATCCCTTCATCAGTGAAAGAGTTCAAGTCCAGACATAGGACCTTGAGACGTTTGCATTTGGAGACGAATCGTATAACACTGGAGACATCATCACCGCAATCCTCCCAAGAGATAAGTACCAGTTCCTCAATGTTAAGGACACCGGGGTGCTGCGAGAGCGCGAGGCACACATTTTGGTAACCAACGCAGTCTCGTAGCTCTAGTCTACGCAGTGTCGAGGGATTAAAGTAGCTATCAATGATTGGTTGCACATTGCACAAGCTAATCCCAGACAAGTCAATTAGGGCCAGCTTTGACCTTTCGTCACTGGTCCTAGGGGGCAGTTTGCTAAATTCATTATCTGAGTCCCAGTCGAAAGAGTAGTTCATATGGAGCATTAGATTCTTCAGCCCAGGGGATCCAATAGCTTTGGCAGCAGCAGTCATCTGCTCTTTGGTCCAGGCGTTTCTAATCTCCAGTGTTTCCAGATTATGGCAGTTCTCTTCCGGGAGCGCCTTGAAAATGGTGTCTGTTTCCTCTCCATCGTCCGAGCTGCGATGAGGGTAGGGGGGAAAAGCAACCTGGAGGCACCGCAGTTTCTTATGCTTGACCAGCGCATCAACGACCTGTTTATGAGGTGCGAAGCAAGCACCCCAACTATATTCACCCCAGGCTCGGGGCGGTCTGTTAACCACCTACGACAATTTCCCGCGGATACCCCAAACCCTCCCCCACCTAACCCCAGAAAGTAGAAGAGGAAAAAGCAAACAAACCTGAACTTGTCCAAGCTCCCACGCTCAATCCTGTTCAAAACCTCCGCCAGAGACCCACAAACATTCTGCCTCTCATGTATTCCAACAGGTTTCTTCAGCGCCTTCACATTGACGGACTTGATCCACTTCTTCCATCTAGCCTCATACCCAGGCCGCAGGAGCGTGTTGAGCAGGTAAAGTCCGGAATTCTCCTCCCCCTCGAAATTGAGGTATAGAGAGCGGTACAGTCGCGGTGCCGCGAAATGATAGAGAGAGCCAGATGCAAGACACAGACGGGAAAGGGTGACACGATCCTCAGCGGGAACCTAAATTAAAGAGAAAGCGAGAGGAATATAGTGTAAGCCCCATGTTACCTTTCCGAGAAGGAAAACAAGCCCCAAAGTAGAAGTGAGAGAAACAGCCACAGAAAGAACCAACCTGCCAAACGATGTATTGCAAGATCTCATGCGGAAGATAAAGTTCACCCATTACGCCAGTTCTATCGTCCTCCTATATCGTGGAGAAGGAAAAGGAAGAGCAGGGCAATAGAGGGGACAGAGGTGATGAAGCTTGTGTAGAGAAAGAAGGGAGGGTGAAGTGGATATTCCGAAGGTAGGTTAGGAGGGTTGTGGGGAGAAGGGCGGGGGGGGGGGGGGCAGGAGAAGATGAGGAAGACCAGGAATGCTTGATAGATAGGGCTCTCTTCACCGTCTTCTACTTCTCCTCTCCTCACAAAGGGAAGGGTTCACGTGT
>Ga0307517_10001533_pt1 | contig 38469 bp, 43 predicted proteins | sample 23_EM_MG_FD_194515 | JGI IMG/M metagenome (GOLD analysis project Ga0307517, IMG submission 194515) | Populus trichocarpa ectomycorrhiza microbial communities from riparian zone in the Pacific Northwest, United States - 23_EM | ecosystem: Host-associated > Plants > Roots > Unclassified | place...
CTTGATCCAAGCGATTCCCAATATGAAGGAGGCCGATCATTCGCAGAGTCCCCAGGAATTGGTAGCGTCCCACCCAGGTTACTCGGACCCGACATACTACCCAAAGTAGATGAGGTTGTAGCTCCCGCCGGGGCTTGCTGAGCTGTACTTTGTACGGTTCCAGTCACGAAGCTGGAAGTGGTTATTTGTGTTGCGGCTCTTTCTGTCATTCCCGCGAATGATTTCCCTCCGCTGTGCTGGGGGCGTTGTGAAATATTGTAGGGGCTAATGTGTCGTCTCCCTGGATCGAGGGAAACAGGTATGAGGAGCCATCTCGGATATTGGAGAAATTAGGAATTCTTGCCGGTTGCTAGAGGTGGGGTGCCTATATTTTTATCGGCATAGCCCTCCCACCGTCTTCGTCGAAAGTACAATATTAAAAAAACAGTGCAAATGAATGTAAAAGCACCCAAAGCACCCCCTATGATGGGGCCTATTGGCAGATTCGAATCTGATTTCCCCTGCACTAAGACAGTGACCACCCCAGGCGCAGCTGATGTGGGACTCAATGAAGAGGATGTCCGTGTTGAGAATACTGATGAAAAGCCTGAGGGTTCCTGTGTTGAGAATGATGAAAAGGATACCGTCGCGAATGCTGTAGGAGGGGTGGATGTTGTGGACGGGGTACTGGTCGTAGAAATCGGAGGCACGGTGGTAAAAGTCGACGACGAAGTCATTGAGATTCAAGTTGTGCAGAAGAAATGACTGGGAGTTTAAACGGAAGAGGCGTTCAGCATAATCGCTAGGTGGGGAGAAACGGGGAGGAATCTTTTTGGACGATTCAAAACGAGCCGTTGTTAAGCTGCCACCAGGGGCTTGGAGCCTCGGAGGATTAAGAGACTTCCATCAAAGTGCCGCATGATAGTGTATTGATGAAAGAAGCCGCCAGCCGTCACTGAAGCTTGAGGGCTCGAACTTTATTTTTACTCCAACCAGGATAAAAATATAATAAAATACAATCCATCGTTGCGCACAATCAAGGCATTGAACCAGGAAGGCTGGACAACAGAGGTTGTGGACGGGATGGCAATCATGTGGATGTCCAAGATTCAAGACAATAGAGGCGGTGGTGGCGGTGTCTGGCAGATCCTTGGAAACTGTCAGGCCCGGGTGGGGTTTCTAAGGAGCACTGTTCTAATCATTGTTTCTTTCTCAATACAGTAAACTTGTCTATTTTTGAAACTTTCGGGCGCCGTCGACACCCGGCTATTTTTGGGCATGGGCGCCTGATCTGCTTTTTGATCCTGCTGACGGCTGAAACCATTGGAACAACCGGAATAAGTGCTCCTGGTGCCTAGTGACATCCGAAGATGAAGCTGGGCATCCACCATGCACGAATATGTTTTTCTAAGAGCTGTCCAGTGAGATTTTGGCTTGTATTCCAAATCAGTGGAGATAGTGAGACTTTTGGGTATCGGTGAGTCGGAATATCATGCCAACGAACTCATTCAACGGACTGCGGCTGGGAATGGAAGGAGAGGGAAGGTAAGCCTCAAGTTGCCTTTCGAGAGACAGTTCAGGGAGTCGAATGTTGTCGGACTTGGATTAGAGCTTCATACAACGATATTTCAATTAAGTCTTACGACTGATCGAGTACATCAAGGCTCCAACGCTCGGGCGTTCAAATTTTGTTGTCTGACTACTTGAATCGTCCAATTAATCTAATTGTTAGAAACCCTCCAGCACCAATCGTCAAATCAAGCAAGTACGTGAGGGCACTTCGCATCACGAGGAATCGAAATCCTATGAACCCACCTTTTTATTTTTTGTCGCGGGCTCCCCAATTTATCAAATGACCAGGTACACAACAATCCCTTCTATGATGTGCCGTCTTCAGAATGTTGAGATTGAACACCTTCTATCCAGTTTGCTATCCCTTGGTGAGGCGTTCGCGCACCACCTGATCGTGATCGCGAACAATCTGTGCCATGGCCGGATCGAAAGCCGCATAGTATCTAGCAAACGTAATTGGGTCCATGTTGTCTTCCCAAATTTTGTCTTCGTCTTCGTCGTCGTCGTCATCTGCATCGGGCCGATGGTAAGAGAAGGCGCATTCGACGGCGTTGTTTTCATAAAGAGCTTGTAGGGCCAAGCTTCCATTAGCCAAGGGGCCTGCTCCGACAGGTAGGTTAGGGTGTAAGTCGCTGCTTGAGATTATGTCGTCCCCTAAAAGTGATACATCGGGTGCCGCCATTGCAGCATTACCGCCGCATGAAACAAGTGGAGAAGAAACGCCAAGCGAAGGAGAGAAGGAGAGTTCCTTAAAGAGCTCGAGTTCATCCTCGCTCAGTTTGACTGGATGTTCATAGCATTTGAACTGTGGCCGTAAGCTGCCAGTAAAGTATGGTTACCTGCCCTCGGGCAGATTAAAAATATTCACCGTCGTTGTGTTACTTGAAGCTTGCTACCTGGGGAACGGTTTGCACCCAAATAGGTCTATCATGTTTCCACCCACCTATTTGGAGAGGATCTCAAAATTGCGCTGGCATCGGAAACGGAGGGTGTTGCATGAGAGTCGGCGCCTCCTCGTATGGGACGGGGATATGGCGTTGTTGGAAGTCGTCGGCTTGGTCTAGCAACCAGCTGGTTGAGGATAGCCCGGAGACTGGGTCAGGACAAGAGTAGGCGGGCATGGGAAGAACGGTGGAAAATAACAAGGGCCTCCGGAACCACCCCCAAGCCAACTCTCGAGATAATGGCGTGGTGATAGTTTTTTCGAGTAGCACGAGACGGTAGACTGCTACTACTTTCGATGATAGAGCCGGGTCCAAAAAGATCTTCTGAGAGGCGGATGACGATGATCTTGCCATCGTCTGGGAGTTGTTTATCTGTGCCATATTTGTGGCTTACGAGAATATGGGAAGGCGATGCAGACGACATGGAAAGAGATAAGATTAGATCTCAGTCGATCTTGTGACACTATCACGTGGATGCCGTGACGATGTTACAATCCACGTCGACGACGAGATCAAGGGTGGCCGCTTTCAACATTCCATAATTTCTGTATAACAAAATGGTAGACTCTTTCACGTATATGAAGAAAGGCTGATTTGAATTGTTTCTTATAGGCGGCCGCAAAAGTGTCGGATTCCGTCCCTATCGAGACAGCCCATGAGGATATGATTGTAGGAGCTCATTGTTCACCAACCACATTATTTGGGTTATTCACGAGAGCACGTTTTAGCACGATGCCCAATTGGACTACTACGGGAAGCGATTGGCTACGTGTTCTTCCGACCGCACAGTGAAGGTGTTCGACGTGATTGACGGAGAGCCTCAGCGGACATCGGGTGGACAGACTCTGAAGGGGTATGCGTTGTTTTAGCTGCCTAGGTTCACTTTCCTGCGGCTGATTTCTTTTTATATCAATTAGCCACACAGGTCCTGTATGGCAAGTTGCGTGGGCGCATCCCAAATACGGCCATATCCTCGCCTCGAGTTCGTATGACGGGAAGGTGTTGATCTGGAAAGAACAGCAATCACAAGGAAATACTGGGGGTGGTTGGGTTAAGATTAAGGAACATACGCTGCATACTGCGTCAGGTATGTGGGTATCCTGCTAATTTCTATGGTGTTAGGAACTAAACTTGAACCATAGTTAACTCGGTTTCCTGGGCACCCCATGAACTTGGAGCCATCCTTGCTTGTGCATCTTCAGACGGAAAAATCTCCGTCTTGACATTTAAAAGTACGATTCATCTTCTCGTATCCCCTTCCTCTTTTTTGATCCCGCCACCTGTAGATGATGGACAATGGGATGCTGATATCTTCACTGGTCACGCTATTGGTTGCAACGCCGTTTCATGGGCCCCCGCCGTCGTTCCCGGATCCCTAATCACTCCTCAAGCGCCCACAGCTCCTGGCCAAACACCAAGTTCGCCATTCTCCATCAAACGCTTCGCGAGCGCTGGATGTGACAACCTGGTGAAAATCTGGGGCTACCGGGAAGATTCGCAATCCTGGGTTGAGGAGGAGACCCTCGAAGGACACTCCGACTGGGTTCGCGATGTTGCCTGGGCTCCAAATATCGGGCTTCCTCGTAGTTATATCGCCACTGCGTCGCAAGACAGGACAGTCCTGATCTGGGCGAAGGAATCGCCTACCGCGCCCTGGGTGAAGACGGCGCTTGACCCGTCCTCGACGATTGTCCCGCCAACGGGTGCATCGCCGCCGCCTGGCAAGTTCCCGGATGTGGTGTGGCGCGTGTCGTGGAGCTTAGCAGGTAATCTGCTGGCGGTGAGCTGTGGGGATGGGAAGGTTACCCTCTGGAAGGAGAACTTGAAGGGCATTTGGGAGTGTATCAGTGATATGAATAGCTAAATTTTTCTTGCGATGCTCCTGTTGTTTTCACTTTCTTTCTAGAATCAATATCTTTTTTTTTCCGCGAGATCGGAATCGTGAAGTTTGGGCCTGTCTGTGATATCTCTTGGGCTTTCGATGTACCTCGTGATACCTTCGAATATTGATGGTAGGTGAATGCTTTACATATTGATTGTTAGAAGGCTGTTGACGATTGGCGCTGCAGCGAATGCGTCCGACCCATAGAGTGGGATCGTATGCTGCGTAATAATCGACACCTTGAGAATGATTGAGGGTCGGCGCTTCAGAGTTCAGTATTCGAAAATCATTGCAAACGCACTCCCCCCTTCTTTCCTTTGGCTGCGAACCTTCACAGGCCTCACCAATTAGTATTCATATTCAATTACGATCGTAATGGAAGAAGCCGTGTACACGTGAGCAACCTGCCCTCCGCGTTCATGATGATGAGCCGTAATTCAGGTAAGTCGTAATGCTCCTTTTCCTTTCTTAGTGTCGTTTGCGATCTCTCATCATTCAGACATCAAAAATAGACGCAATAAACTTGCGCTCGTTCCTCGGAATAGTCTTCTCCGCGGAAAGGTCTGTGTCCTTGACTTCAACATAAAATATTAGACAACACCGGAATCCTTCGCCTATTTCCTACTACCACACTCGCGGGTCGCATCGCGGCAGCGCTGATGTGACCGATCGCCGAGACAGCGTCCAGTCCTATGCAACATACTTCAACCATCATCATGTCGTCTGCATTGCCGTCCCACGTTCTCGTCAGCCACAAGTACGGTACAGATAAGCACCTCCCTGTTGAGGGCGAGATCACCGTCATCTGCCTCTCAGAAGATCTTTTTGGACCCGGCTCTATGATACTATCATTGAAAGTAGTTGCACTCTACCGTCTCCGATCGTGTTAATCGACACAATTACCATCACGCCGTCGTCGTGGGTATTGGCTTCACGGTGTCGCCGGAGGTCCTTATTCTTTTCACCGTTTTTCCCATTCCCACCTATTCTTTTACCGATCCAGTTTCGGGTCTATCCTCGACCAGCTGGTTGCTCGACCAAGCCGACGACTTTCAACAGCTGCATATCCCCGTCCCGTACGAACAGGCACCAACTCTCACGCAACCGCATCCTCCGTTCCCAACGCCAGCGGAATTTGGCAACCCTCTTCAAATGGGTGCATGGAAGCATAGCAAGCCTAGCTGGGTGCAAGCTGTGCCGCAGACAGCAGGCTTGAAGTACACAACGACGGCGAATATTCTTAATCTACTCGAAGTAGATACACATACTGACGTGTCCGTCTCAGTTTAAATGCTTCGAACCTCCAGTCAAAATGAGCAAGGATGAAGTCAGGCGCCTCAAGGACTCGCTGGTTTCTCTCCTTCGCCTGGGCTTCCCGGCAGCGGACCAGGCATCTTGGCTAGTAAAAGCTTGACCCTTCAAGCTCTTTATGCAAAAAATGCTGTTAAATACGCCTTCTATGAACTTGCCCCTCTTGTTTTTATTCTCGATTCAGACGACGACGACGACGACGACGACCTCAACGACAGCTAGGAAGACAATAGGGACCCAATTACGTTTGCCCCTCCTGACTAAAATTGTTCAGGATCACGATCGGAAGATGCGCGAACGTCTCAATCAACGGATAGCGAATTGGGTAAAAGGGGTTCAATCTGGACATTCTGAATTTGGTGCGTCATAAGAACGGGGTTGGGTTGAGTTGGGAATTCTTTTACCACAATTTCCCAAAGGAGCCCGGATATGTAGAGACACCACTTTGGTTTCCAACCCGGGGGTTTGAACCAGCGGTTACGTCGACGAGGTCAAGCCGCTTTCAACTGTCCATAATCTCTGTATTTATATCAAAATGGTAGAATCTTTCGCGTACCCACCGCTGTGAAGAAAGCTCAGTTGTTTTTTATAGGCCGGCGCAACAATCTCGGAAAACCATGTCCACGTGACGGTGTATCACTGTTCACCATTTGTTGTCGTTTACTCATCATTGTCATTGGTCAAGCAACAACCAACCCGCGCTCGCTCCTCGGAAAGTCGGACTAGTCTCCTCCAAAGCGATATATGATATCCTTTCTCAATTGTGTTGGTTTATATCACGGAAGATATTTGTCCTTGACGTCAAGATATAAACTCTGAATGCCTTCAAGTTGGAATCCCCCTTCTTTCAAGTTCCAACCTCGGAGTGGCTGGATGTCTCATCCAGCTAAACAGATGTCCCGTCGAAGAAATTGCTCCAGGATTTAGACTTGCATTCAAAACCAAGTCGCAAGATTACATTCGTAGCTCAGTTTACTACACCAGGGCATGGACGTGAGTGATAGTCCTTGCGGTTCCCGATCGATGACGGTCTGTGGTCTAACAAGTTCCACAGTTTTCAGGAATACTCATATGCGAAACGTGAACTTATTTTTATTGGAGGGCAAGTCGAGTACACGTGTCGGAGAGCTAGTACTGCGTGGCGCGAGGACAGTGTTTTCGAGGATCAACATAGCAAAGACCACGGTGCCATAGGCAGCAGCGACAAGGACCCCAACGAAATCGGAGAATTTGAACAATTGATTTTGGCCTACTCGGGACTCTCTCTGACATTCCATACTGATATATATCACGCCTTCGCCGGAATGACGCGCTACTTCAAGATAGATTTGCAAGCGAATTTGTGCCACGGAATTCCAGATAAATATTTCGATTGGTTCCTTCTCTGGCAATTACAGAAGTCTCAGACTCGCCGCAATGATGCACCAAGCTGGTCATGGTCAGGTTGGGACGGTGAATCAGGTGGAGATATCTGGGACTGGTATGAGAATAACATCAAGCACATTCAGCGCGCGCTGCGCAAACGCACCTGGGTTATCTGGTATCAAAGGAAGGCGCATGATTCCGAAGAATGCACCCGAATTTTGACACCAAAGCCAAATCCCGCTTCACCTTCCAGACGTGCGAGAAATTTTTATGGCGGTTATGTGCAAGATCGCTTTCAATTCGACTGTACGCAGACAACTCCGACACCTAGAACTTTAATCGGAGCTCCGACATATATCAAGGACAACTACCATCCTAACCCTGGATCCGGATTCCTACAGTTCTGGACCGTATCGGCTTGGTTCAAACTCAAGGAGGCAACGAGCCAACACGAAGGATTGACGCCTGTCAATGGGTATAGCCGCTTAGGCATCTTTGGCAAGAACGATCGCGAAATGGGCATTATCTTCGTTAATCCAGCCTGGTGCAAAGATAACGTCCCGAAATTTCACGAATTCATCCTTATATGTGAGGGACGGGATAAAAGGGTAGAAGATGGCCACAGTCCGAACGAGTTCGCTGCATTGAGAATTACCAAGAGAGGGTTAAGTCGGAAACCCGGCTGGCGGTCTGGTCCCGAGAACGGCGGAAAGGGGGCGCAGGTGGGATCACCAGGTGACTCACGCAGACGGCGATCGGGAGATGGAACATATGTCTTGTGAGTGCGCTGAGCGGGATCGTAGCGAAATAGGACAGTGTCGACAGGGAGGAGATGCTCTGGATGGAGTGCGACGAGCTCGTAATGCGGATCCAAGAACGCTGGGTTATTTAGCTGTGGTCTCACATGTCAGATATGCAAGTGTCAACTGAAAGTAATCAGCACCAACATCGAGATGTCGCGGTAGAAATTCCCCCTGTTCGTCAAGGTGACGCTGTCGTTTGTCATTGTCTTCTTGAACGATTTTTGTAAGTTCCTTGAGAGTTTCCGAGGTACCAGTCACGGCAATAAAGCCATATTCCATTAAGCTCTTGTGGACGACACAATCGACTGGGAAGAAAGAGCCAAATCCACACGATTAGCGGCATAGGTCGTGCTCACGGTTGGTGGTATTACTGGGTCCATGCAAATTGAAGCGGTCATCAACGATACCGAGGTCTATCAAGATCTTTTCCTTGATACGAAGGTTTTTGTTAATCGTTGGGGTTACAAGAGTCAGTGGACTTACTGTTTCAGCCTTCCTCCTCCTCGGATCGCTGAGCCAGTGGATGGGTTCATTGGCATAAAGCAAGGACTTTGTGATGAAACAACGCTCGGCACGATCGACACCGACCGTTTGATTAGACCCTGACGCGGATGCATGTGAAAGATTGGCGGGCATTTTTGTGGGGTGGCAATGAAGGACGCCCAATATTTATTCTTTTTTGTTTGAGACTTTGATTCAGACTTTTGACGCATATCCGAGAACCGCACAGTGGATCCCTTGCGCTAAGGATGTTTCCCATTACAGCTGCTAGTCCGAAAACCGAGCTGGATTGTGGTGGTGGTTACAAGGAGTATACAATAGCCAGACTGTTCGTGACTTGTTCATGATCTTAGTTTGTAAATCCGTGTTCGAGTTGCCGCCATTGGCCTCAAAAACAAGCAACAACAAGGCAACTTTTTGCCTTCATTCACGCCAACCTCGGTACCTCCTACGTTTATACCCCCTCTAGCTGTGCGTTGAGTCTAACCACAGGCTCTATGGCTGCTCCGATATCCATGGATCGGTTTGAGAACTTGTTGCCACCACCAGTCTAGCTCTTACCAACTACCCACAAGACTCAACTCGACCACTCGACGGATGCTCCTCCCCTCTCCCAAGGGATGCGAGCAGATATCCCTTTTTGTGGACGACTCAGTATGGGAAATCAGAATGAGGGGCGTAAGGTTACAGGAACCATGGCGTACGTCCCGAGAACTAGCACGGTGATCACTGTCTCTCTTTTGCCGCCACGCTGCCAATGCGCTAGGGCCCACAGGTACACCACGTTACGCATCCGATTATGCACCACTGCCCATGCAAGTGTGCCGAGCGAATCGCACCACCCTCGCCATTGCCTACTTGCCAAAACCAAACAGCCAGTGACGCGAGTGCAACCTTGTCCTGCATGACAGTAGCCATAATGGCAAACGCCCTCGCTCACCGCTAGTGCTCCAAGTGGCACTCCAGGGGAAGAATCCCTAGGTACGTGAGTTGCTGTTCGCCTTGCTCCTTTTCACCGCCATCTCGCGATGTTGCCGGTGCGTTAGGGCCTACAGCTGCACCCCATTACGCACCGCTGCCCATGCAGATACGCCAAGCGATTTCAACTGTCCTACTCACCCCCCGCCATTGCCCACCCCTACCAACCACCCCCCCCCCTTTTTGAAACCCAGCGATACGAACCTGACCTTTCCCTGCAACCACAGCGCCAAACGTCCCCATTGGCCAATACCCTCCACTTCCTACCTCTCCACCACCGCCTAATGAACAAGAAAGAGCCACAATATCCAACGCCTTACACGCCCTGCGTCACTGCGCCAACGCCGCCCCTCCCGCATGCACTCTAGAACAATGATACTCGAATCTTTTGCTCGTGCAGAGGTTCCGGGATAGTGTGAAAGAACCACGGGTGTTCATTCATGCGTACGAAAGGGGGATAAAGAGCGCGTGAAGGCATACAGCTAAGAAGGCATGCGGAGGCGGGGCGTATAAACGCGAGCGAACGGCATGGGATATACGAATGTGAAGGAATGGCGGGGTGTAAGAATGAACGAGAGATAAATATAAGGAGATGAGCGGGTATACGAATGCGAATTACAAATACGTAAAGCCCACCGGAGACCCCATGAGGATGTAGAAAGCCCAATGGGGGGAATGAGGCGCATCTCCATTCCCCATTCGGAAATCAAATGGTGCCGAGGGTTGGAAGAAGGTAACGCGCATATAATGTGATAATATATCAGAAAGTGTTTCCAATTATTGTATCAGGCCTTTTAGCTAATCAGATACCTGTGATATATTGGTTGGCCTGTCAGTAAGTATGAGGTGCCCACCAACAACACCTGAAGCTCGGAAATGCTTTTTCTCGAAAATTTGAGAGTTTGCCATCATCGCCAGTGAGTCCGGGAAAAGTAAGTTACTTTTCCCGGAGCATTTTCTCAGGAATAGAACCAACCCGCAAATGGCGAAGATCGGTTTTATGTCACAACAGAAGTGTTGTCTGCATATTCGAAAACCTGGGAGAAGAGCGCCAATATTCGAGTGTCGCAGGAGCTCGTCTCAGACCAGCTAGAAGTGGCCCAGCAAACGGCTAATGTTTTCGCAGCTCAGGCACATCCATTTCCAACATATCTCACTGGCATACCGACATCGGCGCATCCTCGTGAAGGAGTTATCGAAATTGAGACTCGGAGCACACCCAAAAACCCCTACTCGACCTCAATTACCCAGTCCGGACTCCACGATCGATCCGATTTCATTAAATATTTCTCGCCCTTTTCAAATCACGGCGCGCCAGTCCATGCTAATATCCGAATCAGAGCCTACACTTAGTAAAGATCATTAGTCACCATAGCATGTGCCTTTAATTTCAGATTCTTGGATGTTCAACTAATTTTTTTTTTTTTCGTAGCGTGAGTGAGCGGCCAACCAAACGGCGACGTGCTATTCTAGATAATCAGCGAAAACGCCAGAATGTGCGAACATGCCGACGGTGTCATCAGGGGACGAACGTTGTGAATTACCCAGTTCCATGTACAGTCCCATGTAAGGAGTGTAAGCTACTGCCTGGCTGCCGAGGAGTTGATAGTGGTCGGTTTTATTCAGCCTTAGCTTAATTTACATAAATCTGGATGCCACCACACCTGAATTGCAATCGCGCAGAAATCTAACCTATACGCTGTGGCGGAATTTCTGATAACCCGATGGGGAGTTTCTGAGTTTCTTTTCTTTTCCCTCTTTATTTATTTATTTTTCCCTTTTCGATACCCACTTCCATGACAGGAAAACAAAAACCCATACTCTGGACGGTCCATGGATGAGGGTTAGGGTATCGACTGTACATGCTTTCTGATCCCGTTCCGAATGTCTGGCTCATTGAGCGCCCAAGATCTGCTATGCCGATTCGATCGCCAAGAACTCTTGGCGCAACTTGCGGTTCAGTAAATTTCCTGGGATTGCAGGGATTTTCTCGTGTTTTTCGCTATGTGGAATTTGGTTCAAATTTCTGGCAACACCACCTCGAGGACCCATGCATAAGACTTGAGAAATTCCCACAATTGGTGAATACTTCGATATAATCTGGGGCCCGCGGGGACAAAATTCAAGGAGAAGATAGGGACGATTTTGGATAACCTCATTAAGTTTGGTGTGCATTTTTCTTCACTTTCTCCGACCTCGCCATTTGAAAAACATACCCTCTGTACTCACATCCATTCAAAAGGTCCTGGAGGTGGACAGTTTAGCTTCTCATCCATTCTAAATTTGGACTCCAGCAATGCAGATAGGAATTTATATATGGTCACGTCAAAATTCCCGATTTCCCTCGATCTCTAAGTCATCCCGTGGATTCGCTCGCTCTGGTTCCATAGCATCGACAGCGAGAGAAAAAAGTACGTCCACACCAGCCTCTAAGAACTAATTACAGCTAAAAATTGGGCGTCACTGTTGTAAAAGAATGGGGTTGGGAGACGGTACACTTCTACATTTCATGCTTGAGAAGTTAGCGTCGAACTTCCTCGGATCAGTAGTCCAGTGCTTTGACCTTCGGAAGGGGGGGTATCAGCAGCAATCCAATGGCATGGGACTGATGGGGCCCATGCGGTTCTCTGACACCGTAATGTGATGTTGCGCCTGCAGGCGGAAACGCAGCCAATGAATTGAGAAAAGTATACTGCGCAGTTACATAAGTAACCCTCACACTGCCTCCTTTCAACTACAGAGTCACGACGACGTCAGCCAATTCAAACCACCTGTTCCGTATTGGTCACCTCCTTCACCTGCCAATCAGAGGGCAGTGGCGTGGTCCCTGATGATGAGCAAGTCGAGAACGGCCTCAATGGCCATTGTGCTACATTAGTATCGAACGCGGTTAGCGTTAAGGCGGTGCAGAAGTAGAAGTCACTAGCCGCCCACACAGCCCATGTGCTGATGTGGCAGCCAACCTAGGATATGCCGGAGTTAGATACGTCGGTGGGAACAAACAGCGGTGGACCTTGCCAACTCCGTGGGTTTTCTTCATTTTTCCCAAATTTCTCCTTTCACCAAAACCACCCTGCTCTGCCAATAACGGTATTCTGGCATGTCTCCCATCGATAATGATGTAAAAATCATTGAATGTTGATATGCATGTAACGTCTTACTGCTAAATTTGCTGGAGTGTTGACTTGAAGGCCATCAAGGGGAACAAGAGTACAAGGGTATAGCCAGACTGTCAAATAAATGTGAGATACTCAGAATGATTATCTCGGAAACTGTCAAGTGTTTCCAGTTATGTGGTGACTCATCGATAGACCCACTTCAAGTCCTTTGTTTAACTTTACAAATAAATCTAAGCTAAATCAGGTAGTTCATTCGAGGATGTGCGCTGTCGGGAACTTGATCGCCGACGTTGGACTACTACTGATTTGGCTTAGAATTATTTGTACATGCCCGAAGACTAAGTACTTAAACTTGAAAGGACATGAGTGCTGTAAACTCAAAGTGGGTCTATCGACTAGCAACTAGCTGTCAAACGTTGAAGGCACGGGTGTCATTGATAGGGCTGGGTTTGCTCGCCGGCGAGTTTAATTGGTTCGGGCTCCCGTGTGATGTTAGATACTTGAGTTATGTACAAGTTATGTACTAACTATGAGATTGCTCACGTGGCCGCCTAAATAATTAAAATTTTGCGGGACATCGTTTCGTGACGTTTTTTTAGGAATGTGCTTTTTACCATGTTAGATTGCTGTTAGAAACCTGCATGGCACAATAGAGGTCGAAAGAATGCTGTGCTCAGATATGATGCATGATGTCCGAACCGCCTCAACATCAAATACCGATCAAAGTCCAGGAGCCGAAATCAAGTCGAAATAGAGTCAAAATACCTGTAAAATATAGCGGTGACGTCTCTGAAAGGCAGCTCTTACTTCAAGTTATGCAAGCCCTTGGGGTGCAAGTTATGGTCCACAAGGTGACAGGTAACCTGTACAAGTGTCCCTATCACGTGTGGGTATATCACAGTTTATCACAGCAGTAACAAGTTCAACTTCTCACACACAAGTCGATTTTGGTTCTCCGCTCGCTTAGCGAAAGACAGATGGCTTGGCGAAGACTTGGCAAGTGAGAAGCGCCCGATACATACCAGCAGATTCCAGACTAGCATATCTCATCACATCCCAGCTGACCTCCGCATATGATTTTGTTCACTCGGATCTGCCAGGCATGAGACATCACCACCGCCGCTTCTCATTGTCTTCCGAACCTGTGCACTGTTGCTCCTGGACGTCCACATGATTGCCATCCCGTCCACAAGGCTCTAAACCCCTGCTGGCAGCTTAACAACAGCTCATTTGTTCGAACTTTTTCCTCCCCGTTATTTCTTCTGCACGACTTGAATCTTAATGGTTACCAGTGTCTTCATTGACGATAGAGACCCATCAGTTACTCATTCGGGTTCTTCGAAAGGGTTTAACGATGATCTCGCATACAACTACACTCTAACTTGGCTTGGTACGGCAGGAACTGCTAAAATTTCCTTCATCGGTGAGTTATTCAATGCCTTCCAGACGCCACTTCCTCATCCAATCAAAGGATCCGGCATTGGAGTGTATGGCACCAATTATGCCGATTCCCCTGGCAAGGAACTTCCTCCCGAATGCCTCTACACCATCGATGCAGGCACTCCAGTCAGGCTCATAGTTAATCGTACTGCGACTACGACATGGGGCGACCTATTTTTCCAGTCTCCCGAGCTCCCTAAATCTTCCCATGTGTTGACCATCCAGTACGCCGATAACCATCGAATAAAAGACGTATTAGTCCTCGATTACTTTATAGTCAACGACGGTATTCTCCCGAGCGACCCCTCGTCGTCTCTTACCACCCCGCTTCTGAGCTCTACGACCAATACCCCATCCACAACGCCCAACTCCCCTGTGTTGTCCCCTTCATACTCAATGGAGTCCTCTTCATCGAGTCCCACATCGGGTGCTACGCCTGCTAGTGGGGTAGACACTGTCTCAGTGCAGGGGAAATCAGAATCGAAGCTCCCAATAGGCCCCATCATCGGGGGTGCTTTGGGTGCTCTTACATTCATCTGCACTGTTTTTTTAATATTGTATTTTCGACGAAGACGGCAAGAGGGCCATTCCTATAAATATATAGGCGCTCCACTTGCGGAAATCGGTAAGATTTCCCGCTTTCTGCCATATCTGAGATGGCTGATCATACCCGATTCCCTCGCTCCAGGGAGACGACAGATTAATCCTTACGATATTTCACAACCCCCCCAGCACGGCGGCAGAGGGAAATCATTCGTGGACACAAGGTCGGGAATGATGGGAATGGCAACAACAGAAGCGACCATCGTGGCTGGAACCGTAGAGCGTACTACAGCTCAGCGAGCCCCGGCGGCATCCCCAACGGCTACTGCGGGGGGTAATAGTATGATGGATCCGGATAACGTGGGTGGGATGTCACCAATTCATGGGAATCCGCCTCCTTCATATCGATAATTGTTTCGACCAAGGTAGATCCCAAATCAACCCCTGCTACACTCCAGTTCTTCGTAGAAAGAAGCGTAACGTATCATCCTTCCCATGCTTTACACATTCTCTATCTACTTAATCTTATCCGTCCGTATGTAGCCTCTTCCCCATAATTCCTTGGCTACATGATACCCATCTTTCCGACTCGGACTACGTTACTTACCATTGAGGTACCCATTGTTAGTCTACCCAGTTGACTAGACCATTTCCTGAACTTTATTTAAAGCTACCACACTATCCAGTCCTACGGTGAATTGAAAATTCTACACAGTTGACCCCCGTGTCTGTACCACCTTCGTCGTCACTACCCGGTCACTGCTGCCACAAGAACACAAGAAGGGGCTTGTTGCAGGGTTTCCCAATATTCATATGGCCATGGTAGTAGGTATTAAGATATGTCAAGCATCAATGCATCAGAGTCTGTAACTCCAAATGGACGACTTCTCGTATTTGTCTATGTTGAATGTTGTTAAGACTCGGTATCTCGGACTTCCAACAATATTCGACCTCCTAAACTCTCGAGGTGAAGGAGGGGGGGTAAATTAGTAGTATATACATCGTTAACTATAAATTTCTAGTAAATTGATCTAATATGAATATCTACTTTTTAGCCGCAGGCAAAGTCTTGCGATACTCGTCCTCCGCAGTACCGGCATATGATTCTAAGAGAGGGAGAGAGAAAAGAAGGAGGAAATGAGTAAACCAAACGAAAGGGAAGATAAGATAAAATCACCTTATACTCCACACTAAATTCCCCCTTCCCTTGCGTCGACCCGCAAAAGCTATTATAATAATAGTTCGAGTACCCAGACATCTCGTTCATCGCAACCTCTGCGAAGGCGGTGAACTGGTCGCGGACTTCGCTGTCCGCAATGGTGCCTCTCCGTGTGCTCAACCCACCAATAACTTAGCCTGGAAGAAATTGATACGGTCAAATCGCAGTCTCTCGAAAAAAGGAAAAGAGAAAGAGAAAAAAAGGAAGGGGTTTTCAGCTACGCACTCTGGAACTCGCCAGGAGCAACGACCTCAACGTTCATAATAGGCCTCAACCCAACGGCTCCTATGATGAACATCCAGATGTAATTCCTTTTACCCAGGCCGCTATTCCTTGATCGAGACGTTCGCGCACCTTCCGATCGTGATCCTGAACAATTTTCGCCATGAGCGGATCGGCAGCTGCATAGTACCTAGAAAATGTAATTGGGTCCATGTTATCTTCCCAATCTTCGTCGTCGTCGTCGTCGTCGTCGTCGTCATCTTCTGATCCGATAATAATGGCAAGGTTGTCAGATAAGGCAGATTTGACGGCATTGTTCGCATAAAGAGCTTGCAGGGCCAAGCTTCTACTAGCATCACCGTGGCCTGGAGAAACTAGGGACACGGCACCGCTGCTAGAAATGACAGGCGAAGGAGAAAGACCAGTGAGTTCCTTAAGACGCCCCAGTTCATCCTTGCTCAGTTTCACTGGAGGTGCGAAGCATTTAAACTGTGCCGGACATGTCAGTATGTCATGTCCACTTCGAACAGAATAAAAATACTCACAGTGGTTGTGTACTTCAAGCTCGCTACCTGCGGCATAGCTTGCACCCAGCAAGGCCTACCATGCTTCCATCCACCCATTTGAAGAGGGTCGCCAAATTCCGCTGGCGTCGGGAACGGTGGATGCGCTTGCATGTGGGTGGGCCCCTGCTCGTACGGGACGGGGATATGCAGCTGTTGAAAGTCATCGGCTTGGTCGAGCAACCAGCTGGTTGAGGATAGACCCGAAACTGGGTCAGGGAAAGAGTAGGCGGGCATGGGAAAAACAGTGAAATGAACAAAGTCCTCCGGCATCACACTCAAGCCAATTCTCACGACGACGGCGTGATGATAATTGTGTCGATTAGCGTCGGACGGTAGACTGCGACTACTTTCAATGATAGAGCCGGGTCCAAAAAGATCTTCTGAGAGGCGGAGGACGATGATCTCGCCCTCGACAGGGAGGTGCTTATCTATACCGTATTTGTGGCTGACGAGAATGCGGGATGGCAACATGAATGATGATTAATGATTGTTTAACTTTGAGTGGAGGCGCAATGACGTTTCGTTCTGATAACAAATTGCACAGCCACAGAAATGTTCTTTCACACTAATAGTAAAGAAACCAATACATGCATACATAAAGGTATAATTTAAGGTGATTTATAACAATTTCTATTTACGTAAGGAGATGAAAGAAAATTCAAACCCGCCGATCCGAATACTATCTACTAGGGCTGAACAAGAAAAAGTCTAAGTCTGTTGTTCGACCGGGACGTCGGTCGGGTGGGAACTTGGGTTGGGCGAGCCAATTGATGGCGAGACGGGGTGGGGGCCGGTTGGGTGGGGTGACTGGTTGAGAGCTGGTCGGCATTGGGAATGTCCAGTTGGTTTGTCGACTGTCTGGGCGTATGGGTCGGGTTGGAGTTGGAGTTGGAATCAAGAAGCTGGCTGCCTGCTTGGGTGGACAGAGGTGCTAAAAGGGCTGCAAGAGCCTCCATCTCGGTGTCAGACGCCGCTTTGATAGTCTTTTTAAGGCATGCCACGATTTCGGTGGCTAACGAGGAGTCGAGCAGAGTTTGTACCATCGAGAGGGTTGGTTTGGAAGCCGCGCTGTACAAAGAGGGGTAAAGCTGTTCGGAGTTGGGAATGTCCAGTTAGCTTGTGGACTGTCTGGGCGGGTTGGAGTTGGAGTTGGAATCAAGAAGCTGGCTGCTTGCTTGGGTAGACAGAGGTGCTAAAAGGGCTGCAAGAGCTCCTATCTCGATGTCAGACGCGGCTTTCTTAAGGCATGCCACGATTTCGGTGGCTATCGAGCATTCGGAGTCGAGTAGAGTTTGTACCATCGAGAGGGTTGGTTTGGGGGCCATTGATAAGACGCTGTATGAAAAGGGGCCAGAATCAGAAGTTGCCCCAGATGGTTGCGGCCAGGCATACCTTGATGGGTTGCCCTCACCAAAGCCACTGCGGGCTGCATCGTCCCCTGGTGGTAGTACATCGGATCCCCCGGCCGCAACGTCATCGCCGCCTGGAGGATATAGAGATGTGGGCACGGTACTGCTACTAGTAGTAGAAGAAATATATGCGCAGAAATTTCTCAGGCGCCGGAGTTCATCCTGGCTCACTTTGACTGGAGGGTTATAATTATATGTTTTAAACTGTGCCGGACATATCAGTATGTCATATCTACCTCCAGCAGATTAAAAATACGAACAGTATTTTGGAACCCCAAGTTCGCCCGCCGCTCCACACCCTCCACCCAGCTAGGTCGCCTGTCTTTCCATCCACCGATTTCAAGCGGATCCCCAAATTGTACTGGCGTCGGGAACGGATCCGCTTGCACAAGAGCGGGTGCCTGCTCGTACGGGACGGGGATGTGTTTTGACATCTTCGGGCTGGGCGAGCAACCATTTGGTTGAAGATAGTTTTGAAGTGGGATCGGGAGTAGAGTAGGTGGGCATGGGACAAACGATGAAAGTAATCTTGCGCTCGCTCAGGAACATACGAGTCTCCAAGACCACGGCGTGATGGAAATTGTGTTTAGCAGCACGAGATTGTACAGTGGTACCTGCAGTGATTGAACCGGGCCCTGCAAGATTCTCCGAGAGGCGCACAACGATTATCCCACCCTTGCTGGGGAGATATCCGCTTTGTGCTTGACGAGAACGCGGGATGGCGATGCAGACGACATGACTGATGATCGATGATGGTGGACGCTAAGTTGTTAGCGCTCTCGGCAAAACTTTGAGGCCATTGCACGTCGTTTGGCCGACGTCATGACTTTTCCGATACTCCCAAAAGGAAATCTATTGTCCAAATACGATGGGGGCATGCGTTACAATCGAAAGGGGATTCATTTTTTGCGCGGGTCCCGTGATACCATCCCTCTGAAGTAAGATGTGCACTGGCACGTTGACACCATCGAAGTTCTAGTCTAAGTCCAATTCCGCCAGACCTAAGTATATAATATAAAATAAATCTAGCAAATTAATCTAACACGAACATCTACTTTTTGGCCGCAGGCAAAGTCTTGCGATACTCGTCTTCCAGCTCCTTCTGCACGTTCGGAAGTACCGGCATATGATTCTAAGAAAGGGAGGGAGAAAAGAAGGGGGGAATGAGTAAACTAGATGAAGAGAGAGATAAAGATAAAATCACCTTATACTCCATACTAAACTCTCCCTTCCCCTGCGTCGACCCGCGAAGCTGGTTCGAGTACCCAAACATCTCGTTCAACGCAACCTCAGCAGACGCCGTGAACTCGTCGTCGCGGACCTCGCTGTCCACAATGGTACCTCTCCGTGTGTTCAACCCCCCAATAACTTGGCCTGTAAGAAATTGATATGGTCAAATCGCATTCTCTCAAAAAAAGGAAAAGAAAAGGGAAAAAAAAGGAGGGGGCTTCCAGTTACGCACTTTGGAACTCGCCAGGGGCAACGACTTCAACGTTCATAATAGGCTCCAGGATCACCGGCTTCGCGTTTCTATAAATTTCACGGAAAGCGCCAATCGTAGCGAGTCGGAAAGCCAATTCAGAGGAATCCACGGCATGGAAGGCACCATCCTTCAGCACAAGACGGCATCCTGTGATAGGGTTTCCAGATAATGTTCCTTTCTCCAGAGCCTCGTAGAAACCCTGTTATTGTTTAACAAAAAAAATGGGTCAATCATCTCCTATGGAATAACTAACGATCAAAATACCTTCTCAACGGCAGGAATATAATTTGATGGGATGTTCCCACCCATAACCACAGATTCGAAAGCCACGTCTTTACCAGTCTCCGGATCCACCTCCATCGGCTCAATGTATCCAATAACTCTGGCATATTGGCCCGCACCTCCCGTCTGCTTCTTGTGCGTGTACACAAACTCGGCGCGTTGCGTGATGGTTTCTCGGAAGGCAACTTGGGGCTTGCCAGTGACGCAGTCGGTATTGTACTCTCTCCTCATACGTTCGACGTAGATCTCAAGGTGAAGTTCTCCCATACCAGAAATAATGGTCTGCCAGAAACATCAGATCAGATCCCGGGTAATGAGCCGAAAAATCGAAATGCCTACCTGTTTGCTCTCATGATCAATGTGAACCTTGAAAGTAGGATCCTCTTTCTGGAATCGATTGAGCGCTCGAGAAAAGTTGGGAGTTTCCAAGCCTTTTGGTTTAATCGACAGAGAAATCACCGGTTCAGGAACGAACATCGACGTCTTTGAAATGGCTATGAGCAAAATCCAAATGCTATACCAACAATGACATTCACGCACCATGGAGTAGTTGCTTGAACCATCCGTGAAAGTATCCCCAGACGAGCATTCAACACCAAACATCGCGCAAATTTCACCAGGCCCAATAGATTCGACGTCCTAATCCGTCTGTCAGAACGACAAAAACAAAGAAGATATTGAGATGCATACCTCCATTTCATTACTATGCATGCGAACCAACCGAGGGACCTTAACCTTCTTGCCAGTGCGGGCATTGTAGAGCTGCATCGCCTTCTTCAAAGTTCCTTGGTACACACGCATATAGGTCAGCTGACCGAATCGCCCTTCTTCGAGTTTGAAAGCCAATCCAACTAGAGGTGCATCAGCAGCAGGGGTCAAAGCCACCTGAGGAGCGCCGGCAGGCAAGGTAGTATCATGCGCCTGGATCTCCCTCTCCGCAGGGTTAGGAAGATAGTTGCAGACTCCGTCGAGCATAGGCTGGACACCTGTATTCTTGATAGCTGAACCGAGGAAGACTGGGGAGAACTTGAGGGCGATGGTTGAGCGGCGAATGGCATCGGCGATATCAAGGTTCGTGGGTGTTTCGTCCATCAGAACAATTTCACCCAGGGTCTCATCGACCTCCGCGAGTTGTTCGATGAGTTCGCTCCGTTTGGACTGCGCAAGTTCCAAAAGTTCCTTCGGAATATCATCCGACACGACGACTTCGTTTCTGAAGCCATACATCAGAGACGCGAAAAAAAAAAAAGAGAAATGGAGAAAATTTTGCTCACCCCTTTACACCTTGATTGTAAATAGCCTTCCAGTGGACGAGGTCGACGACGCCTTTAAATTCATCCTCGACTCCGATGGGTATTTGGACAGCGGCAGCGGGAATACGCAATTTTGATCTAATCTGGCTCACAATCCGCCAGGGATTTGCACCAGGTCTTGCGGAATTGTTAGATTGAACGAAGGAGGCTCACAAAACTGAATTCTACACACCTGTCCATTTTGTTAATAAAGGATATCCGGGGTACGTTGTAGCGCCTCATTTGCCTGTCAACCGTTGTTGTTTGACTCTATAGCGAGGTCAGGTTTGCATGACTATAAGTGGTTTACTATCACGTACCTGAACTCCTGCAACAGCACACAGTACCAAAATCGCGCCATCTAGAACACGAAGGGCTCGTTCCACCTCAATAGTAAAGTCGACATGTCCTGCACGACAGAAATCAGTTCCCAAATTCACCTAAAACGAGAATAGCAACTAGCCTGGGGTATCAATAATATTAATGGCATACTTTTGCTTGGTACCTTTCCCGAGATCTGTGGCTTCCCAATCGGCAAAGGTGGCCGCACTTTGGATAGTAATGCCCTTTTCTCGTTCCAAGTCCATACTATCCATCTTTGCGCCAACCGAGTCGCGTCCTCGGACCTAAGAAAGAAGTCAGTCTTTCCATTGCTCGGATAATAACCGACGCCTGTGACAGTGGAAAGCTGAAGGAAGAGCCAGGCGAACGAACCTCGGGCAACGATGCCGGGAGGTGCTTGTCAACTCAACCTTCCTCCTTCCATTCCACCCAAAAACCACCACAGGCGCCAGGAAGCATGTCAAGGCGAACCTCATGAATCTCCCGAATACGTCCGGTGTAATACAGAATACGTTCCGTCAACGTCGTCTTCCCAGAGTCGATATGCGCCGAGACACCAATATTGCGTTGGAATGTAAGCCTCTTGTGATCCTGTTCCGTCAGCTTGTGCCGAACGTGCGAAGGTGCTTCGTTGACGGGTTCCGGTGCTGGTTTCAGCGCTGCCGCCGTTGCTGCTGTCCGGCGACCCCATGGTGATATTTTGAGCCAGTTAGAGACCGGGAATGAACGTGCTGAGCACGCTGGGGCCCATGACCGCGACAAAATCATCACTACCCCACCAGTAGTAGTGAAAGTGGATAAAGATGTGCGCTCGCAAACGAAATTTTGGACACGAGATAGATTACGTAACTAGTGATCAAACCTCCGATGCGAATTCTTTCCTCTGAGCCTTTTCACTACCATTGAGAAACGGAACCTCCTATGTTTTCGACAATGTTATATCACCCTCAAGAACAAATATCGCCACTGTCGACGCAGACTCATATGTTTCTGACTACTTGCCTAGTTTAGATTCCACTCTCTACACCGCTGCTCCCAAGCTGCTCCTCGTCTGGATACTGGATCCGTCATATTCGGCTAGTACTGGTAACCAATTGGCCGCGACAAGGAGAGAGAGGGTTGTTGAAGATTCTAGACTTACTGACTTGGCTTCAAAACGTGCCCTGGATCGCCATCTCACTTATATTCGAGTTTGACTTATGGCTTCCATTTATCTTTAACCGGCTCAGAAGTATGGAACCCACTTTGGTTTCAGAACATTTCCAACGAAAGTCACCTCATCCTTCCAAGGCTCTATTCAGTCTGGTCCGGATAGGTTCAGTAGAAGTGTGCGAGCGGGAACTCGAGCTGCACGGGGCCCGATTTCTCAACTTGAACCTTCAACGAGTCAAAACTTTCGTGCGCCGTAACCCGCTGGGGTTCCCTAATTGTATATTAGCCGATGAGGAGAGATATTGCAAACCACTGGTCTTCAACTAGTTTCAATGGTATCTCGGCCTTTGATTCGATTCTACACTAAATGTTGCGATACGCTGGTTTTTGAATCGCAGTTCAATGTACACGTTCACTGTTTCCCTTCCAATGTTGTATATTCAACACTACTTTGCCGGTGGTAGCTGCTCCTAAAATTACAATCGTTCTGGCGATCATTTGGTCCTAAAGCTGCTGGAGCATTCTGTGGCGGGCTAGCTAAAAATGGTCATCGTCAGCCTCCATCTCGGCAAGATCTAAAAATACTCTGCCGCCTTGAGTTGTACAAAGCTCACACTTGCAAGCCACTCCCATTCCTTCTTCGTGTTTCTAATTCTTCAAATCCTACGCCTTCCGTCCATCTTGCCTAGAAACGCCGAATCGCGTTTCGTCCTCTCATTATCTATAACCTTCCATAAACTCTGTACGCTTGGGAAAGGCGCCCATTCCCCCGACCTCCTTGACATACCCGCCCTACCGTGTTCCCCGGCCCCTCTTCCTTCTACATCGACATTTCCCTCACGACGAACTACTCTCGATGATAAAAGCGATTTTGACAATAGGCGTGGCGGCGCTTTCGCTCTCCAGCGTAGATGGTCAGGCCACACCAGATCGTACGACGGAGAAGGGCGAGTCTTCTATCAAAGGTGATCTTTATATTTAACCATACATCGTCAAACGCTGAGGAGAGTGTTCATGAACTCGCGCCCATACGCGTCTCGTGGTAACACTTGGGCTGGCGAACGACGTCAACCTCGACGTGCCATCTTTTGAATGCGTTCTTACCCTCATTTACAGACCCGAACTTGGAATGTCAGCCATATTTATATCAACCTATTGCGAGCGTACTTGCTTCCTTCCCGGGCATCTGGAGTGGCGCCACCATTGTGGAAGGGGACAACAACGCCCTGGCGAAGTGGGCCTCTATTCAGCCCAGCGTCCCTGATATCCCGCCCAAGGTAGATTCTCGTCTATTTCGACATTAGCCTTTGGCGTTTTCTGATGCGGTTATTTACTTAGGGCACCCTTCAAGGAAATTTCGACGGTCTGAATTATGGATCCGACGACCCGGACTGCTGGTGGACGAACACAAAGTGCACGAAGCCCAAGGCTTCTGGAATCCCAGAGGATATTTGGATTCTCCCGGAGGTGAGTCCCCATTTATTCCTAAAAGTACTCGTACAGAACTCAAAGGGCTGGTTAGCCTCGAACACTTGGGTATGGATTCGACGATGGTCCCAATTGCTCGCACAACGCATTCTATGACTACCTGGCGTCACAGAATCAGAAAGCGAGTCAGTGTACCCGACATCTCAAGTCTGTCGAAATGCTCACCGTTCTACTTTCTTCCACAGCGATGTTCTTCATCGGTAGCAACGTGATGGACTGGCCTTTGGAGACCCAACGTGCTGTCGCTGATGGTGAGCAACAATCCTAATCTTATTCCGTCCAAAAGCTTAAGATAAAATTTAGGGCACGAAGTTTGTATTCGTGAGTCCGTTTCATTTATTTCGATGGTTTCAACCATAAAGGTTTTGAAAAAAAAAAAGATGGCTGGTCTCATCAGTACAGTAAGCTCTCTCGCCTTTTTTTGAGGCTTTTCGATACTAAAATGCACGTTCAGTGACTGCGTTCCAAAATGAAGATGCATTTGCGGAACTCTATTACAGTGCGTATTCTTTTTTGACGCTCCATTCTCGATTATTAAGCGCCCAAAACTCCATCCCATCATAGGTGTGCGTGACCCTCGTTATGACGCATATTTTATTTCGGGAGTTTACCAAGTTATTACCCACAGATGCAAGCCATCAAGCTCGCCGCCGGTGTAACGCCTACATGCTGGAGGGTAAATCCGATTATCGAATCTTCGTTCGATGTTTGTCATCTCATCTCCCCTCCCCTAGCCTCCTTTCGGCGACGTCGACGACCGTATTCGCGCAATTGCGAATGGACTTGGACTCCGAACGATGCTCTGGCAATACGATTCCCAAGACTGGCAGGTCGGCGTGACCCCTGACGTTACCTCTGAGGCAGTAGATCACGAATACCAACTCATGATTGATGATGCGAAGAAGGGCATGTTCAACACAGTGCGTCTTGTTTCTTCTCGTTCACATGGTATCTTCGTTTTGAATTGCCTTTTAGAGCGGGACTATAATGCTATTCCACGAGTTGGACGACTATACAATGACCGAAGCGATGAAATGGTATCCCAAACTGAAGGAGAGTTTTGACGTACGTGTCCGTTTTACCGTGTGTTTTTCTGTGCTGATGCATTTCATCCTCTGGCTTGGGAAAACAGTACATCGTACCTGTTGGCGTCGCCTATAATATTACTCGCCCTTACGTTGAAGATAGCGTTACCCAGCCCAATTTCATCCAATGTCTGTTACGTTCATACCAAGGCTTTCCCAGAGCGAAGTTGCTGATTTACTCATCCAATTTAGACATTTCTGGAACGGGATCAACCCTCCTCCGTAACTCGAGCAACACCATTCCTGGGTCCACGATTACTACGGGATCGACGACACCTGGTGGTCTCATTGAATCTCCCAGAATGGACGATGCACTGAAAAAGACAGGTGATGCGGCGCGATTGGGATGGAATAGTGGCGTGACAGTCGTCGCTGCCTTCGTGTTGGGCTCTGCTTTCATTTTCTTCGGGATTTCTCCGCATTAGAAGGCTTCCTCTTCTTGGACCCTGATCCCATAACAAGGAACCAATCCTCCATGAAGATTATTCCTTTTTTATCATGCCCGACTTTTTTATTCTTGGCCTATTGATACCCCGTTACATATTCCTATTATATCACACGTTCAAATCTAATCTACCTCGTATTACGAGCGGTTTGTTGAGGCCACCGTTTTCCATATCCTGGAATTTTGATGAGCACCCTGGTCTCGAGAAAACTTCGACATTTCGAGCTGTGTCAAGCTGTGTCCTTGATTCGATTCACCGACGCTACGGGACGTCCTCGGAGGTTGAATGGAGAACGTGCCCGCGGGATCCCCACGTTGTGGGGCCTGGAGGCTTTAGGTCAATGGAGGTTTCTCCCCGCCCCGCGAACATGAACTCTGGAGGGCCTTGAAAACGTGAAAATGACTCGCAATATGTAACGCTCGTGTTTACACAACGCCGGCGGATGTCACTCGCCAAACAGTGAATCAAGGCCCAACCTACGGTGGAGGTACTTAGCCCCAAGGTCCCTAGAACATATCGCTCGAATTTCGCTAGAATTTATTCTTAATCAGCTTCACATGACTCAACTTCACATGACTATTCTTAATCTCGACTCGTGTACGAGCCTCAAGTCGTTTGAAGTCTTGTAGTTTGATTTTTCCGAGCCTCCAAAAATGTCTGCATAGTCACTTTGGATTGTCCCAATGTAAATTTATCCGATTTAAACGGTCAGAATTAGTAAGCTCAAATTATATTGGGCCCGTGTTGACTGAAGAAGGGAAGCGCCCCGAAAGAATTAAGGCAAATCCGCTGCCGAATGACGTGTGTCACCAAAATTCACAACAACGCCGTTATGTTTGAATTATGATCATTTGGTAACATTCCTGATTCACCCCCACGCAGCGCCAGAAAAAAAATAATAGAATATATAGGGGAACACATCCCTCACATTATTCAAATTGTACTATTTTTGTCAGTAGTTGCCCTGAACGGTGGCCAATAATTATCTCCCCTTCCGATTAAAATTCGGATCGGAAGCTGGCTGACAGCCATCGGCCCGGACTATTGATTCCGTTCCTTCGTTACCCCGCAGGCCCCTTTAAACCCCACCGATAATCGAGGAATCTCCAGCATCTCATTTATATAACGGGCTGTTGCGTACTCATCCTCCTAGTACTGGACACCAGAAATGTCTAGTAGTTTCGCAGCAGCGTTGCCGTACGACATTTTTGCTCTTATCGTCGAATATTTCGCATTTCTACCCAATGGTCGTGGCCTGAGGGCGCTCTCTTCGTTATCCAGGACTTGCAGTACCCTCCAACCCATCTGCCAGCGCCAAATATTCTCCACTATAAACCTACGCCCTCGGATATGTGATTGGTCCCACACCCCACGAGCGCGGCCGGAAAACGAGTACGAAGTCCCCAGTATCGCGTTTGTGAAGCTTGAACGCGTGTTGGAAGACAACCCCGCACTTGCGGGGTACGTGCGGACGCTATATTATCACTCGCACGACTCCAATTGCGCGGGAGATGGTGGGGAAGGGCTTATTCAGCTCTTGGGAATGTTTACGAAGCTGGAGAAGCTCGTTATTCTTCCCTACCTTGATGTTAATGATTTTGGTGCTGAAGCAGAGGAAGAAGCCGACGAGGAGGCTATTTTCGACACGAACATCTCAGTTTTGCCGTTGAAGTGGAATAAACTGCTGCCCAAAGTGCAAGAGGCTCTTGCGAAACTTATTGGGACGGTGTCCACCTTCGGGTTCAAGAATGTCATCAAGTTCCCAGTCGACATATTCCTTTCGTGCACCAAGTTACGGCGCCTTGATATTTCCCAATCTCGACTTTCGCCCCTTTCCCCAAATATATCCGTACACAACCCGCCCATCCGTTTGGAGGAACTTCGACTGGTCCCGGGAGCGAAGAACAATATACAAATACTGCGGGGTCTCCGTCCAGAGGGTCTCCCAGTCTTTGATTTCTCTCACATCAAACGAATCTCCTTCACCCTGGACAACGACGGGGATCCCGGTCAACTTGGTGAAATCTTGGAAGGCTCACTTCTCGAGTGTCTCCAAATTTCTTCCCCTGGTGCGTATTTTTCAAAACAATTCTGAATGGCACCCGTGATTACTAAGTACATTCATCGTAGATTGGTACCCTTCCAAAATTTCCGATAACATCAGCCTGCGTGCACAACCATTGGGGAATCTACGCGAGTTGACGCTCGTTCGTAGCTCCTGTGAGTATTCAGCCAAATCACTTCTCGTTCCCATCCAGCTGATGCGGGCTCGCTAGCGCTGGAAAAGCTCAACGTGTCACTGAACGCCTACCCCGTCCCTCACCACGAACGGGATATTTTTGAGGACCTCAAGCAGCTGGATCGCCATCTGACCGACCCCGTAAACTTCCCAGTTTTGAGGTCTGTGTCCTTGAACGTCAATATAATACCCTGCCATACGCAAGCGAGTCAGCACTGGGATCGTGTTCCAGAGACTCATTTACCGCGGCTCAAACGAACTATTTCTGAATTTAGTTACTCTGTAAAGTCTGCATGGCAATAAAAAAACAACGTCAATATAATACCCTGCCATACACAAGCGAGTCAGCACTGGGATCGTGTTTCAGAGACTCATTTACCGCGGCTCAAACGAACTATCTTTGAATTTAGTTACTCTGTACAGTCTGCATGGCAATAATAGGAAAAAATAAAATATTTTTTGCGTTCCCATAGCGTTAATACACTGAAGGGGAGTCGAACCCCTGCCGCTTGCTTGGAAGGCAAGCATGATAACCGCTTCACCATCAGTGTGCATAATGTGACACTGTTACAATACAATTAGATCATGCTCTTGATCCAAACACAGGTTTCCCGATAACATTAACAAACGCCGTTCACAGTTCTTCCGGTTCCTCTTGCCACCATGCAGCATTTTGGCAAGGCTGCCCTCCGCGTAACGAAAAACTACACAAAAGGGTACTCTGACACCCAAGCTAAAGTTCGCGATGCCACCTCGAACGATCCCTGGGGTCCATCGGGCACCCAGATGAACGAAATCGCGCAGCTGACGTATAACCAGTTGAGTACAAATGGCACAGGTGTCGTTGTTATTGGGGAACGGGGATGCTGATAGCGATTTTTCAGAAACGATTTCATAGAGATCATGGAGATGATCGATAAGCGGCTCAACGACAAGGGCAAGAACTGGCGCCATGTCTTCAAGGTACGAGTTCATTTCCAATCATTCCGGCAGCAAATCAGGACTCAACAGATATATTGAATCTACAAAAATAAACAGAGCTTAACCCTTCTCGACTACTGCCTGCATCAGGGTTCAGAAAACGTCGTCATCTACTTCCGCGATAACATCTACGTTATCAAGACGCTCAAGGAGTTTCAATACATTGACGAAGATGGGAAGGACCAGGGAGCTAATGTCCGACAAAAGGCGAAGGATATCACCAACCTGCTGCAAGACGAGTCACGGCTTCGAGAGGAGAGGCGCACCCGGGCATCCATGCGCGATCGCATGATCCGTGGCTCCGGCATCCCCGAAGACGATGTTGAAGACGAGAACGCAGCGCGGAGGAAGAACCAGCAGGGTACCAATGGTCTCGCTGGCAAGAGGCCTAACCGTGATGAAGAAGAACTAAGGAGAGCCATCGAGGAAAGCAAGAAAACTCTCGCGCAGGACAGGTTGACTGCGGAGGAGCGGGATCTGGAGCAGGCATTGAAGTTGAGCAAAGAGGAAGAAGAAAAACGGATACACGACGTCGACAACTCAAACGCTGCTGCTCTTTTCGACGATTCGAACCAATTGTCCGTTGATTTTCTTTGGCTGAGACTTTTTATATTAACCCGCCTTTTGCAGGTCACCGCCGAGTACCACTCACAGCAACAATCCTTTCCCGCTCATCGACCCAACCCCTTACGCTGTTGGCCTGCAACCCCAATACACTGTGCAGCCACAATTCACATCGATGCAACCCCAATTCACAGCCTTCAACCCTTACCAACAACAAGCTCAAGCAGAACAGGAGGCTGCTCAAGCCGAATTCCTCCGCCAACAGCAGATGTTCCAGCTTCAGCAGCAACAAGCACAGCAGCAGCAACAGCAACAGCAACAAGAAGAGTGGATGCGCCAACAGCAACTTCTCCAAATGCAGCAACAACAGCAACAAAATCTCTTCGCGCCGCAACAGCCCTTGTTTACTCAGCCTACAGGGTTTGGGTACGTCCTCTCTTTGCCTAGATCTCGATATAATGCGATTTTTATGTGTTCCTATCTTATTTTAGCAACAACAACCCTTTTGCTCCGGCTTCCCCCTCTTCTTTATCCCCATCGCCCAACCCCCCGCAGCGCACGTCGCCATCGTTCAACCTCCAAGGAACGTACGACACGCACTCACTGTCCCACCCCTCGTCGTTGTCCTCATCTCCGCAGCCCCTTTCCCAGGCTTCGAGCCAGAACCAGGGTCAGAGACCCATCGCGGTCAAAACCAGGGACGAAAACGATGCCTTGGCAGCGCTCTTTGCGGATCGCGAGGGTGGGCAAGATACGTTCGGAAATATTGGCGCGTTGAGGTCTGTCTATCTTCGATGCTTTTTTTACTTGGTTTCGTCTTTTTGATGTTGTAATCTTTTTTTTTTTCAGATACGGATATACTGATGCTGGAAGGACCTTAGTCTCCACGCAGAAGACGGGTTCAAGCCACAATCCTTTCGCTCAACAGCAACAACAGCAGCAGCAGCAGCAGAACGAACGGCCATTCTTCGACATCTAGCGACGGTTTATCTTCACAAATTCCCCGCTTATGATTGTCGGCACACCACACCGCCTATCGCGCCCTGGTTCATCTATTCATTCATTTTTGGGGCGGTTATGTTTGCTGTTTTACCTTTTCTTTCAATACTATTCCTTGATGATCACGTTTCTCGGACTTGGTGGAACCTCGGCTATACTTGATCGACTTATCCTCTCAATTATCAACATTTTCATGAGCCATCCGCTGTCCAGCTACCCTCCCTACCCTGCATTTCCTCACGATAAGTCATGAAAAAACGTCCATGTCCATCTCGACTATCCCACGTTCACTGTTCCCCCCGTTTCTCCTTTCCAGTTTGTCTTCTTTCCATTGTACTTTCCGCATCTTTTTTTTAATTATTTCACTCTTCTTCTTTTCATTTATTGTTTTGTTACATTACATATTATATATCAATTCACCTTTTTGATTGATTGATTGGGCTCCGTTTACAGGAGAGGTCTCCATCTGTCCTCATTAAATATTGTTTATTGTCCCTTTTTCTTTTGAATTGATTTCCTTCTTTCCTTCCCTTTTCAGTCATTGAATATACCCACTTGATTCCTCCAATGGTTATTATGTGGGCCTTCTTGATGAGGGCCACTAAGATGCCAGTGCTGAGTGCTCATGAATTCAAAGAGACGTCGCCATACGTGGAATATAGACGCATATATGCACTCCTAGCAAAGTAACTAAAGTCTGGGGGTCCTAACTTAGCGTCGAAGATGAGATGATGAGCTTCTCAAAGATAGAGTATGATATCGACAATAGGGATGCTCTCATTTTAGGCGCCGATCGCGAGAGTTGGTGATCCAAAGAGCTCCGTTTACACATCGCGCTTGAATGCTCTAGAAAGCCCTTCTGAGCGCCATCTGGAAAGAATTTTGAGACACCAGAATGTAGGTATATTTCAGAGGTATCATATAAGTAAGAGGTATTATTTAACGTACGATTCTGCGAATAATGGAAGCGACGTACGGAGGGCCACGACAATCCTTTGGCAAACGGATTGGAAAGGTGGTGGTATCATTGAAAAAGCAATGAGTATGGCTACAAGATATCAAATAGTTGCAAGGGAGAATAGACAAGGAATACGATACTATTTGTTGAATTGGAATGAGGGTTAAAGCTAAAGGAGCGGTGGTCACATATAATGTACTTTGACTACGTGAATGAATGAATGTTGGGGTGATGATGCCAGTGCCATACTTGTATACAAGAGCAGGAGAAATCGTTCTAACTATAAGGCGAGTCTGCCAGCACTCGCGAGGGATTGTTGTATCGGACCTCGATAGGGTGGTGATTGTCTAAAGAATAATAGTCGGAAAGGGGAGGTTGGGGGGGGGAGGAAGTAAGGGAGAGGAAGTGTTCCAAGAAACTGGCAGCTCTGAGAATGGAAAAGGTACAAAGGAAAAGACGTTCAAGAAAGCCCAAGTCACGAAACAGAAGAAATCGAGAAGAGAAAAGAAAAGAAAAAAGTTAAAACCTGTTCCAGGGAGGAGCGGCCTCTGATTGAATGCCAGCATTAGCACGAGGCAGCGCACCCATATTCCCATTGGTATACGCGTCGGGCAACCTCGGTACAGGGGGGACAAACCCACGCCCTGCACCCCCATTCCTCTTCGTCTCCGAATCCAACATCTCCTCCACCCTCTTCACCAACCGATCTCTCGTCTCCCCACTTTCATCCTCATCAAGTATACTCGCCCGACTGTATATGCTCCCACTCCATCGGCTCATCCTATCCCCCACCGCGCGCCCATCCTCGAACTGGTATTCGCCCTCATGCCCATTCGAGGACGAGGAGCGCGGGATACGAGCCCGCGCGCCGTAGTACTCCGACACCGGAAAGCTCTCGTGGGAGTTCCCTTTCATCGCTTCGATCGAGCGACTACGGCCCAACGCGCGTCCTGGCTCTTCGTAGTGGCTCTCTCCACTCTCTGCACTACCGTCGTCGTAGCGGTCAAGGACGTCGCGCAGCTCGACCTTCGCGCTATCGTTGTCGTCGACGGAATCAGCATCCTCTCTATCATCGTCAATCCAATGTCGTTGGGTTGGCTGTTTCGGGCCGGGTCCGGCTAGCCCTCGTTGAGCATACGCTCGATCTTTTTCCTCTTGATAGCGACTGTTGGCATATATGTCAGCCGGGGCAGAACCACCACCACCACCACCACCAGCGAGAGGCCCAGAAGGAGGCGGCATACCCCCATACCGCCTCGCAAGGCCCCTAACCTCCGACGGGGGTGACGGTCCGCGAACACCTTGCGAAGCGCCTGGAACTGGGAGAACCGGGCGAGAAGGGAAAGGCTGCTCTCTGCCTCGTTGGATGTTCGACGGCGGATGCACCACAGGGTGAATGTCAGACGGAAACTGCCTTGGCGCCCTATCTATTAACCTCTGTCGGAGGGCTGCAGGCGAAGGGAGGACGCTTGCATTGGCATTGGCATTCCCATTTGAGCTACCGGGCCGTCCCGCTGGGACGCTGGGTAGAGGACCCATGGGCGGTGGGCTGGGCGGTGGAATGTCGTAGTATGCGAGTACATTTGGACTGGGAAGGCTGGAATTTCGAGGTGAAGGGACAAGGTAATCGGACGAGGGCGTGATTGTGAGATGGGTCAGTCTCTGGGGCTGTTCGGTGATGGCTGTGTTGGGAGGAGAAATAACAGGAAGAGGAGAAGGATTGGATGAATTTCGGTGCGAGCGGGGTAGGTATCCGCCCATGGGGTTTGGAGAAGGAGGAAGATGGGAGAGTGGATGAACGAGGGCAGGCGATGATGTTGTCGAGCGCAGAGGACCCGTCGGAACGAAGGGCGAAGCTGGCGAAATGGGCGAAGAAGACGAACCGGCCTTCTTCGATGGAGGCATAGAGTTTTCCCAACTTGGTCTCATCCGTAGCCCTTTCGCAATCTGCAGCGGGGCCACAGGTGGATGCGAGGTTGGAAGAGGTGATGGCCCAGACCGAGGCATCGTTGTCGATGGAGACGGGGACGGAGTACGAGTATTTGGGTAAGAAATCGAGGGTGGCTTCAAGGAACCAGAGCCCGGATGGTCAGAATGTGCCAAAGAATTTGGGGTATTTGGAGAAACGGCAGGATTAAAGGTTGGCATGTGGTGCTGGACTGAATGCTGATGAGATGAGGATGTGATGGTCGAGAAACTTCCACTGCCAAAGCCGTGCCCATGCGAGCTACCAGCATCACGCGTTGGTGAGAATCGGGCACCGTAACGTTTTGAATCGCTTGACGATGAAGACCCGCTAGATGAATGAGAGGACCGATTAATAGGGGATGTCGTTGTCATTGCGGCCAATGCCCTAGCAGACGACGTTGGGGGTCCAGGAGTTGAAGTGCTAAACGATTGGAAGTTCAGAGGTGGTAATGGAGGAGGTAGTCCAAGGATTTGGGAGGAGGGCAGAGAAACCGGAGAAGGTGTGGGTCGGCTCTCAGGTAGGCTGCTTGTGCTGAGTGTGGCGGGGCTTAGAGAGGTTGCAAATCGTTCAGCGATGGGTAAAGAAATGGGTTCCGTCTCGTGAGGGGATGGTAGAGCTGGGACTGGCTCGACGTCAGCGCGAAGATCGGTTCTTGACGATTTGCCCGAGAGCTTGTTGAAGAAGCGAGATTTGGATTTCTTGACGCCAACTGACGTGCTGGACTGGTACCCAGCACCGTCAGTCTCGTATCCAACTCTTTCGGGAGATTCTGTTTTTGACTTGGATTTTTTGGTCTTTGACTTGGCGAGAGATTTGTTTTTCCCTGCATTAACAGCACTGTCGGTGTCGTAGCCGCCATTTACCTGATCTGCAGCCTCTTTTTCTGTCTTTTTCAATGCTTTCGCAGCGGACAGAAAACTCTTCTTCCTTTTCCTCTCCTCTTCCTGCTCCTTCTTTTCCTCCTTGGCCGCACGTTTTTTCGCTTCCTTCTCGCTTTCTATGGCAATGGCCGACTCTTCGTCGGCCTTTTTCTTGTCCTTCTTCGTCTTCTTGTCCTTCTTCTTCCCAGTTTCGCTCATATACCCACCATCACTCTCGTATCCATCTCCTCGGGATTTTTTCTTCAACAACTTTCGAGTACCGCCAGGTGTCGTAGGGCGCGCTGGAATAGGAAATTCTGGGAAGGGGACAGCAGTATTGGACAGCCCAGAAATTCCAGTATCCTGGCTGCTTCCGCGAATTTCGGGCTCCACAAACTGTACGGCACCGTTTCTCCTGGTAGTAGACACGCTATCGACCGAAAATTTGGCGCCTGCGCCAAAGGCATTGGGGGGCCTGGAAGAAGCCGACGAGTGGGTGGAAGAAGACGGCGTAAGGACAGAGGAGGAGGATTCCTCGGAGGCAGCATACGTCAAACCGGGGGTCGACACTTGATCCTACGTAGTCGAGAATTTAAGTTAGTACGTTGCCCCAAGGTAGAACAAGTGATAACGTAAAGAAATATCATGGGCAGGAATAAAATAGTATTCCGTGTCCAGAGTCTTTTTAAGGTGAGTTCACCCGTCTCCTTGGATTCTGCGCAAGCCAAGAAGAAACTGGAGCGGCTGTACAAGGCATCAGAGGTCGACACCTCGTATTCTGTCACAATCTTTATGCTTTAATTGATGAAATGAAAGCTTGTGGAACGTGAAGCGATGGAGTTAAATCCAATGATGCTGAATTTAGCATCGAGGACCATAGTGACTGCCAGACAGCCTTGATCCCCAGAAACCCGCGGGGAAAGGGATAGGAATGAGGACATCCCAAAAGGTATTGAAAGGAAAGCAAGATATTGGACGCAATGTCCGAAGAAAAAAATAAGGGTGCAATGATTCGAACAGAAAGCTCACCTCTTCGTCCTCCTCTGGTAGGGTGTTATCAAACATCCAGTCAGCAACAAGAGGGTTGCTGACAAGCCCTATTTCAAGAGCAGCATCAAGGACCGAAGCACGCAAGGCATTCGACTCCCTTGTCAGCTGTGGGCCACCCGACGCCTTGCTTGCCGGTGCAGGACGCGGTACCGGGGCCTGCGGTCGCGGAAATGTAAAGGTCGCGTCCATTATAAGTTCCAGAGGTTTTTCAGGCGATAAATAATAATCCCAATTCCTTCAAGGCCAGGGTAGTAAAGACGACGAAAAGACTTGTCCAGGCCGAATTCTTGGGCGTTCGAAATGAACAATGGGACAAAAGAAGGACTTTGGTTGTATCAAAGGAGTGTTATGTGTTCAGAGACTGCTTTCGAGAGCATATCAGTGTGGATATCAACCCTGGCCTGGTTGGTGGGGGGGGCAACGCGGGGGTATGGGACGGGGACAACAGGCATTCTCGCAAAACCCGAGAACTAACATTTTCAGTCACGTGCAAGGCACAACTCCTATAAAATGGATCCTGTCTGGTATCATTCGTTTTCTTCGTATCCGGTACTGTGCATATCCCCCCGATGAAGTTTTTCTTCGTCTCCTGGACCACGATCTATTCTTGTGGACACTATTTTTACTATGAAAAAACGATCCTAATACCCAAAATCTTTGTTATACTCGCTCGCCAAGATTTAATTAACTCCTTGAGTCCTTGTCCCCTTGACGATGCCCCCACGGTCCATTTTTTCCACGACCATTCCACTTTCTCATGCACATCCACTTCCCAGTGAAGACACAGGAACGACCTTTCTTTTCTACATCATAGCGTCGACAGTTCACGAAGCTACTTATACATAACGTCGAACGGGTCTCTCTCAACGCCTGCGGACTCCGCAACTTGCCAGACAGTCCGAAAGTTCGCCACCCAACTTGCTTGCGGGCTTCGGAGGGAGCGAACATCATCCTCACACATTAATATTATAATGCCGGATATATAATTTCTAGAATCCGCAGTGCGCACAGCGCCACGTCCCTGATGTAACTCGTGGCCTTTCACTCCTCAGAGCTGCGTCGTTTGTCTGGCTGTGATGTCTGACTCTGACGTTACTTCATGACAACCATAGCCTTCCTTTCTTGATGCATGACATGGCTTGTACCCGACCTACCCTTGCGTAAATGCGCAACGTCTCCGATCTGTGTTGTACTTATCTTTTGATGCTAGTCGGGATGCCCCCAGAGGTACATGCGCAACAGAATCGAGGCTGTTTTGTTTTTCCCATCCAGGCGAAACTATCCCGGGCCTTCGTCCACGAGCTGCCCATATGTTCATATTTCCTTGTTTAAACTAATCTGCTAACCATTTGCAGTTGTAAGTGGGTGACTTTAAGGCTAATTTATTGTTTCTACAGCCAAGCCAAACCTGTCAACGACGCTCGTCGCTAGGGTTCGTAATAGCCATCAGGTAGAATAAAAGCCAGAGTCTCGAAAAATGGTTAGACCAGCGATTGCTCGCACTACTGCGCCAGAACAAGGAGCTTCTATTTATCCTTTTAATACCCTGTGGGATCCTTATCTCCTGGAAGGCGTGCACGTGCACCAAAATTTCTTTTTTTCTTCGGCATGACGAGATGAATTGATATCGGATCTCGAGCATTCGCGGCCTCACTGCCGTCTCTCACCAGGGATTCAGTGGAATGATGTTGGGTCCAAGGCTTTTGCAACTGGAGGAAAGTCGAAAGTGAAAAAATGAACCTCCGTGGCATCGTCGAAAATACGAAAATTCGTACTTGAGACAGTAGTACGTCGAATTCGACGATATGGTCAAAATGTGCTAGGTACATATACCCATTGTGCTCTTTCAGACATCTGGGTCAGGGACAAAAAATACAGCTTTAATTGTACAAGATGCTTCAACCCATAAACGTGCTAGCCATACCTTTAATTCCTATCTCCACGAACTAAGCCTCAAGGCCGCCGGGGTCCGGAGTTTATTATGCCCACCTTCGGAGGTTATTCGTAACCTCACTTCATGACTATTCGGTAAAAGAGGAGCAAAAAGACGAAACCCAAGATTATAAATTACTATCTTAGGTGGCTCCAGCGCTCAAGAGTCAACTATCAAACATGTACTTCGCACTGTGGGATGCTGATGGCAACGAAATTCGCGACGAGTACCCTCAAATGGACCCCTATGACATCCTCCGTAATCCAGAAAATGCTGCCTTTAACCTGGACATGATTGTTGGTAAACTCAAAAAAATCGGCGGTTCGGACATCGTCGCTCTCCACCAACTGGCCCAGAATCATTACTTTGTAATTATTAGCGTTCCTCAGTGTCCCAAAAACTCTTACCACTAATACGAAAACCTACCATCTAGGTTTTTGACGCATCTACGAAGGACGGCAGACACTACATCGTCAGGATCGCAAGAAATAGTGTTCCTTCCGAATCATCCAGTGATCGCCTGAGCTTTTTGCAAGACAAACTTCGGCGCGAGTGCGAGTTCATGCAATGGGTCTCTTCTTCGAAGAACATCCCAATGCCACTAGTCCATTACTACGACGCAAGCGTTGTTACACCATATATGGTCACGGACAAGTGCGAAGGGAGCCTTTTAATCGATGCTTTTGGCGTTCTTCCCTTCGAGGCAAAGGTCGTGTTTAAATCCTTCTTGTCTATCACTATTTCAATGCTGAGTTGATGCACGGGGTAGGTATCCAACATTCGTTCCTATGCGCGTATTGCACTTGATTTATTCCGCATCGACGCGCCAAAGGGGATCGGCAGTGTTTCTTCGTTCAAACCAACCTCAGATGCTCGGTCGGGTGAACCCATTCTGGGTCCTTATATCTTGCCTTCTGGTCTTTATGCTCCGTCCACTGTCTTCCAATCTATCGAGGAGTATTTCAAGTGGCTCATCTCCGTCAAAAAGACCTTGGTTACAGTGGGAGCTACGAAACCAGATCTTGATGAAGCGCCAGTCACCTTGAAGCGACTCGAAAACCTTATCTTGGAGTTCGTCTCTGGCTACGACGCTGCGTTACTAAGAGGCGTACCCTCGCATCAAGATTTCTCTGGACAAAACGTTTTCATCAACGGCGAAGGCCTTATCACAGGTATCATCGACTGGGAGTTTCACATGGTCAAGCCGGCTGCATTGGCCGCAGCCTATCCGTCTTGGATTCGCTATGATGGAACAGCTGACCCTCGGTTCGTTGATAGGAAGGGTCAATTTTCCTCGTTTTGGATGGCTAGTCCGGTGGATGCAAAAAAGTTACGACAGGAATACGATGCAGTACGCGGTTAACATTTTCAATCCATATCCCCAATAAACTAAATTGAGTTTCAGATTGTCAAAGAGCAGCATCCAGAATATTACCGTGCTTTGAAAGCTGGCGAATTTTGTCGCATGGCAGAGGAGTGGTTGTTGAGTGATG
>Ga0307517_10001534_pt1 | contig 38464 bp, 57 predicted proteins | sample 23_EM_MG_FD_194515 | JGI IMG/M metagenome (GOLD analysis project Ga0307517, IMG submission 194515) | Populus trichocarpa ectomycorrhiza microbial communities from riparian zone in the Pacific Northwest, United States - 23_EM | ecosystem: Host-associated > Plants > Roots > Unclassified | place...
AAAGTGGTGAGTAAGTTTTAAAAGAACTCTCAATTTACCTGCTGGGCAAAGTGTGAGTAAATTGTTTAAAAACTCTCAAAAAACTCTCAATTTACCTGCCAGGTATGACCCCCTCTGCCCCCAGTGTATATAAGCCTCTAGTCCATAGTCTTGTATTTCCCTAGTCTTGATAATAATAGGTTATACTCTCCTCAGTCCCCAGTGAGAGGTTACTTGTTATGTTCCCACTTGGCTCGTGGGTCTCCTTTTACTCTTCATTACCTCTGGATCTCGTCGCCCGGCCTGCAGAAGTTAGCCCCCGTCCGATATCGTCTGGACGCCCCCTTGTTCTGCCTCTCCACTAGGAGGCTCAAGGATGGCCCCTAACACCCCCCATACTCTACTCTTACCTGAGGGGAGAGTTGTTGTTGCTAGTGGGGGAGAGAGGAAGAGAAGCAATTGATCTATTTCATAGAGGCATAGTGACATATATACTACTGGCATAATGTGATGGTCACAGCTATACAGTATGACTGATGGTGCATCAGCGAACCCAGTGAGCCTTTAAAGTACTTCAAAGTAACTCAAAGTGCTTTAAAGGCTTATTGGGTTTGCTGATGTGGCTTAGGCCTACCATATGTCTGATCACATCTATCTAATCTAATTAGTCAGAGACATGATCAGATCATTGGGTCACTTAGTAAGTGCCTCCGGCATTGGGTTGCTATAAGTGGTACCCAGTCTCACTGGCAACTCTGGGAGTCAGACATGTCAGAGTAGGAGCTCTGGTTCAACAAAAACAACAAGGGATATCACAGTGTGATATGTAACAGACGTGTGTAAAATAAGGTTTTTGGTGGAGAGTTATTTTAAAAAGTCACTGTAAGACTCTGGACCATAAAGTTCCTGGGAACAATGCCTGACACAAATAACTTTCAAAAAGTCTGTAAGATGCCAGAAAACAATCATCAGAAAACATGAAAAATACTTCTTTCTCACTTATTTGACCCTTATGGCAACTTATTGACGTTATATTTACATTATATAATCCATGTCCAAATTAGGCGCTTTGAATGGGTCTAAATGGCAGGGAATAATGTCAAATAAGCGGGATAAGTAAATAAGACAACGACCACTTTCCTGATGAATTCAGAGCTGGGGACTGGTGCCCCACACCACTAGGATTTATAAGCAAATCACTATTTTCCCGATGAAACCAGTGACAGGAGCAAATAGTGTTTTATCAGCAACTGAACCGCCGCTGTCCCAAAGACTTCCAACGCAGTGACCACTTTTATGGTTGCCGACTGGCACGGCCACCACACTTCCTCCCCCGTTCCTCGCTCCCAGTGGTCACTCAGGCTCTTAACTGACCATGACCACTTCAACTAGGCAGTGTCCGACTGACGACCTCAACACCCTGATTGTATCAAAGAGCAGCATTGAGGACGAAATTGAATCCCAAGCAGCAATTCTCAGGGCAAACAACTCTACCCTCGACTCACCACTCACCGATGAAGATGGATTTCCCCGTGCCGATATTGACATTTGGGCGGTCAGGCATGCACGCGTGAGGGCTATTCGTTTACGGAATGACCTGTCCTCCCTCATGGACAAGATTGCAATGGCTTTGGAACGTGTTCACGCTTCCCAATCTGCTACCACCGATAGGGAAACACCTTCCCCCCCCCTCCTCCCCTTTGCAAAGGTTGATGCCGTTGCTCCACATAGTCCCGCTCAAGTAGCTGTGAGTTCCTATCTTACCTTCTCGTCGATTCATTGTAATAAAGCCATCAAAGGGGCTGCGTCCCGGGGATCTCATCATAAAATTTGGCCCATTGACAGCGGGGAATATCAGTGGATCCCTCCACCCTATTGCGCAGCAGGTGGAACGCAATGAAAATGTTCTCTTTTACTACAAATCATCGTCACCTATCTAATCACGACTCTAGCGCCCTATTCCGCTCTCAGTTTCAAGGGATGATCAGATAATAGCAATGCGACTCACGCCTCAGCCTGGTTGGGGCGGCCGTGGAATGGTTGGGTACATCACATCCTTTTTCCCTTAACCAAGCCCTGATGGAGAACTAGGTGTCATATTGTACCATATACTACACTTTAAGAATCACAGGCCAGTGACCTCGATTATATCCCCATCCTCCACGTCCGCTTCCCTGATCTCAACTTCGTTGTCGAGCTTGTCCCCGTCAACGACCAGCCGTGGGCCAGAGGCAATTATAACACTTCGTCTCCCTCGGTTCCGACCCCTTGCGCCAGCGTCGTATTCCAGGTATTCATTGGCGAGACCAGCCTTTCTGAGGTAGGCTTTGAGTATCGCGCCACACTTTGTCTGGGGTCGAACGGTCAATATAATGTCCTTCGGGGTCTTCGCCGAGCGAAGTGTGAGCTTAAAGGTATCTTCCGCCGCATCACCAATACTATCCGCGTCTGAGCTTCCTTCTCCGCTCTCTTCACCTTCAGTGGTGATGGCACGCGAGCCAGAAGGGGCACCCAAGCGACTGTCTTTGAGAAGTTCATAAGTTGCTCCAAGGCAGGCATCTGCGAGTATGTTATTGGGAATAATATGGAATTATCAAGAGAGATACCGAATTCGCCATCTGACCATATACCCAGGGCAGCCGGTGATACTGATGAGTATACTTTATGGCCCTTGAGAGTAAGCACGATGTCATCGGGTAGAACCTTCATGGCATATGCGACCTCCTTGAAAATGCGGCGCAGGTTGTCTGACTAACAGATATGAGAATGCAACTGCGAAAATTATGTTTGGCAAAATATACCCGATTAACGTGGAACGTCCATCTGAGTATCGTTTGCCCCCGCTCCGACGGATGATACCTCCACTGGACATAGATGATGGCTTCGTGGGGATGATCGTCTTCTCCCATCCCAGAGGTAAGTATACCACTGGCTTTTGTAGAACGCAGCGCAATTGATGCGAGCTCTGGGTCAAATGCCTCCGTGTCGTCTGTTCTGAGGTGATCGAAATATGTGGCTTGAGGGGAAACTGAACGGCGGTTGGAGACGCCCAAAGCTTGCCTGTCGGGATAAATGAAGGGAACTGCGGCTGAGTACTTGGAACTCACCTCACTAGATTTCGTGCCTTCCGCTCCTGTTCCGGAGCAAGCTCTGGGGGAGGGGTGATGGACCTCGAACGGCTGCGGGGTCGCTTTGAATTCGTCGAGGGGGACTTTGATTGTATGGGCGGCGCAATTTCCTCGTCCGAATCTTCGACATAGAGCGTCTGCGTTGTCCCTTTACCGAACTGAGATTTGGTCCTGCGAGCCCGCCGTTAATAGTTGGTATGAAACCCGATAAAAGTGGTGGGTACTGCTCGGGGATCGGAGCCTTCCCGCCTGCTTTCCTGGTGATTTTGCGGGGATCTTCGTTATTGCCGGAGTCGTAATCCTCGCATGGCTCGTGTACTGGCTCAACATCAGACGGGAACGACTTGCGATTAAGAGGAAACACACCGCTTGGTATCTGGTTCATCTGCTTCCAGGTAGCGGTGGTAAGGTTGCCGCTCTTGATGAAGATGGAATCCTCTTCATCCCGAGAAGGAGGAGTCTCCTTGAGAGGCTGGGAGTCGTTTCCCGAGCGCACCTTCGGCTTTGGTCGTGGACGGGGAGGCATGATTGGGTCGCACGTGACATGCAAAATCGATCGTGCCGTGGTCCCTGGTGTCGTTGCGCCCGACGGACTCTCGTCCACTTCTCCGATATGGCTGCAGACCCAATCCCCCGGGAACTAGACCTCGATGCGCGTCCTTCAAAGCGACCCAGGCTCTTTGCGACGCCAACGCCAACGTCTGGACTTGCACCCCCTTCATGTTCATCCCCCCTTACTTCTCTCCAATCGTCCCCAGAAAAGCCCGTTTTACCTTTCAGACCTCTTCCACTGCCCTTGCTCCTACTTTCCTTGCCAGCCATTTTAATCCTCCCCCCAAATCACCTTCTCCATGATGAAAGTCTACGCCTATCCGTGGTGGCGTTACGGAGGTGTCTTCTCATGAGAGCTCTCTCCCCCGAAGTAGAATGTAGGGCGTGGACTACCCTGGCGCAGGTCGGCCTGCAGGTGATAGGTAGTCGACTGTCTGTTAGCTCTCACGAGCGTCATGCATGGGCCCGGAATATCGAAGCAGAGGTACGACCAACCAGATATTCACCGGAGCCTAGTAGTGACCTGATTCGCCTCCAGGTTGATAGAGCGATCACTAAGGGTGTACGTTGTGTTTCTTACCAAAACGGTAATTCGTATTTATGACTCTCTAGAGCGTACTAGCTCAGCAGGTGACCAAGTATGCATCACTTCGAGCACAGAGACTAACGATACGTAGCACTCTTCACTCCGAAAATACAAATACCAAATAACCCTGGCCCACGCGCAATTTTCGCTTTGGCAGCAGAAACCCAAGTTCTCCCTCACCCTTCTCAGACGACTCGCGGCTTCGATCACGGTCCCGGATCCCCCCCAAGTAGAATACCTTACCTATCTGAAGATGATCTCACAGCATCTTTCCCTCAACGAATTCCGCACCGCCCTTGCGCTTGTGGATAAGCTACGAGTTTCCTCCTCCCAGCACCAGCATTCTCGTATCACGCTGTTATCGCATGTTCTCCGCCTCAGAATCCTTATTTTAGGGGGACTTTGGTCCGACACTGGACTCGCATCCCGCATGGCGGAAGACGCGCTTGGACTCCGTTATGAAACAGTCTCTACTCTGGTGTCCACTGCACCTACCGTGTCACCCACGTATATCGACTTCGAGGACCGCTTTGAATGTGCCATGGCACTGCATACTCTGGTCCTGAGCATTGTCTACTATGCTCACGCTGGGATTTCCTCAGAATCTTCTACCCGGCTTTCCCATCTGCATGCTCTCCTAGATGCAAAAGCTCTCGAATGTTTGGGAGATGGCGGTATCAAGGTACACCACAGTTAATCTCCCTAGATTGCGAATTAAATTTCCGTCAAGATAGACTTCCCAACTGGGCCCCCCATATATCTTGAAGCTACTCACCCGCGGATCTTCTACCTGATTGGGTTCCTTCTTACAAGTGTTTCGAAGCGTGACGCCATGGGAAGGAAACCCCGGCGCAAGATTTTTGCAATTGAGGGTTTGAAAGCATGGGAAAAAGAAACCACCAAGCTGCTTGATTGTATGGTTCACCTCTTCGCAACTTCGTCTCCCTAACTGATTTGCAGGCCCTTCGTGGTGGAGCATTTCTGACCTAGATCAGATGCGAATGCGCCTGGCGAAAATCAAGGCAGACATTTTGTGTGAATTGGTAGCGGTTTCCGTTGTTCGGAGTGAGTTTGATGCAGCGAAAAAGGTAGGGCTTCTGTCGCATGTGTTACTCCAAGCCCTCAATTTTCCAACAGGAAATGAACGTCCTGATTGCGCATACTCGCACATGGCGCGTGTTTGATGAGTTCAGTGCTCGGATAGCATTGCACCATGCTCATCTCGCACATTCGCTTGGCAAAAGTGCTGAGGCCTCAACATATTATACCATTGCATCTGCTCTCTCAGAAACTGGTAGCTTTGTTGACGTTGCAGCCACCCTCGGACGTGCAGAGCTGCTAATCGGACTCTCGGTACACTCCCCGGCATCCCCCACCCATGGAAGCGGGGGGAGTGATGAAAGATCACCCCTGCCTGCCAACACGAACAACGAAGAACCCTTAGCCTTTGGTTCACGAGCCGTCAGACTGACCAAAGGTATGGGTGGCACGTTGGAAGCTGCCGGAAAAGTCATTCAGGCAGCTACTTCTACGGAGATTTTGAAAGCGAAGTGGGGTTCTATAATGTTTCTTGTCCACCTTTTACTCATTTTCTCCAGACAGTATTTAAAGGATGGATTGAGCAAAGCCAGTAGATCACAGGATAATCACCTTAGAGCTTTGATCATGGCGCTCGTCTCCTCTCACTACTTCCATACGGCTTACGACCAAGCCGAACAAGTACTTTCCACTTGTGAACAGCTCGCTGCTGGGTTGGGAGCCCCTACAGACAAGGCAAATTCGAACGAAATCCTAACGTTTGGAAACACTCAGCTAGGTATCTGGGTATGCGAGCGGACCTTAGGTTCGTAGTCGTCTTCTCTCCCTCACTCAGTTACTGATTACACTACCGAAGAACTGTACGGTCGGAGCGGTAAGATGGATATGCTGCAGAAGCAAAGGGAGAAAATCGAGCATCTTCGTGACGCTATCGCATCGTTAGAGGAAACCAAAGTCTCTGGTTCCTTGGCTGTGGCATAAGCGTGCACCTATTCAACCATGACACGTGTATCACAATCCCGATAACCTACTTGATACAACAATACACAGTTCGCCGGTACTTGAGGCAGCTTCAATCCATTGACACGTTCCTGATCAAAGTACGGGCATTATTGACGAAGGCACGGATGAGTTCATCAAATGCCCCTCTTTCATGCTCTGAGATATTTGGATTGTTGCGGTTGGCTGCGGTAGTGAGTAACAGAGCCGGTCGTGCAACCTCAACCTCCAACTCGTGCGTGACCTGCGGCGGTGAGAGAGTCAGCCTCATGAACCACTGCCACGGGGATTTCTCACTTTGGCGGTGCCATGGGTGCTTGTAACTTGTGTCAAGTCGATGTTGAACTCCTCGTGCATGTAACTCATCCGATCCTTCCTTCGTGTATGTGTTGCGGAGCCTACGGGATGGGGAACTGTTCCACGGGCCAACTCAGGGCAGGTGCTTGTTGAGGGATGCCAAAGGAATCACCTGGAATTTCGACATTCACTGATATACGCCAGTCCGCGACTCTCTTCGGACAGTATATGTTCAAATCTCCCAGTCTGATCTTTTTGACACACTCCTTCACCTCGCCGGTCCTTTCGTCCCTGGTGACTCGGATTTTCTCATCAGGCCCGGACGATGGATCTGAACTTGGATAAAAGGAATCGACAAGGAAAAGGTGGGTATAGTCTAGCGGCGTCAGAACGGTTGAAGGCGGCGATGTCTTAAGGCCATTAAGGAGTACGTTGAAATGCTGGTGTTGTTTCTGTGTCGAGTGTGAAAAGGAAAACAGTGTTCCCCAACTGACCACCGACGCACCGATGTCATGTTCGATTCGAACCTAAAATCACCGAAGTTGGGGGAGAGAACTATCCAAAGAGGTGTCATGTGCGGGTGTCGGAACAGTGGCCTGGGTAAAAATGGCGGACTTACTGGTTTCAGTTAATACGGGTAGGTTGAGCCTATTCCCTGATAACCTATCCCTAAGGATCCCTATCTTGGCTTCCACTTCGACCATAGCCCCGGGCAGGTCCAGCGGGCGCATCCCAATCATATGGTAGATGAAATCCGCGACTTCACGGATGAATTCATCCACGGGTTCAACGCCCAAGATAGACAATGAAAGCGGCGGCATGTTGCTGAGAGGGGATGTTACGGAACTATCGGATCTGTGGACGTCCGTCCGAACCCGTTTCAGCGGACGCGAACCATCTTCGATGTCCATTCGTGTGCCAGAGATTCCTGGTGAGTGTGGTGGATGGATGTTGAAACCCGTTAGGGTCACTGGATCAGAGTCGTGAGAATTTCAGTCGATCACATTTTGTGCTGTCTACCAGCACAACGACACAAGGTAAATCAAGTGGGGGTTATGCGTGCTACGGTGGGGTCGTGGTCGCCCGCCCTGACACTGTTATCGCTTGCCCAGTCATTGACATGGGCACGTTCCACTAGTGTTCCGTGTTTCACGATTGCGCTCAGATGTGTCCTGGAACAGGTTTAGCTCACACTTCACTTATCCCCTCTCTGTGGCACGGACAAGTTGCTGACGGTTCTGGTCGAAAATTTAGGTATAACGCTCCAGGGGATCCAATCCAGAGCTCTCGCCAGCGGGTCGTGAAAACCACAGTTCCAACGAACAGCGATGTTCCTCGTGCCGTTAGTTATGGCTGCGTTTCCCAGGGGGGTGAAAACACCGTCAAGGGTATTGTCTGTGTTGTCCAACTTAAGGAATATATTGGCAACACGAAACCTCTTTCCGTACGGGTGTCGTGGGACGAGAATTCCCAGAAACCCTGACGTCGGGGGGGGGGGGGATGGCCACAAAATTACCTCGGGAAACCTCTCTATGAACAGGGGCAGCGGAGGAAGGATTGAAGCCACAGAGCAGAAAAGAATAAAATCCGCACATAATTTCTCAGGAATTGGGGGGAAATGAAGGGATAGAGGGAAAGCGGAGGCGTTCAACACAGGGCCAGGTAAGCCCACCAGGAACCAGTATTGGAGAAAGGCTCTATACAAGTCAGGTACTTGGGGGAGATCTGCTGAGGTTCCATGCGGGTGCCTAGGTTGTGATTGTCATCACGACACACGCTCACCCAGCGGGATCTTTAGAAGCAGATACAGGGTCGGAGTCTCCGGGCCGGTATGTGAGAAATGGGTATCAAGGCAATCTTCTATTAGACTAGTCGAACAGAACTTCGCTCTTTTTTCGAAAGAGCTTGTAGGTCTTGCTCTGGATATCGGAAGTCATAGTCATCAGGTGATAGTTCGTGGTAGGGTAGCGAATGTACCCACGGATTCCCCAAACGTGATTTCTCAAGTCCAAGAATTCTTCACGTGATATCAGTGAGCCTGAAGCGATTCCCAAGAGTCGACGTGACAAACCTATGTGAAGCCCGTCATAGAGTTTCTTCACCTCTGCCCGCAGTTTGGTAAAGTCATCTTTGGCGGCTGTGGTTTCGCTCAGGGCCTTAAGATCTTTTTCAACGGCTTCGATTCGCTTCAGATGGGTTGAAACCTGCTTGTTATGATGAGATGGGGGTAATTGGGGGTTGACAAATAGAAGCCACAAGCCTTGATGGTAGTTGCCTGGAGTTCCTCGACGCTCGCTTGAAGGATGGTGGACGCCTGTTTATACTCGTCCACCAGGCGATATGCTGCGTAAGACGACGCAAGAGAGAATCCTAAGAGAAATCCGACGACGCTGCACATAAACAAGCTTTCAGTCGCGTCCGTTGGGGTCGAACTGTGAGGAAATGGCAAACACTGACCCGCCCCTGAATGCACCTAACGGTTTCTTTTGAACCAAATTGCTTCCTAAGTTGGGCGTAGGACTTGCAACCCCATCCACTGACCGTGATGGACGAGAAGCAGAGAAGAAACGGACAAGTCGAGGATGTCTGATCATCGTCGTTTGATCTCAGCCACATTCCTCAGCTTCATTGAGCGTCATGTCCACAAAACGCAAAAACCAAGACGGCGAGGGGGGGGATACGCCCCAGTCTCATGATAGAAAAAAGATGAAAATCCAGGAGGCTCGCCAGATCACAATACAGGTGCCCACCCATGTCGCAGACGGTACGTGTCCGATTGTCTGGATCGCGATTCAACCAACACCCCGAGAGGCGGTAGCAAGCTCCCCGCATCCCTAGACGTGGAAAAATTTACAGATGTGAATCTTGACCATTCTCTTGACGCTCATTCACTTATATTTGGCCAGGCAAGGAGGTTCGAAATTACGGCCATGCAGGATTCAATGGTGAACGCAAGGTGACGTTCCCTGTACCGGCAACAGTATGCGTTTTTAACATTTTTCAGGGCCGGATCGTCCAAGAGGTCGTGGCAGAAACTTCCGCGTCACCTCCGTCGGAGGGCAGCAAGTCATGACACGCGGCGGGTCCCTACGTACCTCCGAGGAAAGGCAAAGGCGGAGGTAAGACCTCCCGTTCAGCATGCCAACCGGCGACTGACTTTGGTAGATGGATACACCCAACAAGGGCACCACTTCCAAGCCTAAATTGAAGAAAGCGGGAAAAACGAAGGCCCTTCCTCGTACGGAGTCATTACTGAAACGTCAAAGTTGGTTCCCTCATCATACAAGTGTGCCCGGGTGGCTGACACATATCGTGTTAAAACTAGGGGAGAAACTCTGGTTGGAAACACACATCTGGCATGCCAAGCGCATGAAGATGGAAACTCTGTGGGGGTACAGATTGGTCGGTCTCACCCTAAGCCATGCGTCTCGGAACTTTACACCATCGTATTAGGCATTGCATCCCACCGAGAAGGCTTTCCGCTCATCTCATAGAGCTTCCAGGCATGGTTGTATCTTGCACGATGCCTCATATCACGAGATAATCGAAGTCCGTGCGCCCCAAGCAATCCTCGCGTCCCTGTTGGATCTTTGTTGCGAATCGTCAGCAAGTCCCGGGTCAATACGTTATCTGACCGGCTCACGCGCTTGCGAGGCGTTATTATACATGCCTAATTCCTATCCACACGATCTCATCGGCCCAGTAACCATCCTATGGCGGCCTGCTGCCTCACTAGACTCTGATGGCCCGGTCGACTCCCCAAGAACCGTGTGGGTTGTGTGCCACCCTTCCATTTTTGAGAGTGCTTTACGGAGCATCGCTGTTTCCTCCTCATTTGCGGTAGAGGCATCAGGGCCTGATGACAAAAGAAGACATAAAGTCGAGGTCATCGACCTTCGGGGAAAATTCAACATCTTCGAGCTTATGGGACCAAAGTCCAGTCAGGTCATCAAAGGAGCGTTGACTCCTGTTTTTGATGACGGATTGGAGGAATTCAATCGAGTGAGTCCTGTTCTCTCTTTTCCTACAAACATTGAACAATGTCCTCTAGTTCTGGAATGGACTACATTATTTACAGTGCCCCGGTGGGCTACCATCTGGTATGGTCATTGGTTTGAAAGTTCACGACCCGCGACTCAGGTCAGTACTATCTATCATCCAGATCTGGAAAGGTTCCTCCAACTCCTGTCAGTTTCCCCCCAACCAATCCTCCCGTCCAGGTCTCGAAAGTCTTGACATCACGACAATCCGTTAACCCCTCGCCTCACTTGGCATGCTCCGAAATATGGGACACAACCTCCACACCGCCAGGCACACCCCGCTTCAGAAAAAAAGACCTCGACAAACGACGTGCTAAGGTTAGACTGTCAGTCAGTTATTGGCCGTACATCAAATTCACACAGCTTAGAATTCAATTCCTGGAGGCAAGCTTGATCCCCTCCGCGAAGATGACCGAATCTCGTCACTATTGATTCGACGTACATTATCCAGCCACTCCGACTCGCAACCGATACATGGGTGGACCATGATCATTCCCTCTGGTTGGGCCATGCCGTTTATCGCCTCTTTGACTCATACTGGGACACCAGTTGGCGGCCAACAACAAAGGGACATTCAGATGCTTGAAGCCGGGGTTCCACGATTCCCGCACGATTTTCCAACCACCGAACCCTACCGTGAACGTGCACAAGCATGGGAGGCGTCTGAAAGATACCGGTGGGAAAGTACTCCCCCCGCCAAACGCGTAAATTATGAACGGCTGGGGATCAATAACCCATGGAAAGCAGACTGGGGTAATGTACTCGGCCGGTTCGCGCCGGGGGTTGCAGGGGATGTCCCGACCCAACGGAATACGATCCATCCATGGTTATTGAGCAAATATCTGGCGTCGCTCGTGCTTGATGGGACTGCTGGTGTATCAAACCCTGGCGAATGGCTCTATGACAAGCTGAGCACGTTACGACTCGGTCGCGAGAACACTGGATTGCGCCTGAATGCAAGCGCCAATGACCTTTGGCGTGATGCGATGGTCCAGGTACAGGTGGAATTACACGGGAGGGGGACACTGGGTGACGTCGCTCCAATTTACCTCCTCCGAAATGATGAATTACAAACATGTGGTTCTTCATCCGAAAGCCTCCGAGAGGTGAGATTTACCTACCCGTCTGCTGAGGCTGTCTTTGAAAATTTACAGTCCCTCGAACTTCAACTCTCTCCCCAAGACTCAATCATCGGTTACCTTACATCAGGAGCCTACTCGCTTTCGCGGGGACGACCCTATGGCATAGGCACCATTGCCTTGTGTAGGATGGTCGAAGTGAAGAGGCAAATGTTGGCGTACGTCATCCCATATTGTACTCACTCATACCATGACGCTGTCCCACAGGACATCCGGCTCGGTGTATGTGGCTAAAGTTCGAAACACAAATTCCAATTCATGTCGGTTGGCCCGGATCACGCTAGTTGATCACTCAAACTAAACCACAAGAAGCGGTTTTCGGTGGTACCGGGGGCAACGGGGTATTTACTCGCTGAAGAAACGTTGAGCTGATGGTAAAGTTTGAATCAGTATCCAAAGAATAGAACGAGTAAAGAAACCTTAAGTGGAATCACATGTTGGCCAATGAGAGCAGCTCCCGCCTACATTGCCGTCGTGATCTCAAGGGGTTTCCACCCGCTTTTATCTCGAAAGAACCAATTCAAACTTCAACATAAAATCACAATTTCTCCAGCGGGAAAACACCCCATTGCCCGCGGTGTGGATATGTGGAGAACTACTAATATGATTGGTACCTAGATATTACAATGCATAGATAAGAACGGCCAAGAAAAGATGAGGGCTTAAATCGTCCATTTGCTCACGGCTTCCTTCACCAACCGGACCATCTCTTCTCTCGCCTGCTTCTTAGCGTCCTCCGTGATCCCCTCAAGCTCATTCAGAGCGCCTGGAGAGACCAGTAATGGGTTGAACTCCAGAAAGAAACCGTCAACGGTTGGGACTGTAACCTGAACTTGGGCCGGAATGGGTTGCCGTACTGGCAACGAACCTGTCGCGATTGGATCAGGAGGCTGGGTCGGTCCTAGATGCTCCAGGCGAGAGTGCTGTCCATCCGGGGGAGTACGGACGGCTGCTGGGGTCGGCTTGGAGCGAAAGTCAACTGACGAAGGTTGCCTTCTGACAGTAATACTGTTGACCCTTCTCAATCCCGACCCTACGCCACCATTGCTGTTCCCTTCATATTCAGTTTCTTCCCGCACGCCCGGCAATTCACCAGCATTCCCAAAGTAGTGCGGTTGCCCTGCAAATTTCCCCTTTTGTTTGAGGGAATTGGCATCGTGTTTCGGGTATAATGGAGCACCGTTCGAGATTGCCGGATTAAATGTTGCTGATGAAGGAGGGCGACGTGAACTCTGAGGGATAGTGGATATTTTTGAGGGGGAAGGGGGCCGAGTCTGGGTGCTAGCAATACGGCCATTCCTAACGCTGGGCGAGGGTCCCCTAAGCGGTGGCCGGGGTGGGATGTTTCTTTGCTATGAATGGAGAATCAACGAGTGGCATTTGAACGGCCAGGTAAGCTTGTCTTACGGTCCCTGGCGTCCTCAGCAGTTGAGATTTCGTGGGAGAGAGGTAACCAGCCGCGTAGATCATTCTACGGGGGGTTGCGGCAGAGATTCGAGCTGGAGGAACTGTTAACAGAACCAAAGGGGCCAAGCGCGGCATATTTGCACTTACGATTCTTGACAGCCCGAGATGATTCGTCGCTTCTCTCCTGGTCAGTATCCTGTGCGGCGAGCCACTTTCGCTTTTTTGTGCTGCGCTCCACACCCGCGGCACCTTCAGCAAGCCTATCCATCTGCAACACCTTCATGCACGTCAGGACATCGCCATTGTATTTCGCCTCTAGATCTCGCATCTTGACACCAAGGACAATGCGGGGGATTCTGGACAGGTGGCCCTCGTTGCGACTCCGAAAACTTTCAATCGCGTCCGACAGCCATGCTTCCAGCTGCTTTGTCCGGTGCTCAACTGCAGGGAGGAGGGTCGGGCGGCGTCCAGAACACATTCAACGGTGATGACTGTACCTTCGATATCCAGGTTTGCTAGCAGCTTTTGTTTATCCTTGAGAGTGAAACTCCGCTTTCCCGAGGAAGATGAGGATTGCATGGTGCTTGGTCCTAGAGGAGTAAACTAGAAGACGGGACAAGCGGTACGTTGATTGAGGTGCAGTGGCCGGCGCACGTGACACGTGTTTCGCTTCAACGTGACAATATATCCAAGCTCAATGTTCAACGTTGTCAACGGGGGTGATGGGGTACAATAAATATCTACAAAATCATGAAAAGCCACCTTTTCCGGTGGAAAGTTCTGCCCCAAGCTTGTAGCCCAGTACCTAACCTTCGTCAGTTCAAGCAACGATGAATAGGGCGTTCAAATACCTTGTCCCAGTCCAGCTTCGACCGTGTCATTGGTAATGCACGGCGGAGTGACTTGTAGGTTTTTTCACTCATATTTTGATAAGCTTCTGTGAGGGAAGTTTGATACTCGCCTTCTTCGCTTTCAATGAGTGCGAGTACTTTAGCCGCAGACGGTGTGGGTGAAGACTGAAGGATGGTGGAGGGCAGCGGCAATGACACCTCATGGTTTGCTGCTAATTGGACCTGAGATGGATTTGTCTTGTCAGAGGTAAGAACAAGTCGAAGGGTGTTATGTAGCCCACGTTTCCTTGCTCATAATAATGCACATCAACCGCGATCTTTCCTTGCAACGATCTTGACCCAATGTTTACCTCGTACTCTGACCTCCACCTCCCTGACCTAGAGTGCCGTTGTAAGTGTGATTCTGCATGCGTGGTACAACCATACCCCATACCAAAAGTTTGAAGGGTTGTATCTGTTGGCGATAATCTGAATGATGAACACCGTCGGATTGTCTGGGGACGAAAACACTGATGTTGTTCCATCCGGGAAGTGGGAAGATAGGTAGGTGTGGGCTGAAGTCTCCAGGGCGGTTCTATGGCGGTTCTGTGTGAGGAGCGACGTCGGATATGAGGGAAAACATACCGGAAAGGTTCAGAGGCGGGGTCAGGCTCGTATGGGTGGGGATCGGAAGCTTCCTGGGAGTATATCTGTGAGAAGGAGACGCTGAGCGGGAGACAGCTCATACGAGGGTTAAGTGGTCGAACTTGAATGTTGTATTGGACCGTGGGTCGAGGAAACGCTCGCAAGCATCCTCATCGTCAGAGGATTTGCTGACGAGGGCGATTGTGCTGATGATTGCCTGGAGTTGTTGAGTACCCAACCACCAGGCAGGGAAGTCCTGAAACGCACTTGATGGTTGGAGCCTGGGACATCGACAGTGACGAATTGAGCAAGGTTATATTCCCGTAGAGCTGGAGCAATGCCCTGCTGCAACGAGTCGTCGTCGGCGATAATGTTTCGAACGTCTACAAAATAGGGTCAAATTTTCGGTGGGGAATAGGCAATGAGGAGAAGGATACCATTCAAGACGTCGTTAATCTCCCCCGGAGGCGATTCGAGCAGAAATTTAGAGACAGCTTGAATGCGCCCCGAGACTTCCATCGTAGATGAGGGTGAGTGGAAGCGATGACCCGTCCGATCTTTCTTTTCTCTCAATCCCCCATGTCCAGAGTACAACTTTACGTCTATGACCTCAGCAACGGTCTCGCCCGTCAGTTGTCTCTCTCCCTCACAGGAAAGCAAATAGATGGGATTTGGTGCGCATCCTCACTACAACGGAAGCCACTGCTGATCGTTTCGATTAAGCCAGGCACACCTCAGTTGTGGTCTTCGGTAGAGAGATCTTCTACGGTCAAGGCATACACACCACCAGCCCTGGGGCATCACATGTAGGCCTGTCTCACTCCTACCAATTCAATGCGATTGAACGACCTTTCCCAAGCATGGCCAACCTTTGCAAATTCTTGACATGGGCGAAACGTCCCTCGATGAAGATACCTTTGACGAGTACTTGATAGAGATGAAGAACAGTTACACTCCAGAGAAGGTTTGGCTTCACCAACAGCCATCGGAAAGCACAAACTCTAATGGCCACTTTAGTATCACCTCCTAGGTACTCGAGAAACCAAACGGTCTAGCATCCCCATCTCGCTGAAATTCCAGCTTAGACTTCAACTGTAATTCTTTCACAAGCGATTGTGTTGGTTTCCTCACAGGAGGGACGATACCTTCTTGGATTAAAGGTACGGCTGTTTCGATGTTTTCCGTGATTCCTGCTCATTCCGTGACGTGTATCGCAGACCTCCCTTCAGATTTCCTCTCCACTGAGTTTGGCCGTCAGCTGCGACCCACCATTGATCGCATGTATTCTGGGCAGACAGCGGATTTGGTCCCATCCTCTGGCCTAAGCACCTCCCAGGTCGCTCCATCGTTGTTACGATCTGTAGCAGAAGGTGCAGCGGTATCCCCACCCCCCCTTCCTGGACTGTCTTCCGTTGTCTCCCCGATACATGTTTCAACGAATTTGGCCTCATTCCAGTCGGTATTAGAGTCGCACCATGCCGTTGTCGCGTTCTTTACGTCCGCTACGTGTGGACCTTGTCGCTTCATCGAACCGACTTTCGAAGAGATCGCTGAACAGAGAACCAGGGGAGTGGGGCCCGGTCTTGTCGCTTTTGTCAAGGTCGATATACAAGTAGGTGCTGGGCACCAGTTGGCTTCTCGATATTCCGTGAGGGCCACACCCACCTTCATCATGTTCATGAATCAACAAAAGGTATGCCTTGAAACAATTTTATCGTTCATTGGTTGAACGTATAATCAGAAACATGAAATGAGGGGTATTAATGCGCCCGAGTTGAGGACGCAGATCGATGCACTCCTCTTTGAAGCCTTTCCTCGTGAGTTGTGTCACCTTCTCCCACCACGGTCCATCCCTTGACTCGATTGCCCGACTTAGCTCATGCACATTCATCACTGTCTCTACCCTATTTGGCAGCCGTGTCAACAGAGCCAATCATGTTCAGGACAATTGCTTCTCTCGATGCTGTGGTCGCCAAACTTTCTCATTTCATCGATTCCTCGGAGCTTCGGGTGGAGGAAAAGACGAGGATAAAAGACGCAATCGAATCTACCACTTTACCGTTCCTGAAACTCCAGATCCTGCCTTCTGGAAAATCAGCTGTGAAGCCACTTTCTTCATTGGCTCCAATACTGACTGAATGGGCGGACGCCTCAAAGACACTTATCTCTGCACTGCCAACCGGACAGCTGTTTCCCGTAGTCGATTTGTGGCGCATCGGTTTCCTCAGCACAACTGTGGGGACGTGGGTCTCGGAAGAACATGCCAACACTCCTGGCGCAACCTCCAGCATCATCTCCGAGTTCCTAAACAAAGGAGAGTTTAAACCCCTCCCACGGTCTTTCGTCGTCACTCTCCTTAAATGTTTCTCCAACGCATTTGGTACACCCGCCTTATCACAACGGCTATCGACACCCAGTCCACTTCGAGAGAAGCTCACCGACCTAGCGATCTCGCAACTACTCGAAGAAGACAGCCTGGTCAGGACCACTGCAGCCAGCCTGGTTTTCAATATTGCCTCCAGTATTCAGGCCCAAAGGGCGGACACAGGAAAGAATGATTTCGTTCCGCAGACTCACGCAGGGGTGGATGTCGAGTGGGAAATCGAGGTCGTGAGTGCCGTTATTGAGGGGATTAGACGCGAGGAGAGTGAGGAAATCCGTGAGTTCACTACCAGCTCGCAGAATCATTCAGTTGAAGCCACTCAGTCCATAGGTTGGTTGCCAGTCTTGGATTCCTCCTTCGGTTGTCCCCAGCATATGAAAATCAGTTATCGCAATTATTAGAAGTATTTCAGGTCCGGAAATTGCTGGAGGAGAAAGCATCCTCGGTGGCGAAGAAGGCTGACATCGTTAATTTGGCACTCGAGGTTGGTACGAAGCTCTGCCCGTGATTTGTGGGTATATGTACGCATCGTTCTCTAGAATATACAATCACGAACTGAAGACGGCGAAAACAAATGTGAGGGATCCTACTTTAGAGTACCTAAATTCCGGTGGTACTCGTTCGATTATGTGGCCCCGTCCAATCAGAAGCCTGTCGTAAAATGACCGTCGATCAACCGATCACGTCACACCACTTGAATCCCTGCCACGCAATGGCCTCAGGTTTGAAGGATGTCTACCTTGTAATTGGTGGCAGTGGGTTTCTGGGCCGCCACATTGTTAACGCTTTGCTGGCGAGAGGTGATTCCGTCTCGGTTTTTGATATTGTACAGCGCTACCACGACGTTCCTTTCTACACCGGGGACATTACTGAACAGGATTCTATCTCTGAGGCTCTCAGACAGGTCTGTAACGGTATGACAGTATTTCCTAGCTGGCTTTGCTCAAACCTCTTTTTAGAGTGGTACGACGTGCATTGTCCACACCGCTTCCCCGCCTCATGGACTGGACGACGATGCATTATATTGGAAGGTCAACGTCGAAGGTACCTCAGCCGTGATATCCGCAGCAATCGCCAACAAGGTTCAAAAGCTTGTCTTCACAAGTTCTGCGGGTATTGTCTTCGATGGCTCCAACATCATCGGCGCCGACGAACGTCTGCCTGCCCCGGAGAAAGCCATGGATGCATACAACGAGTCTAAAGCCAAGGCAGAAGAGATAGTATTGACTGCCAATGGAAAGGGCGGTCTTCTTACCGTCGCCCTGAGGCCAGCAGGAATCTACGGGTGTGTCCTATCTTTGTAACGCTGACGGTTGTGCTCAACACTTCTCAGGCCTGGAGACAGGCAGGTCATGCAAGGGTTATACGAAGTTTACAACCGGGGACAAACACATTTCCAGATCGGAGACAACACGAACCTTTTCGATTGGTCCTATGTCGAGAACGTCGCCTATGCCCACCTTCTCGCGGCAGACAAACTCGTTAATCCTGGCCCAGATCGAGGCCCCCTTGAACCATTTTCGTTGTCTGCTTCTTCAGCAGACATGCTTGACAGATATCTCCCTCCCATCCGACTTTCGACGGGCCATCATCGGGTTCCCACTTCGGAGGCACGACCTCCAGGTCCCGTGCTCCAACAGTCCCCGGAAAGTAGCCGTGCCACTCAAAACTTCTACGATCATTCGTTCCAGCATCAGCCTCGTCCCATCGTCCGTACCAAGTTCGATGCCCTTTCTGAGACCGCTCTCTCCCGGGCGAAGACTTCTCCGTTGCAAGTTGCCGGGCAAGTCTTCTTCATCACAAATGGGGAGCCCGTTTACTTCTGGGATTTTACAAGATATGTCTGGAACGAACTTGACAAGATTATCGATCCCGAGGGCAGAGAGAAGCGATTGGAAAAACGAAGAATTGTGTTCCCGCAATCTCTCGGTTACGTCTTCGCTTCCCTTGCAGAGTTTTGGGGTTGGCTACGGGGGAAACCCCACATGTTTACGCGGTTCAGGGTTGCATATAGCTGTGGTGTGAGGTGGCATAACATCGAAAAGGCTCGCAGAGTCCTTGGTTACGAGCCACAGGTTGGAGTCGAGGAGGGCATCAAGCGAATGATCTCGGTACGCCATTCACTCTATTTACCAAGGTTATGACAGGGCTGATGTAAGCCCCTCCCCCAAGTGGTGGAAGCAGGAGAATGGACCGAAGGTCGCTTAGGCTGACCACCGTAGTTTCTGGTTTGCCATTTGTTCAGTCGTGGGCGCGGCCTTTTTGAAAAGTAGCGCAAATATTAGATTTACGTTCTGTAATCCGATATCTTGAGCAACCGAGATGGTTGTGCGTGATGTCACACCGATCATTCATTCAGCACCTTTGATCGTCCACCGTTGCTGGCGGCACTGTTCTAAACCGCGTCTTATTGCGTGTCACGAGCAATGTCCTCTCATTATCGCAGAAACCACCCGTCAGCTCTCGACGTCAGCTTTGACGACAGCCCTCCTGCAATATCGGATGCAGAGGAAGCAGAGTATCACCAGAGAAAGAGGAGCATCGATACAGTAAGTCGCGATCATTCCCCAGTGAGAGTGAGTCTAAACGTATTATCCCAGGAGGAACCGAACACAGCTCAATCCCATTTGCCTCCAAGTCCGTTCTCCATGAAAAAATCAATACATATTCACTTATAGGTGCTTTAGGTTTTCGACCTAATGAGAGTGTTCCGAGGGAGAAAAAGGACACCGTCATCCCTGGCGAACCCCCGAATCGTGGGGGGAAACTGGTTCGGATTTTGAACAACTTTACGTTTTTCTCGCGGGAGCGAGATGCATTCGCGGAATTGGACGATCTTGCCCACGATGGTTACAATTCAGCCATTGAAGGAGTCGGTGAAGTCCTTGCTGTCCGCGACGATGAGATGCCAGACGAGGACGAGGACGTTGACGAACCTATTCACCTCCATCTGACCCTGATAATCAACGCATCGATTGATTATGAAAAACACAATGAGTGCGTAGTCTCTCCACGCTGTTGGGTTGGGTCTCTTATAACAACTAGTCCGTTATACATCGAGACGAGGCACGCCTGGTACAGGCTTGGTGTACCCTCCATTGAATATTTTCCGTTTTATGTCAAGTTCTACACGTTCCACCGTATGGCCCAGATCGCTGTTTCAAGTCTGCTAGTCAATGTTTCTGCGACTGCAGCTGAGCTCCTTGCTGGAACCACCAATCTGGATCACACAATCCTCGGAAGGGAACCCAATGTCCAGGACCTCATTGAGACGGTAGGTGATTACTTCTCGCTTTGGTGACCGGATTCTAAACGTTCCTAGTCGGAAATGATTAAATCCGTCATCAAGGACTATGCTGGGCTAAGCCTGGACGTTTCGAATAGGCTGCTAGCGTGCCCTCTTCTGGAGTCACTGAGCGATGGGTCGGCGTTGACCGTGCGACACCGCCAAGCCGAGGGAAAGCGTCGAAAGGTGGACTTGCCGAATCTGTTGAATCCGGAGCAGGCTGTTTTACAGGCAAAGAATCAAAACCAGACGGTTGTTACCCCATTGGTGTACCATTTATCACGTGGACTATTTCAAGAAGTCCCTTACCAGGTTGACATTGGGAGTCGCGAGCATGAACACTTACAACACGGACCCCCCCAGGAGGTAGAGTTTGTTGACCAACTTCTCAAGAGATTTTGCCTGGGCAGACGACGGACCAAGTTGGATGGACTGCACAGAATCTCCGGAGGGAACTTCTTTAGCCGGGGCCAGGTTGATGGTGAAAGTTACACTGTGAGTCATGGGCTCGGCATGGATGCATGGTTTTCTCCCTTGTTGAATATATCCATTAGGTTGGGGACACGGTGGTCCTGGCAATGGATGGGCTTCAACAGAAGCTCAACGAGTACTGCAACCTATCATCATGGCCAGACAAAGTCACCGACTACTTCTGGTGGGTAAACTTGTTTCAGTTTGGGTTTGCCTGCTAATGAGGGTGCTAGGTTTGCCAAGCTTATCTCAATAACTGACAATCTTGGGAAAAAGATGTCACATGTCCACTGGTTTGAACACTCCTCAAAGACCTATTTGGAGGAGGTGTCAGATCCACGGGAACTCTTCATGACTCAAGTGTGTGATGATGTTCCCTTTGCAGATATACTTGGGAAGGTCCTATGTGGGAAGACCTTAGCAAGTTGCACATCCTATACAACTCCTGAACCGTCATTTTATTGCAAGTAAGTTTGACATGTACCAGAATTGTTATTGACATTATGCTGATATCCAGCAGGATGGAATACATTGAATCTAAAGGAGAATTCATTGATCTCCCTAAGGATAGAGTTCCTCTCAATGACCCTGGGTTCTGTATAAACTGTGCAAGAACCAGGGCTGCTGAAGCAAGGGCTTTTCCTCACTTCTTCCAGGGTGGCTTTGAGCTTCATGGGATATCCTACCATCCATATGATTTTGTGCAGTTCAAGACCGGAAACACAACATGTGGCCTTGGGCAGATAATTTCCCTGAGGCAAGAAGCACTGGATAGAAAAGATCCTCAGATTAAAGTTCGGCTGCTGGGAAGGCTCAGTGATGTCAATGGAAACCCAAAGGGCATTTTAAAGGATGAGGTGGGTTATTGAACTATTACTATTTTAAGGGACTGACACCTCTTAGAATGAGCTATTTCTGACAAGCCAGGTCACTGATATCTCATTCTCCACAATCATTCAAAAGGCATATGTCCTTGTTCTTAAAAAGATTGGGGACCTTCAGGCCTGGATCAGTGCTTCTTCACAACACTTTTTCCTCCAGTATTCTTTCCCCATGCTTCATAAGAGCCATTGGTCCCAGAAGGAGATCCTTGACAGCTCTGAAGTTCATGCATGCCTCCCCTGCCTTACACAGAGGAAAGAAACTCTACTCACTGGAGTTAAGCAGACTACTCAACCCCAACTGAGGGCTCTTGATCTCTTTGCTGGAACAGGTGCCTTCAGTCTTGGGATGAAGGCTGCAGGGGCACCATTCAAACTGACTCATGCAATTGAAATCTCCCCTAGTGCTGCAAAGTCATTAAGGTATGTTCTTTCTACCTGCAGTACAGTTAGACCCTGAATGCTTGGTTACAAGTGACTATACCAAGGATGAGAAAACAACTGTTTACAACCAATGTGCAAATGAGATGCTTCATTATGCAGTCAAGTTTTATAATGGATTTTGGGAAGAGGAAGACCACCCAAGTTGCATAAGAACAAAGACACAGGTTCCACCCCCTCCTGAACCTGAGTCTATTGATATAATTATTGCAGGATTCCCCTGGTAAGTGGAGTTTTTCAATTTGTATCCAGGCACAATTGATAATAGATTTAGTCAACCTCATTCAACCCTTAACATGTTTCAGAAGGCAGATGACAAGAAATCTAACCTAATACTCAACCTCCTTTCTTGGGTTGATTTCTTGAAGCCAAAGTTCTGCTTTTTTGAAAATGTCAGAGGGTTTCTGCAGTTCTCCCTAAATACAACTCAGTTGTCCCAATACCGTGTGGGTGGTGGGATCAAGATGGGAGGGCTCAAGTTTTTAGTTTATGCACTCCTTGCAATGAAGTAAGTTCTAAATTTCCCTGTGAGTGGATCTAACCTGTACAATATCCTAGTTATCAAGTCAGGTTTTCCCTATTACAGGCAGGTCACTATGGTGCTCCCCAATCAAGAGTGCGCTTCTTCTTATTTGCTGCCAAGGTAAGGGCTATGTTCTTTATATAATGTTGGTTCCTTATTTTTTTCAGGCTGGCCAAGTCCTTCCAGAACTTCCCCAACCATCCCATACCTTCCCTCAAGTGGATAAACTAGAGATCAAGCTTTCCCATGGCAATTCAATCACTCCAGTTATTACTAGAAAAGGACTTGCTGCAAGAAATTTTGTCACTATTGAGGATGCAATATCAGATCTCCCCCAGTTTGATTGGTACTGGTGAGCTATGGCAGAATAGCTCAACACTGCCTACTAATAAAACATTTCAGTGAGACAGTAGACTTTCCTATATCTGGAGACTACCTTGAACCACCTAGATTCAAGGTTGATGAGACAAAGGGGCGGGCTGGTTACATCAATGGGGAGGTCCTATATGGTCAGGATCCACAGACTGCATATCAGAAGTGGTGCAGAGAAACAGCAAAACCTCCAAGGGATCTTCAGCATTTTACTCAATCATTTAATAAGGATACAGTGAGAAGGTGTGTACCCTCTACCCTTCCTGCAACTTTTCTTACAATGCACAGGGTGGTTAATGTGCCCTTAGAATCAGGTGCTGATTATAGAAGTATGCATGTACAATTTTTGCTGCTCTTGTATACTGATGTGGTGATAATCAGGGCTTGACCTGGAGATGCAACAATATCAAACATCACACCCTCTGTCTGCTGTTGCAAAAGGGGGCTTTAGAGCAGGTGTGGTTTGTAATTGATCTTTCCTCCTCTGGCTAATATAACCATTAGGGCCATATGGGCGTCTTGACAAACACCACTACTTTCACACAATTGTTACAAATGTTGAGCCCACAGCAAAGCAATCTTGGGTTCTCCACCCATATGTGAGGTGAGTTAGACTACTCTTTAGATAATCTGAATCAAATGTTAATTTTGTAGATTTAGTGTCACCAATCCTTAGATGCAAGCTACTCACCTCTTCAATCAGTGCAGAAGGATTGTCACAGTCAGAGAATTAGCACGTCTGCAGGGATTTTTGGATGACTACACTTTCCATTCAGAAGGTGGGAATGTGAAAACTGTATGTGGTTTATTTGCTGGTTCAATTTCATCTATGAAACTGTTGTAGATGCACCGGCAAATTGGAAATGCTGTGGCATGGGTTGTGTCAATTGCAATTGGCCAACAGTTTACCTATGCACTTCTGTGGAAGAGGGACAACTAGGGACAGAGAACCATCAATGACAGTCTTCAGTTCTCATGTTTAAATTTGCCACCTAATTCGATACAATAGTAATGGAAATGTTCCTACTACTAGATTGCCTTTGGTCAAACAGATTCAGAAGATGTGCCTCAAAACATGCACTGCTCCCTGACACCTCCTTTAGCCAGGCATACCTGTCCCAGATAATCAAGCTCTCAACACATGAGCCCAATAGACAGCGTAGTGTATGAAGGACAGATATCTGTTTTTCCAGCTGAGTGAGTGTCTCAGGGAACAATTCCATGCCTGGGATAGGTTTCTTGCACAGTTTGACTGATGAAATCAGAAGGAAATGTTCCCAATGCTGGTACAAGTTGTCGCTTACTCTACCGAGACGGGTTTTTGCAGTAGGACAGCCTTCTGTGGGGTCACTCTCAGTGGTAGTCGCTTCGAGGAGTGCCCTCCATGAAACCTTCCGGAGTGCGACCTCTGTCTGTGATCTGTGATCTAACCACATTAATGGGACTTGTGCTGCGAGTTGGAGATGTGATGGTGATAGGGAAAAACTATTGCCCGAGATACCAGAAGATAAAGGAAAATCTGTGTTGGGCCATTCATCAGACCCCTATGGAGCATCATGAAGGAGACCAACCTTTCCCCTCCATCATATTGTAACAACAGCCAACAACAATTGTTGCTTTGAGAGACCAGCCTTGCTTCTCCCTATTGCTTCCGTGCATTGCCGATACAGACGTACGGAGGATGTCGGTGGTGAGGCTCCCGCAGGCATGGAGCGCAACGAACACTATGGAGGGTGGACGTGACTTGTCAGTCGGGGGGGAAAGATCTGCGATCCACTCGTCCACCGATTGGAGAAGAGTGCTTGGGGTGATCTTTGCAATTCGATATTCTAAGGACCCTTGGTTGCTCGATGACTTATTGTATGATCCGCGTCTCTCAGCTCCCTTCGCCTGGATATCTGACGCATCTAGAGCCAAGACACACATACCGAGGGCCTGTAGGTTCCACGAAAGATAACCCTAGTTGTCTCTTATCAGAAGGGGGGATCGATATCAATGGGAGACCCTTACTTGACCAGCACCGATGTCAACAATATGCTGAACACCTTTGAGGGCGGGGGACGTCCGAAGCAGGTGCATGATATATGCGGTCATGGTCGACACCTCATGTAGCTTCTTTGGCGACATCCCTTGCACTGAAGCCTGGGTGTAGCTTGTGTTCGCGTCGACATACTGGACTTTGTGGAGTTGTGGACGATACCCAGCCGGCACGGGTGGGAGTCCTTGACTACGAGCAAGTTGGAGGGCTTTGACGTTGTCAATCAACTGAGAGAGCGAGCCAGGAATATCAGCGCTTTGCCTCTGCTCTGTCTAAGAGAACATCCATCAGCGTGAAAACACGAATCCGAACTCAAGAACGCTACATAATAATTGAGAAGTTCGATCCATGGCTTCGTGACGGGTGTAGAGGCAGCCCAATCCCACCACGTCTCCCATTCGGGAGGGGGAATGAAAGTCGGTTTTGCGACGTCGTTTGGATGGGCGGTGAACAAAGATTTCGGGAGAGGGGAGGTGAGAAAATCCTCAAGACGGTCGAGGTATTGATCTGAGTCCATGAGAGCACGCTTCCGATCCGATTCCCCACAACAATGCCCGACACAAACGCTGTGGCAGTATACACCAGCGGATTGCTCGCGGTACTCACTCTCACCTACCTTTTTCTGCGACCGACACCACCAGACTCTCCTCGACCTCAAGAGGAGGACACCAATCCAGAACCTCGCACAGGTAGCATCATGCAACCCCCCAACGAGAATCTCGCAAAACCTTTGGATATCCCCTACACTCAAGCACAGCTCAGGGAGTTCGATGGATCGGACCCCTCGAAACCTATCTACGTTGCCATCAAAGGTAGAATCGCCTTCTCCTGCAGTCTCTCCCCACTCATGACTCGGAAGGCACGGTATTTGACGTGAGCAAGAAGGTCGATGTGTACGGCAACGGAAAGTCGTACAACTTGTTCGCCGGAAAGGACGCCTCCAGGGCCCTAGGGATGTCGAGCCTAAAGCCAGAAGACGCCGTTTCAGACTACAGTACACTCCCGGAGAATGAAAGGAAGGTATTGGAGGACTGGTATTCGTTCTTCGAGTGTGTTTACCGGCTTGTTGTTCTCCTTGTTCCCATGTCTAATTTCCCCTCCAGGAAACGGTACAATATCGTTGGCAAGGTCGTCGATCTGCCTCCTCTGAGTGCTAGTCTTTGAGGTACATGATCCTTCCCTCGAAATACACTTGATTTGTCCTTCACAATTGTTGACTTGTGCATCCGCACCGACACTGGACCATACAGCCGCTACTGAGTTCTCTCCAGCCAAGGCATACTCTTCAGTGGGACATACACCGGACTACAACATTGCCAGGATGAGCGAATGTGCCCTCCCTAGGGGGATGTAGACGTCTGCCTGAGTCTATATGTTGGGAAAACGAGCCACACAGGTCAACTAATAAATTTTCCCTCATGCGGCTTCACGATGGCACCATCCCTAAATATCACCGGACCCTTAGGCATCTCCACAATCACATCTTTCGCAGCTTGATCTAGATTAGGCTCATCTTCAAACTTGAAATCGAGCTCCCCTCCATATGCCTTTGGGATGTTCTCGTTGTCGATGAACTTGCGTAGCTCGGGGCCAGGGTCTCGTCCTAACACGTGGACTTTGTTCCTCGTTCCCTCGTCAAACCAGTTCTGTCAAGGATCAACGCAGTAAGTCGTGCGAATAAGCGGGGGGCATAAAGAATCGCGTTCGACCTTGATCCATCCCCATACCGTCGGAAAGAAGGGTGGAGCGTTCACAACCGCGATGGTGTGTAATGTTTCGGGGTAATTGGCTGTTGCCAGCGCACTAGCTTCTTGTAGGTGACCTCGGAGGTTCCAAAGAGATTTGAAGGAGACGTTGTCGAAGTCAATGATAGAGACTACGGAGCATATCGGCGTAGGGGAGATGGAACGAGGGAGATGAGAGCACAATGGGTGTGTGAACCGCCCCACGAACTCCCACAAGGCAACTCTGTGAAACGAATCACTGAGCAACACGAAAATTGGTCGAGGTAGTGGACGTACATGCGTTGGTATCGTCTCTCAGGCTTAACCGCGAATATCTCCTCCGACAGTGAACCCAGGGATGCTAATCGGTAGACATACACCGGAATCCCTAACTAGAGACGGTGTTCAGCATACTGTGGGCTTATGGTCGAGCTTTGTTACCTTGTCTCGCCTGCCGGTCCACCGGGGGTAGAATCTCTTCGCCGACTCCATCTCTTCAGTGTCAAATGTTGCATATAAATTCTCCACATTGTGCTCCGCCCGCCAGCTGGAGGTATCTGCAAATTGCTTGTGCGCTCTGCCGACATCAAATTTCCGGGCACGGAGGAATCGGCTGGATCGGCTGTGGGTGTCAACAAAGCCAGAGAGAAACGGTGGATTGTGGACGCACAGTAAGGTTGTGTCATCGTGGGAGGGTCTGCCACTATCGTCCGCCTTTGGGTTGTAGAGACCGGCTTTGTGAAGGTTTTGTTTGAAGGTTTCCAAGGACTTCTCCTGGGATGCAGTGAGGTGGCCGAGGTGGCCCGCGAGCAACTCCGAATAATCGGATCCGTCGATATCTGGTTGCTCGAGCTCAGACATGTTCTACCGCAGGGACAAACTATCCGATCACTACCGAAACGATCGCGGCGTTTCGATCATCCGTCATTGCACGTTCCGCTCGCCCTATTTACTCCCGACTTCCGACAGGAACCTCTCGATAACAGCCTTTCCTTTGCGGAGATTCAACAACGATATTCGTTCGTTCGGGAGATGCGCCTGATCCTATACGCAAAAAGCTGTAAACAAATCAAAGCAGAGAGGCAGCATCTCGCTCACAGAACTCTGGCCGAGAGGGAGATGCAAGGCATGACAGCCAAACTCTTTTTCAAGGTACGGAACTGATGGGATGGACTATCCCACTGGATTTAACAATAAACCCGGCGCACCTGGAGGAGAAGACTCACCCCTCCTTCCCTGATCCGAAGTGGGGTCACGCCCCATTCCTCTCTCACGGAGGCTTCTAAAAACTCAAACCATTCATCATCAAGTCGTCCCAACCACCAGTCCGCCTTATGGTTGATTTTAACCTTAGGGGTTGCAATGATGAAAGAGACGTAAGCAGGAGAAAACCCGGAGACATTACCTCGATCGAATTGGGGGACCTCAACTCGGAGAATGTCACCTTCAAGAACTCGCACAAGTTTTCTGCAACGGTATCCAAGTTCTGGTCGGGTACTATCCGTACCGATACTTGCGACTTTACCCGGGAAGGGATCACGGTGGGATCTAGTCGACTTCAGCACCTCTATCCATGAACCAGGGAAGGCGGATGGCGTACTCCTTGGACCAGATACTTGGATATTGTGGACAGTGAACGAGGGTTCGCGCCACTTCGACGACAAAGACTCGGTCGAGCGTTTTGTGATTGAAGCAATCCGTTCGTACAACCCAGATTCCTCCTCAGTTAGAGGACGAACATGTTCGTCTTCTCGACTTTAAGGTGGGGATGCTGTAGCTGTGGTGAGTTGACTCACAAAACTGCGGTATTGCTACCCTCTCATTCTCATCCGTGATTTTCGAGAGTAACTTAACCCTAAATCATGGTGGTCAGTGCATCGTATCCACCGTTCATGACAAAGTTGTAACCAACATGTCCATCATTGGCTCTGCTGTCGCGCCCCCTTCGACTCCAGAATGTAAGTCCGGTCGGTTATTGAATATCTAGTGTGAGATTAGTCTACACGTCAACTTGACATTGTAAAGATTTATACCTCGATACTGCAATGAACAACTCCCCTCAGGCCATAGGTAATGCACGGTGTTGTCTCGTCGATCCAGGTAGAATTACTGGTGATGGAATTGAGAACACTAGGCATTAAGTACGTCAAAGAAGCCACCTGATGAGAATGGCATCGATCTCGCCGATTGAATCCTACTCGTCGTCCCGTTAAAATGAGCTTGCTTGAATATATGGATCCCTGACCTTATTCTTTTGAACGGCCTCCCGGAATCCAACACTACCGGACTCCTCTTCTCCCTCAATCAACATGATAAGGTCAACGCTGAGCAACCTCTTGCGCAACAGTTCTGCTGCAGCACACGCGACAGCGATGATTGGGCCTTTATTATCTGTCGCACCGCGTCCGTATAGATACCCGTTCCTTCCCGTTAGGTTGAAGGGGTCATTCTGCCAGTCACGAGCCGGGGCTGCCATAACATCGTAATGCCTGTGGTGCTGTCAATCAGGACAGTGCACCTGCGCGATGTTGATTAGGACATGCCCGTAAAATAGCACACGTTTCTTCGAAGCCCCATGACGAGCTCCTTGAAATGTCGCTAACACGAGAGGATTAGTCGTCTCTCCGGTCGATACCTGAGTCGGAACGTCAACATTTGTGTATTGAGAATATGGGAATTGCCCACAAGAGTTGATTGTGACGCTCCAAGTTGATTCAAGCATTTTTTCAGCCATATAGCGCCTTGGCGGCAATCTTCCCGGTGTTGGACACTATTGCTGACGCTGGGGATCGAGATGAATTTCGAGAGGGCGTAGAGCATGGTGTCTTGCGAGAACGATATCAGGTAGATTCGGTCGAGGGTGCACAATTCTGCCAACCATTTGTGCTTTCAACCTCGCGTTGAGCTACTGGACGGTGGAAGCCACCATCTAAATGGTCTCTGGGTTTAGGAGGTTCGACATTCCACACCTGATCAACGTAAGTGTTGGGTTGGAAGAGGAATACCTGATGCATACCTTGACATATCCGTCATTCGCTCCAGTAACCAGCTGGAATTGACCAGACTCGTCGCAATATGTTACTACCGAAGACAGGATGATGCTGTCTGTGTGGCCGTCTGATTCTGCCGTACAGTCGAACGATGCAGACCATCTCTGACGATATTTTAGAAACGGTGCTGTGCTGACAACCTCCCACCCACCTGAATTTGGCCTTTTGCTGACACACTGTAGAGGTCGGAATACAACATGGAAAGGGAAAGAACCGCGACGTTCTACAACTTTGGTTAGGAATTCATTGGTTCGAAGCGGTTGATTATTGACCTCGTGAACGATGATGGTCCTGACAAGTGTTCTGGTCTCAAGATCTAAAACCTTGATGTATCCATCCTGACAACCAGCATAGATCGTTTCTCCCCTCACGACGATAGACAAAACGGCGCCTTGGCTACACTCGAAGGTGTATTGCAGGACCGGCGCGGGGGAAGAACAATCCCACAACTATTCCCCCCATTAATCTTGCACAGCGCGAGGGGCCAACGACTGACCTTGACAGATTCATCCCCGCTTCCTGTGACAAGATGTATGCGCGAGTGTGCATCCGTGTAGAGGATATCATCCGACCCTTGGTGCGGAGAAGGGGAAACTGCCATGCAGTACACATACCCATGGTGGGCAGATGAGACCATGTTTGTTGCAGGTATACTGAGGGCCATGCATTCCGTTTGTGAGGGAGTAACACTCGAGGACTCTGTGGGAGCACCGTCGCTTGCGGACTCCGCGGACATGGTGTGTTGATATTGAGGGTGACTGCCCGCAAAAAACTTGTGAACCGGACGCGGCTGAGAGCTAGGTGGGGACATGACCGAATCTTTCCCAAACTGGAGCCACTGGATAGACGTGTTTTGGCACCCAAAGTAGATGGTCTCGCGGAGCTGTGACCAGGCGAGTGAATAGATGTCGCCAGCATCAGTTTGAAGGTATGGGTCTAGCACGTAAAGGGGAACGAGGTCGACTGTATCCCAGACCTAGTGGAAACGTGAGGTACTGCACGGGTGCAAGGTCGAAGGATATCACAAACGCACCCTCACGGTACTATCCGCTAACGACGAGTACAATCAGATGGTACTTGAAGGATGGGCGACTAAGCAGCGTACCAGAGGAGCTGAAAAGCCATTTCTTGGCAATGGCATACTCCATGGCGAGAACGCTCCCCTCATGCCCCTTTAGCGCCGTCTTCTTCGAATACAAATGGCGATCCCAAACCTATATAGCAAAGGTTTCGTTCGAGTCCGAAACACTGGCAGTGGATGCGAAGTACCAGGATGTCCCCCGACTGCTTCCCCCCAAAAATATACGACTCGGTTGCAGCCAAACAAAGAATGGAACTATTTGGCTGGTATATCGAGTGAAATAAGCGAGGTGGGGGCGCAACCGAGCTCAGGTGTCGACTGAGAGATGCGGGTGCAGCCATAAAGTCCATCACGGTCAATCGTCCGCGTCAAGTGACGAAAGCTCTGGTTGATCGATAACCATGTCGTCAGATACCACCGCCAGTCTAAAGGCAAAAGACCTCGTAAGGCCTACGCATCCAAACAAATACCTTCAGCTAACGAAAACTCTGTTAGGGAAACGCCGCTTTCAAGGCGGGAGATTTTCCTGCTAGTATCGGTCATTACACTTCTGCGATACTCGCAGACCCGAGCAACCCTACGTTCTATCTAAACAGGGCGGCCGCGTATCTGAAATTAGGCAAGTATGTGGGTCGCTGATACAACCCTTCCAATCGCCAACCCTTCCCCGTAGATATCAAGATGCAGAAAGGGACACTTCCTCAACGTTGATGATCCAGAAGGACAATGTAAAAGCGCTGTTCCGTCGTGGTCAAGCAAGGATGCACCTAGAAAATCTTGATGGGTCTCAAGATGGTGAGATGTCATCTACTACGTGTGTTTACCTTACCTTACCTAAAGATTGCATTAAGATTTGCGACGAGCCCTCAAACTGGAGCCCGACAATTCGTCCATCAAAGAGGAACTTCAAAAGGTCGAAGGACTCGCGTTTGAGTATTCAAAACGGTCCAAACCTGTTCGACCTGTGTCATCCCTACCAAAACCACGTACCCGTCGTGTCCCCATAGAAATTGTTAATACCCCTCTCACCACTGGAGTCCAAGATGATCTCTTGACCCCAGTTTCCTCACGTCCCCTCGATCGACCGGTACCGACCGCATCACCGACAAACGTCGCACCCATACCAGACGTAGACACGCCAGAAAACAACCAACCAGATCAAAAACCTCCCCAGAGTTCATTTCATGAAACAAAGAAGACGAGGAGCGCAAAGTATGGGGGAGGTATCTTCAGGTCCTCTGGTTCTCATACGATCCTCAAGTCAGAAACCTCTCCCGTACCTCGCACGAAACCACAGACAGACCAACCCCCTCGGCCTGCGATGAACCTAGCCGCATTCACAAGATCGTGGAATACATTGACGACGGACAAGCACAAATGGACCTTGCTTCAACAAATCTCCCCTGCATCCTTATCACGTTTCTTCGGGTCGTCGCTTGAAGCAGACATCTTGTCCTCGGTACTCGGTGTTTTCCTTACAGTACTATCTGCCGGCGAGTCAGAATCAAACTTGGTCAAGGAGTATATGGTGTGCCTTCCGCAGGTTCCCCGATTCTTCCTAATCTACACGTTCTTGCGCCGCGAAGACAAGAATCGTGCCAAGGAGATTTGGACATTGTTAGATAAGGCGGGTGTTATGAGCGAGGGGGATAAGGACACTAAGAGATTGTGGGATGTATGACCTTCAGGTCCAACGGTATTTAGCCTGCCGATGCATGTATGCCCGAAGCAAATGTTATTCTGGGAAATTATTGCTGCCGAAATGCATCCGTGGATCGGTTTTCTCCCCATCCCGAAAGGTTCTGGGCTTGAGCTTGAACGTTGACTTGGCTGTTCGTGGCGTCGCCTTTGGCGGTGGCGGTGCTGTGGGCTCCAATCACAAGGCGTCGAGGGTCGGGGGGGAGGTCGAAATAGCACATGCACAGCTTGGAGACTTGCACCCATCTCCCCAACTAGGATGAAGGTCTGTTCTCTCAAACGCAGGATGGCGATCCTCGCTGTGACGGCCACGTCGTCGCTGAACCCAACTTCGACACCGTCAACGCCAATCCCAAGCCCTGATTCCGGAAATGTCGGCCCGGGATCGTTTCGGACTTTTACGGTTAGGAACAACTGCCCTTTCACGATTTGGTGCGGTAAGAGACCAACGACCGTTTGAAGAACCAGCTGACAAGTCTTCCAGGCCGGCCTTGTATACAGATCTTAACGCCGGGAAATCTGTGCCGTCTCAACCTACAGGCTGGGAACAAGCCTCAGGTGCCACAGTAACATTCACCGTCCCGTACGATTGGACTGCGGGAAGAATATGGGGGAGAACTGAATGCAATTTCTCTGTAAACCCCGGCCCAAATTCGTGCGCTACCGGCGGCTGCAACGGCGGATTTCTTTGCGATACAGGCATCGGAACGGCGCGTATGGATATTGATCTCGAATTGTATGTGTGGCTGACGGTCGTGTTCTCCAGGGCGTCCCTCCAGTCTCGCTGGCAGAGTGGACCCTCGGTGTGAATGGCAAACCGGATTTCTATGATGTGTCGCTGGTGGATGGGAGTAACCTCCCGATGACGGTCACCTCCAACAAAGGGTGCCCAACCGCCTCTTGCCCCGTGGATCTAAATCCAGCATGTAAGCCCGATCCAGCCAGCCTTCGAAATTTCTCTCTGGTGCGGAGTTTTTCATGTACGTATTTTTAGGCCCGCCCGAGTTGGCCCACAGGAACGCGAATGGTGTGACAGTTGGGTGTAAGAGTTCGTGCTTCGCGAACCTGAGCGGAGACCCAAGTATGCAGTCTTTTCTACCGCTATGACAGGCACCGACCGACTGAATTGTATGTCCAGCCAACTCTCCTGATTGTTGTTCGGGGTCGTTTAGTACCCCAGAGACGTGTCCCGTCAGCGGTGTGCGCTACTATTACTACTTCAGTGAGCACCCGTTCAGTCTCCTAGAGTCCCCTGTGACCTGAGGTTTACTTACGTTTATAGAGGATCAATGCCCGGGTGCTTACGCATACGCTTACGATGAACACAGCGGGACCGCTCTATGGACTTGTGACTCTAATCTTTCGTCGGACTATGCCCTTGTGTTTTGCCCTTAGACGTCAGACTTTACTGCGTTCATCACACCACTGTCCCACGTACAAGGATTGAATACATTCTGTCTGCCATTGAAACTCGAACGTAATCCTCAAGGCGGTGGAGGGCACATCGCCCGTAGTTTTATCCCTATGTTGCCGGAATCACCAGCGCAGATCTTCCGGAGGCGCGGTCCTCCGCGCAGATTACGCGCGACCACAAAAGTTTAACAACTCACGAGACCACACACATTACACACAGAAGCCAAATCAGAAAAGAGTATATTACTAAGTCACGACAAATGGGAGGTGCCTAATGGGGGGGATTGATCTCTTTTAAATTGGCCCCAAGGTTGTCGGGAAGTGTGTGTGTCGGGTCGACCTGGCTCAGCAGCCGCCCACCGAACAAGACCGGGCCATTCTCGGCTCTGAATTTGTTGATCCTCGCTTCGACTTCAGGTCGGAAGTGTCTCATCAAACCTTGAATTGGCCACGCAGCGGCGTCGCCAAGAGCACAGATAGTCCTACCCTCGATTTGTTTGCTGTGCAAGGGGAACCAATGGATGTAGAGAGATAAGCAAATGTATAGATCGGAGATAGAGGTAGTGGTGAAAAGGACACTGACGTGAGTTCCAGAAGCATATCGATCTCTCGTAAGTGCCCGCGGCCCTCGACAATTCTATCCATCATTTTCATCATCCAGGTGGTGCCCTCTCGACAAGGCGTGCACTGGCCGCACGATTCGTGCTTGTAAAACTGGGGTGCAAAACGGGAGGGGGCGTCAGGTCGGACTCGTGCCGTGAGAAGACGCTCGGGGGCCGAACAAGGGCACTCACGTGTGCAAACCTCGCAATTGCGGCAACAATGTCAGTCGATTTGTCCATGACGATCACGGCACCGGTTCCCAAGCCGGTCTGAGCGTCCTTGAGGGAGTCGTAATCCATCCTGATATAGATCGACACAAATGAGATGGGCTGGAAACAGAGAGGACAAGAGAGGCCCCACATACAGCACCTCGGCACACACGTCCTTGGGAATGACGGGAACGGAGCTTCCGCCAGGAATGATACCTAAAAGGTTGTCCCATCCTCCACGAACACCGCCACAATGTTTCTCGATCAGGTCCTTAAGGGGGATACTCATTTCCTCTTCAACAACACAAGGATTGTTGACGTGACCACTGATACAAAAAAGCTTTGTTCCCTGATTCCGGTCGCGACCGAATCCAGCGAACCAGCTGGAACCTCTTCTGCAAATCGTGGGGGCGACGGCGACGGTCTCAACATTGGCGACGGTGGTGGGACAGCCGAAGAGACCAACGTCGGCAGGGAAGGGAGGCTTTAATCGGGGTTTGCCCTGCTTGCCCTCGATAGATTCAATCAAGGCGGTTTCTTCACCACAAATATAGGCGCCGGCACCACGGTGGACGTAGACGTCAAAGTCGTATCCTGAACCGCAGGCGTTTTTACCAATGAAGCCGGCCTTGTATGCTTCGTCGATGGCTTGCTGTAGGTGAGTGGCTTCCTGGAAGAATTCGCCACGGATATAGATGTAGGCAGCGTTTGCATTCATGGAGCGTCCAGCCACGAGACAGCCTTCGACGAGCTTGTGGGGGTCACCGCGGAGGATTTCACGGTCCTTGCAGGTGCCAGGCTCTCCCTCATCGGCATTCACGACCAGATAACGAGGTCTATTGAAACATTCCGTCAACCCGCGGAGGTGATTTTGGTCATATGGGCGTACCGAGGATCCTTTTCCCAACCGGGCTTGTTCATGAAACTCCATTTGAGACCAGAAGGAAAACCGGCACCGCCACGACCACGGAGACCGGAGTCCTTAATGGTTTGGATGATCCAGGAGTCGCCTTTGAGGAGGATGTCTTTTGTGCGATGCCAGTCGCCGCGTGACTGATGAGAGAGAGATGAATGCTGGGCTTCTGGGGGTGGGGGGAGAAACGGAGACGGACCAGTGCACCCTTGAGGCCGTGATCATGCCTACAATAGGCGTTTGTGAAGATGCGGTCCTGGTCCTTCAGGCCACCGTAGCGCCTGGCTGGAGGGTCGTGTACGGTGGCGAAGGAACGTCTGAGAGGCCTGGAGGCTGGGAGTCGCGCGCAAGTGAGCCAGGGCTAGGGTTTAGGGGAAGAACGTGGGGGGGGACGCTTACCGGCCCTTGTTGCGTTGAACATGGGGGGACGAAGGGGTGAGTCGGGAGATGGGGCTGACCAATGAGAAGCGGGGAGAGACAAATCAGGCGTGATTTCCATAAAAGGAAAGAGTGACCGGGAGATGCCGTGCGGGGGTCTAGACCGGGGGGGAGGCGGGAGAGCGCCGATGGTTTATAAGGAGGGTGGAGAGGGAAGGAGAGGGAGGAGGACGAGAGGAGAGGACGTGCAGCAAAAGGTCAGCTAGGGAGAAGATGATCAGGTTCGACAACGTCCCACCAGAAATCATCCAGGCGATGTGCACTCCAATGCACCAGATCCTCCTCCCTCCTCCTGCCCAGCATCTCGGTCACCTCTGGCTCGGCTCTTTCGCTGCCATCTCCGACGCTGATCTCCTCAGGAAACACCGCATCTCCCACCTCGTCCAGGTTATCGACGTCCCATGGCTTCCCCCGGTCAATGACCCAAACATGACCGTCACAAGGATCGACATCATGGATATCCCCTCGGCTGACCTCAAGTCCCATCTCGATGATGCTTGCGCAAGGATCGAAAAGTCTCTCGCGGCTGGGAAGAACGTCCTCGTCCATTGCCAGCAGGTACATTTCGCATCTCCTCCCAACTCTTCCCCTCACCCCCTCCTCTCTCAAGGGTATCTCTCGCAGTGCTTCTGTAGTCATTGCCTACCTCATCAAGAACCATGACATGTCATATGAATTCGCGTTTGCCTTTGTAAAGAAGTACAGGGCCTGCATCAAACCCAACTCTGGATTTGTAAAGTGTCTCAAGGAATGGGAGATTAAACAGCGACCGCATATAAACAGGTCTCAGACAGAGTATGTATTCTTTCCTCCCCCGCATTCTCCCCCGGCCACCTCACCAACCGACACTCAGGGCAGTTCCCATGCGGCGCTAGCGAGAAGAAACGCGTCCACAGGACGGTCCGCGTTATTTGGCCTCCATCTCGGATCGTACATAAACTCTGTGTATCATTCCTACGACCGCAACCGCTTATCACCTCTGGGCAGGAACATAGCTTATCCTGTTTGTAGATACACATACCACATTTTCCCTCCTCTCGTCATCTCCCCCAGCCCAGCCCCCAGCGGAACACATCCTTCCCAATACCGACACAAACCTCCTCCACCTCAACGTGGGCAGACGGTCCACGCAATCGGGACGCAAGGTCTCTATTCAAGTCCTCTATCACATCCTGAGGCAATCCCTTGATAGTCGGAAACTCCTCAGCCGACTTATCGATCCCATTTCTTTCTAAAAGTGCCCAACCAATCGACACGTGGAATTTAGGTTCGGGGTAAAATTCATTCTGCCTGATTGTCCGTAGCGCCGGGGTCAGTGCGTCGGAAAGCGCTCTGAGCTGCAAATAAATGCTGAGCGAACACGGGAATGAGAGAGAAGGATAGCCGTACTTGTTCATGACCAGCCCCAACCTGTACGGCCAAGAACGCCCTCGAGCGGTCATCATTCTCGAGTTTGATAAACTCTATCAAGGACAGAGTCCATCCAGGGTGCGAAGCGGCCATATGGCGTACGGCGTTCTTGAATTCCTCCCTCTGATGTGTCCATAAGAAAGTAGGGCGCGAGAGAGATATATGCAATTCCCACCGGCCGTCGTCCAGGCCGATTGGATGCAAAGTCGGCACCTTGCCTTTCGCAGCCTGGAAAGCACGCGATAGCACCTTTCCCATTTGTTCGCCTGCCTCCAACACCACAGGAACGTAGACATGACATGCCCATTGTCCGTCAATGTGTGGGAAGCTTCTCACACGACCCTGGTGGAGCGCCGGATTATCATTCGGGGTCGCGACCACAAGTCGGGAAGACAGCGGTGGAAGCTTCCTGCATCAGGTCAATGGCGAAATGGAGACTCTGAATCGCAAGGTATCACTCACTTTTTCTTCTTTGGAGGCTCCGCCTCAATGCCTTCTTCACCAGAGCTCGCATAGCTTACCAACGGAGATCCTCGTTTGGGCATGAGTGCCTGTCGCTTCACGGAACCAACGATGGTGATCGATTCCAACGATCAGCTGTTCAAACGAAGTACACGCCCCGTCCACTCTCATATAAGACTAGGGATGGTTACACAAGTACAGAACGTAAAAGCGTGTACCACGTATTAACGGAATGAATGTGACTGGTTACCACTCCTGGGTTGATTGTGCGCTTTGGGGGGAGCCGGAAATTTTCCATACTGCATCGGCGCCGATTCTTGCAAGGTTTTCAGAGCCACTCTAATCGCAACACCACATGCGCTTACCTTTATTCCGTTTCTTCGTCACCGGCCCTACTTGTTTTGTGTCACCTACGTCCAGCAAACTCG